>Ga0193726_1000581_pt1 | contig 37344 bp, 39 predicted proteins | sample H2c1metaG_FD_144928 | JGI IMG/M metagenome (GOLD analysis project Ga0193726, IMG submission 144928) | Soil microbial communities from a riparian zone of the East river system, Colorado, United States - H2c1 | ecosystem: Environmental > Terrestrial > Soil > Riparian zone | place: USA: East River... | reverse complement strand
CCCTCTGCGCGCTTTCGCTTGTTTTGCGGCGCTGCAGCCACAAGAGGTTCTAACTTTTTTCATTCAATTTTGCATCTTCCGAAGAATCCAGAGGCACATACACAGCGAGATTTGTGCGCGCGAGTGCACACCAGAGGTATGAGATCCGTCAGGTCTGCCACAGGGAATCGCCATTCATGCCCGTTCGGTATCCAGCGATGCGGTGTCTGTTCTTGGCTGGCAGCGCGTTCTTCCTGGCTTTGATCGGCTGCTCAGGCGGTGATTCCGGGATGAGCGCTGGCTCGATGCCGACCAGCCCGCCAACGATGACTCTGACGGCGGATTTTGATTCGATTCAGGCCAACATTTTTACGCCGATTTGCGCCGGCTGTCACGGCGGCGCCAATCCGGCTGCAAACCTAGATCTAGACGCAGCGCATAGCTACAACGACCTGGTCAATGTCCCAAGCACCGAAGAGCCCACACTCGAGCGGGTCAAGCCCGGTGATCCGACGGACAGTTTCCTGGTTATACATCTCGAGAAGGACGGGGATGGAGCGCCTGCCGGGGACATTCCGTTTGTCATTCAATGGATCATGGATGGGGCGCTCCCCGGTAGCTCGGCAATGCCCATGGACGCGGAATTTAAGGTCAGCGCTGTCGAGCCCAACCTTGGCGACGCACTGCAGAGTTCGCCTCCGAGGATCATCATTGGATTCACGCAAGAACTGGACACCAGCGGCGTCATTCCGGGCGCAGTGCGCCTGGAGCGCATCGATGATGACCCGGATGCGCAGATCGCAACTATCGCAGTTCCTACCAGCGTATCGATTCCAAGCCACAACGCGCGCGCGTTGATACTGACTCCAGCCTCGGCGTTGCGCCCAGGGCAATATCAGGTAGTGTTGGACATGGATTCGACCATCGCGGTCCGCTCGCTCGGCGGTGCATCGCTGAGCGTTCCGGCCCCCAACGCCCCTCGCGAGCGCATCGCCACACGATTCAGCGTCGCGGCCGCGCACTAAATTGCAATGACTTCTTCCGCCGACGATTTGCGTTATGCAACTCGCGACTGGGAACTGGCAGCGCGCCGGCCCAAAGGCGCTCCGCTCACCGGTAAAGGCCCGAGGGGTCCGCTTGACGCTCGCTCTTCGACCAATATGGCGATTGCGCCGCTCAAGGCGCCGGCAGCCGCTCGCATGGCACTGGGTTGCTGCGATCGAAGCGATGCGTAGCTCGCGATGGATTCAACAGCGGAGCGAGATGCAATGGAGCGTGACTGTAAGCCCGCAGAATTGTGATAAAGCGCGGTCATAAAACCGGTTGACCATGCGGCGCCCGCGAAGAAAGGTGAAGATAGGATTTTTGCATCGTGGGCGAGAACAAATGTCCGTTGGCACGGAGAGACCGTCAGTCGTCGTTCCAAGTCCTGAAGCAGGCCTGCAATGAGTGCGATGAAACGTTCATACTTTTCCGCCGCATCGATTTTCGCAGCCACTTTCCAGCCTCGCACACCCCAAATTGACGGAAGCCACGCACCGGCTGGCAGCTCGATGGGCCACACCAGCAAGGCGACCAAGTATCCCTCAAGGGTCGCAATGTCCATTCTTTCGTCAGGCCAGCCGTCCTCCGCGAGCCACGCGTCCAGGCTCGCAAATTCGGCAGCCGTGAAAGGAACGGGATCCATGGTACGGAAATTGGGTGGCAGCAGCACGGCACGGGCTTGGCCGAAACGTGCATTAGCGCGAACTTTTATTCTCATTTATCTATGGTGCCATCACATTCACGCAATGGTATTTCTCGCGCCGTTCATTTAAGCACGCTTTGCGAGATCGCGCGTACACTGCGTGAGCATTTTATTGTCTCCGGCGATTGTGGGCCGTGTTTCCCGAGCGAAGAGGAGACAGCCTTTCATCCGCACTCGTGATCAGGCGTCACCGACAACGCCAAATATCCCTTATAGATCAGGGGTCCCGGCAATTCCGGCGCACGTTCCGACTGCGGCTGTATAAGCTGTCCGCAGGGCGGGGGTTCATGTCCGCGCTATTGAAAATCTCGGGTCCCCTTCCAAAATCCTGGCCTCGAGTTTGGGCGACCCGCCAGGACGCCACATTTTTGATTCGAACTGTGCTCGATAAAGCAAAGCACCTCCATCCGGCCGATCGCTGCGCTCCAGTGGCCGTGGGATGCAGACGAATTCCGTCTCAAACGTGGTGCGGGTAGCGCGCACGACTGCGTAACCGTGACCGCCCATGTCCACGAAGGACAGATGCGGCGAGAGGTCGGGATTTGAGACCGCGCGCGCCTTACCGATATCGCCGCTCTTCGCGTATTCAAGGCAGGAAAGAACGCCATCGCGGAGCAGCATGTTGATTGTAGGCTGAGCAACGAGGTCAGCAGGACCTTGACCGAGAAACAGCGATCGCATGGCGTGCTGCTTTGGAAACGAGTGTTCGAACGCTTCGACCAAGCCGGGTGCAGAGACAGATCCGGTCACAAATGCGATGCCGACAGGTTCAAAGTTGTTCGGCGGCAGTGATTTTGCTGCGAGCCCCGCCCAAAAACTATGCCGATCGCCCGCGACGGTCGCGAAACCGGTAATGCCGTGATCACGGATGAAGTCATAAATCTCGCCTCGCTCCACATAAGCGCTGCTGTGGTCCCCGCCGCCAAACCCTGCGTATCCGGCGCCAGGCCACGGCCGGGTAAGCCCGGACGGGAGATTTTGGGGATCGGCGCGCATGTCCAGTGTGGCTGTCGTATTGCCCCAGATTTTCCAGGTCGCCTCTGACTTGCGCAGCTGCTCGAGAAACCATCTCTTTTGCTCCTCGCCCAAAATGGTCTGCGCGGGTGCATCTCTGCGAAAGTTGGGAATATCGGTGCCGTTATAGCGAATGAACGCGGGCGCATTGCCCCCGTTGTACGAGTGCCCCGCATCCAGGATTGCCATGGCTTCTTCAGGAACAAATTCCGGGAAGTCCTTACTTGAAAATGCCTTCGCCTCCTCGCGATCCAAAGGCTCCTCGGACCGGTAACTACGTTGATCGGTGACGATCAACTCGACATTGCGGCCCCAACGCAGCGCCCGATATCCTTTGAGACTGTTGATCGCGGCAAGATTGTTCGGTTCGATTCCCAGCCCATGCCGGTCGAACTTGCCGATTGGTGCATCCACCACATGGGGCGCGTCGAACTTGTCGAGGGATGCCCCGCCGGGCCTGCGCATGCGCGCGGGCTGATATTCAAAGAATGCCTGGTTGGCCGCAATTTTTCGCGTTTGTGCCGGTCGAGTGGCATTGCCAAATTTCTGCAGCGCCTGCCACCCTTTCCAACTGAACTCGTGGTTGTCCCACATATTGACGAATGGCCAGCGCGCGCGCGCATCCTGTAGATCCGGGTCGTGCAGATACGCGCGATAAACGGCACGATAGTCCTCGACATCGGTGGGGATGTGGAAATCGTCAATCTTCTCGCCATGCGCGTATCTCACCAAATCGCGCACCCGCCGGTCGTACATGCCTTGCGGGCGGTCTTCCGGATACCAAACGATTTCATAAATGAAATCGCCGAGGTGAAGCACGAAACCGAGCTGATCTTGCGGTGGCGCTCGCTCATCTTCAAAGATCATCCGCCGGTAGGCGTTTTGGGCGCCGTCGTTTGCATTCTGGCAGCTGATAAAGGCAAAACGTACCGGCCGGTCATCGTTTTTCGCGGGAGCCGTGACCGTGCGGCCGGCCCTGCTTCCAAACCCTTCAGGATCGGCAAAGCGATACCAGTAAACGGCCGCGGGCTTAAGTCCTCCGACAAGCACGCGACACGTCCAGTCTGCCTCAGCCAAAATCGCAGTCTCGGCACGTGCAACGACGCTTTGAAACGCCTGGTCTTCCGAGACCTCCAAGTGCAAGCGGGCGGCAGTGCGGCCCTCGACGGGATATCGAGTCCACAGCATCACGCTGGTGGAATCGGGGTCGCCGGAAGCGACACCTTCGGGAAAATGGTGCCGGCTCTCTCGCCACGCCATCCGCGATGGCGATTCGATGCCCCAGACCGCCGTGGCGCCGAAGGCCACTGCAGCCTGAACGAACTTGCGTCGGTTAAATCCCACCCCAGTGCTCTCCAGATATCGCCTCGCGACGAATCAAGCAAACTGCGCGCGCTTCAAGGGACCACATGCGCGCGATTCTAATGCATCTTCGACGTTCGCACCGATTCAGTTGATCGTCGCCGCGGACAACGCGGACGAACATGCGTTGGATTTCTATCGCCGCCTCGGTGGAGTGGCAACGCTGTCGACGGTTTTCGTGTTCTCGCGTGGCTGACCAATCCCGTACCGATCGCTATGGAACCAGACAGCCTGACTGGTCGACCCCCCCGACCGTGCAGCCAAGGGGTATCAAATTCTTACTCTGGGTGCAAACGGCGCCCGATCTGATGAACTGATTGGTAGCCGTCAATATCGGCGAGAACGTCGGAGCTTGCCAGACGGAATCGATCGCGAAGTTTCCTGCATTGTCGTTGAACGTGCTGTTGGTGATGAGAACGCCCGGAGGAATGTACTGTCCATCGGTGCCGTCGCCGACCAAAAGCGCGGCGGTGTGGCGCACCCCGGGAGGCCCGCAGTTGCGCGGGCCAACGGCGGCATCGCCGCCGGCATACGAGATGATCAGATGATCCATCTGCGAGCGATTGCTCGTGGCCAGCCAGATCCCGGCCCAGTCGCCCGGTGCGGGGACGTCCTCGCCCGACGTGAGGGTTACCGGCTTTGACGCCGTACCCTTGACGACGAATGCCGCATTCTTGTCTTGTGTCTGGCCCAAGTCGCCGAAGGTCACCATCGTCGGACCGGAACTGAATTTCGCAAATCGAATTACGACTCCGGCTTCGAGCGTCAACGTCAGGTCCGGGACGAAGCTTGGCGCCAGGCCGCCGACGTGAACGCCGTCGGTCGCGAAGCGAATCGGCACCCCCCTGTCGAAGATATCCAGGTTGTCGAAAATGTTGGCGTTGTCGACGACGAGCAATTCGTCATGCAGATTGCCGAGATAGCTACCGGACGGTACCGAGCCGAGCGCCATCGCCGACAGTTCGATGGGATAGCCGGCGGCGCCGCTGATCGACAGGTTTGAGGAGTCGGCCGTGAACGCGGCATTGCCCAGATGGACTCCGGGGCCACCCAGGTTCTGCAGCACCACATGGTTGACCTTGAGCACCGGATCCGGCAGCGTGCTGCCGCCCTGCATCACGATGGCGGCGGCGGTCGTCACCGGCGCGACATCGGAGAGAGTCGCGTTGTCGAGTTCGATGTGCGAGTTCGCGTTCAATCCGCGCAGTCCCATCCAGCGGTGGGCCGGGGAAGATGTGGCCGCGGTCGAGCGGAAGAAAATCGCGCCACTGACCGGATTGTCGCCGGCAGCGAGCAGCGTTGCGGCGCTGGTGCCGGTGGACGCGCCCTGCACATTGATCTGGACGTTGTCGGCGAGCTTGACGATGGCGCATTTCTGGATGGTCACTGTAGCCGGCGCGGTGATGGCAATGGTGTTTGGAACCAGGTGAACCGTGCCGGCGCCCGCCCAGGTTTCGCTGGCGGCGATGTTGCCGGCATGTGTGACAACCGTGCCGTTCTCGGTGCCGCAGGCCAGAGCCGGTGCGGAGCAGGTGACCTGCACGTTGGTCACGTCGGCCGTTGGATCATTTCCAGTACCGTTGGTCACGCTACAGGTTTGCGCCGGCGCAGTGGGTTGCGTTGCGACGGCGACGACATAGCCACTCGTGCTGAGCGCGGGAGTTGTGAAAACAAAGCTGCCGGCCGCCGCAATCGGCAACATTTCAACGTTTGAATCGTAGGCCAGCACGAGACCCGATCCGACCAGTCCGGTGACGGTGCCGCCCAGCGTAAACATGACAGGTACGCACTGGACAACGACGCTTGTCACGTCTGCACCGGCGACCGTTCCCGCCGATGGATTTTGCGCGCTGGATACCGCCTCGCAGTCCTGAAGAGGCATGGTGGGCGATGACTTGACCGACACCGAATAGGCCGCTCCCGTGAGCAGCCTCGTCAGAAACGTAAACGTCCCCGCGTTGCTGACCGTCAGGTCGTCGCCACCGTTGTTCTGCAGCACCGCAGTGCCGGCGGCGGAGAAAGAGATGCTGCCGCCGATGCTGTAGGTTGCCGGCGGCGGTGGCGGTGCCGCTGGGGGCGTCGGGGACTGCGATGGAATACTGACGCCACCGCCACTGCATCCATACAGGGCGAGCGCTATCATGGCGGCACTGATTAGAGATTGCGAACGGATCATCGCCTGCTCCTGCTTTTTGACACTTCGCATTCCGCCGCGCTATTGATATTGGCGCGTTGTTTCTGGAGCGATTAGGCTTCTTCGGTCTTCGCGTGGCAATGCCTTGTCCCGTGTTCATGGGACACGTGACTCGAATTAGCCGGTTTGACCGGCTCGAGCGTTCGTCTGTAAATGGGCCTCAGCGCTTCGCAATCGCGGGGGCCATTCGGTCCCCCATGAACTTAGGCGTGCGGTGGGCTAGTCATTAGCATCGAGCGCGCCGGATTCACCGTACCCTTGATGGTGCGGCAGATTGTCCGCCGTCTGGAACCATGCGATCCGGCTCTCAACAAAAATGTGTTTGCGCGGCGGGAATGCCTTGGGGTCGTCGAAGGATGCGGTGTTGACGCTCACCTCGGCGGGAAATTTCGCGCTCGTGAATACCAGATAACTTCCGCAGCTTGCACAGAAATTGCGCTTGGCGTGATCCGAGGATGCGTACAAACCGGGCTCTCCCGATATCCACGAAAAACTCGCCGTGGGAAATATCGCCCAGGCGACCACCGGTGCGCCGGAATTCCGTTGGCACATGCGGCAGTGGCAATAACCACTATCGAGCGGCGGCGCAATGACGCGGAATCGCACCTTTCCGCAAAGGCAGCCGCCGTCATGGGTGGCGCCTTCGGCCATGGCTACCGTCGCTTCCGATGAATCGACCGAAACCTCACGCCGAGTTTCATCGCCTTCTGCGCGACCGCACCGCGGGTTCGACGCAGCTTCTTAGCCGCCTGAGATCCTGAGAGCCTCGCCTTTGCAAGAGCCCGCAGATTCTTCACGTCCTCACGTGACCACGCACGAACTGCCCGTTGTTTCTTCTTCGCCATCGTCACTCCTTAAGCAAAGGACGGTATTGTAGCAACGCCAGCGTGATGTCGGGCAGCGCCTACCCATATCCGGCGCCTTAACCCCGGCCTGTGAGCGCGAATGGCAGCGAAATCACCCACAGCCCCAAAATCGTATAAGCCATCATCAGCACCAGCATCGGCACTTGGCTTATGACTGCATCGCGCCGAGATGGAAATAGCCGCAGTGCTACGCGATGTGCCAACCAAACGCTGAGCACGTGCCCAGCAAGGATCAACGCCACCTCGACATGCCATACCACGGCCATGTTGAGTACCGGCGGATCGCCCTGGTGAGGCAGGTTCAATGGATTCCATTCGAATCCGAACGGATCGGTGAGCAGGTAGGGGAGCACTGGCGTGCGCACCAGAATCAGCGTGAAATAATGGGCCAGGTTGTACACAAACGCGATCGGCAATATCGTCAGCGACAGCGCCAAGGCCAAGGTACGAAGCGGAATGGTGGTTCGCGTCGCAATTTTGGCTGCCTGCAGAATCAGAAGATAGATTCCCAAATAGAAAAACGGAGCGAGTACCAGGCCCAGGTGTTGGAATGTCTCGTACCACCGCTCCATTGTCGCCTCGGGAACCGACGCCTGGCCTGATGCGGATTGGAGGTAGAAAAGAATGTGATGCCAGAAAATACCCTTCCAGAAAAGTGTTTGGTGCATGCCGTCATAGGTCGTGCCCGCAAGAATAAAGAGCACAAAGACCACGAGACTGAGCGTCTTCGCACGCTCTTCTAAAGCCCCGATTAGAGGCCACCGTAGGTAGACTTCGAATCGGTTATCTGCGGCTCGCTGCCGATACGCGATGGGCGCGAGTGTGCCGACCAGCCGAAAGAGCACGGCGAATATTTCGCAGCGGCGAAACCAAGCGCCCTTCCCGAATACCCAAACGCCCATCAGTGTGATGGCACTGTAAGCGATGAGAATTAACGAAAGCTCGCGCGGTCCCGGAAGCGTAAACAACTCGAGCCAGACCAGAGCGACATAAAATGCCACTGCCGGCCAGTAACCGAGAGCCTCAGGATACTCAAATCGCGCTTGTGCCAGATCAACTCTGAGTCGTCGCAATAGCTCAACCATGGTCTGCCAGGGATTGCAGATTCCGTAGACGTCTCCCACGAGCACGGTTATGTAGGTAACCCCGAGAAGAAAAATATCCCAGAACAGCGTGAGGTTTAAATTGTCATCGGGATCCATCGTCCCAATCAGACCCGCGACAATCGCGAGGCAGAGCGATCCCAACGCGCCAAATCGAAGTAGGCGTATCACCCATCGCGGCACAAGCCCCGGCAATCGAGCATTGGAAGCATTCGCGGCCGAAGCATCCACGCCACCGGCGGGCGCGCGCATGAACCAGCCGAAGAGTACGAAGGTCACGAGTAGAGTCGCGGCGCATGTGTAGAGATAGAGTCGAAAAGGCACGGGCAAGTTGTAGCGCATGAGTAGCTCATGCGCTTCGGCAGAGCCGCCAATGAGCAACAAGCTTAAGCCGGTGAGCAGCCTGCGAGACATGTAGATTGGGATATGCAGTTATACGAATCGAGGAGCGACATCTTAGCCGCTCCTCGATGCTCGCATCAATTCGTCAAGGAACGGTGATCGTTGTCAATGACGTTGGAACATTCACGAATAACTGCGGTTTTGTCGACGTCAAATAGGGCTCAAATGCCAGCACCTGAAAGCCGTTGTCCGCCGAGGTGGTCCACAGCTCTATACGGCCGTTTCTATTGAGGAATCTGGAGTGCGATTTATTCCAATCAAAGGTGCGGTTGGTCATGCCGTTGATTCCGGATCCGGGCAGACTCTGGCCCGTGCGAATCGGTGGCTTGTAATAAGCGACTTCAGCCGGAGCGGTAGGCGTACTAATATCAAAAACTCGAATACCGGCTTCGTGACGGCTACAGGCGACTAGTCGCGCATCTTGCCGATTATCCGCCGTGCAATAGTGGGTGGAGTAGCCGAAACTCGTTCCCTCTTCCGAGGCGACGAACGCCGGATCGTTGGTGAGCTGTGTGCAATTGGCTGGGTCGTCTACTTGCAGCTTGAGCAATGACACTTGAGTCGGACTGGTTTCATTGGAGATATCGATGAGCCGCGCGTAGCCAAATAGCGGCGTGCCATTGGTGCACGCCGCGGCGCGCGTGCCTGCTTGCAGTTCGTCCGACACCAATAAGTAGGGTTTTCCTTGAATAGCAATTTGCTCGCTCGTCATTGCTATGCCGCCGTCGGGCCAGAATAGTGTCGAAATCACCCGCACCTGCGGGTTCGCGAGGTGCGTGTTGAAATCGCTCACATCGAGAATGACGAGACCGTTCTTGCCCGCGGGCCCCGAGCCCGGCTGCATCAGATAGACACGGTTGCCGTCCTCGCTGACCGATAGATCGTGCGGCGTGCCGATGCCATTTGGAGGCACCCAATTGAGCACGAGCTTTGGATTTGTCGGGTCTGAGATGTCAATTATGTATAGGCTGACCGGATAAGTGCTGCCGTAGTAAGTCATTCCGTCGGGCGCCATCGCGCCTGCATGACCTTTAATCGTTGTACCGGGCGGAATTGGCAAATCCACCGCGGCTTTTAGAACCGGTTGCTTGCAATTGGTCACATCGTAAACGGCAAATCCGGAGTTCGTACCCGAGCCGCCTTCGGACTCCACCGCCGCAAGCAAATGCCGTGCTGTACTGATTTTCAGTGATTCCCACGTCTGCAGCATGGCGGGCGCGCTCAAATAGGCGGTTGGTACGGGGTGCGTTGGATCCGAAACGTCGATCACCGCCACGCCCGGATGGGCCTGATTTGTTGCATCGGCCGTACTGTAATACGAGCAATCGTCGATCCACGTTTGTGCGTGATAGGCACCCTCGCCCTGGGACTGCCCGATCAGGGTCAGATTGCACTGCAGTCCCGCGACGGCCGCGCCACTCATCCGTTGGCCAAGTGTTGTCTGCCCTTGCAATCCGGTCTCGACGTTGTCGCCATTTTGGCAGGAGGTGCCGTTACTGACCGCGGGTGGAAAGTTGCCGTTTCGGCCGCTGCAGTTGGGCAGCGTAGCGATCGCTATGGTGAACAGGGCGGCGATACCTAAGATTCGTAGACCGGTGAGCTTTCGTTTGCTCATTGTTTATCTCCCGGGTAAGCAACTAAACCATGCAGCACTGAACCCCCACTTGTCTTGCGACAAATGACCCAACCGCGAGCGCTTTCTAAAGTTTCAGCTCCGGGCCGACGCTATCACATATTTGATATATTGATTATTAAAACGTGCTTCGGAGTTGCAAAGATAAGTCAAGGCAGCATCCGCTGCGCGCTTTCCGATCGTGGGCTTTCCGATGCGCCGCGCTACGCGCGTCGACAGGTGGTGAACATCCAGCCGACCGCTGCGCTTCCGCCGATGCCCACAAAACACAGGAGTGCCATATCAGGATTGCCGGTCAGCAGATGAAACACAAAACCGGCGAGTGAAGAAATGGCTGTAAGTCCAAAGAGACCGTCGATGAGATAGGTCGAGGGGGACATCGCGTGGTCTCCAACAGTGGTGTTGCCTGCGATATTGGCGCAGGTGTTTTCCCCGAGCGAGATGTCTGTGTCCAGCAACACTTGCAATTTTGGCCCTTTGACTTAATAGAGCGGTCATTGCACGCCGCTTGCATGCGACCTTTATCCGCGATCCGAAGCTCCTAGCCGTTAGTCGACGAGGATATGTCCAAAATCCCCTTGGCGCGCTTGGTTGCCAGCACGCGCCGCAGCCAAAAGACCATGAAGAGGAGCACGAGCATTGTTGGTGCCGCCAGCAGAGCGTCACTCTGGACAAGGTGTCCGGTGAGGCGGTTCAGACGCGGGGTTACCGAGATAATGCCAATCGCCATGGCCGTGTTCATGCGCCACAGGTGCCGCGCGATCCGGTGCTTGTTGCCAATCCCGCTAATGAGCAGACGCAGATCGAGCGCCGCGCTCAACACAGCGATCGCTCCAAAGAAGAAATATCCGGACGCGTCTTCCCCGTCTTTGAGGTGAGATGGGCTATTGAGCGCATCAATTCCGAATTTCACTAAGAGTGCCCCGATTCCCAACGCCACCACGCCGAGCGCCGCGCTCACGACTTGGACGTCCTGAAGACGATTGCGGCGGCCGGCCACCCAGCCGCTTGCCACCAGGTAGCAGGTGAGAGCACCCACGAGCGCATTCAGGGTCTGCGTTTTGAGCAGCCCCAACCGGATTGCACTGGCTGTCATGCAGATCATGCCGATTACAAAGACGGTTCCGCCGGCGCGATGCCCGGCCGAGCCTTTGCGCAGGCTCATGGCCGCCACACCACCAAGCAACGCGACGGAGGCGGTGGCGATGTGAAAAATCAACAAAGGTGACATAGAAGATCCGCCTTGATTGGCGCCATAGGTGGCCTTCATACAGAAGGGTTTTGAGGATTCTCGGCGCGTCGGCTTTTTCTGACAAGCAGCGTTGATCATTGCCGACGGATTAGCCCTTTCCCCAGGGCGCAGGATTGCAGCTCGTTTCGTTTTCAAAGCCACATTGAGAACCACGATGGAAACACTCTACTTAAGCATTGGCGCAGTGCTTTATCTGGTCTTCGCGGCTTGGTGCATCAACGCTCCTAAGAATTGAAGGTTGTCACCCCAAAAGTCTCAATCTCGGGCGCTGACTTAAAAAAAGCCTCCACGGCCCTGCCCTCCCCTCGTAAATTGCCGTCAGATCGGCGCGCATGCGGTGCGCGCCACAGCCGCCACCAGCGCCCAATTACGCAATGGCGGCAATCTTTCCGACTGGTTGTTCGTCGGTGGACCTATCGATCCCCTATCGATTCGGCTGACAATTTGCGCACGACGCCATGGATGGCCTGCATCCCGAAATGTGTACTCGCAGGCCCGCCGAACACCAGCGTAACGTTGGATTCCGTGACCTCGGTCCCTCCGGTCACGCAGACCTGCAGCGTCGATATAGGCGGAGTTGTCGTCTCGAACGGCGCGTTGCTTCCATTTCCGGTCACTAGGCTGACTGTGCCATTGATCTGAAAGCCCGTTATGGTGGCTGGCGGCAGAAAGGCGGGGCAGCCCGTCATGTCCCGTGTGACCGTGCGGTTCGTCAATCTGATGTGGTGAGTGTGCGGGTTCTGACCGAACTGCGTCGCATCAACAGCACCTTCCGCGGTCTTCCCATACCCGGACATCGTCATATCCGCTGCGAAATCGGCGCTCTCCCCGTTGCGCCGTTCTCGGTGGAAGTCCATTCTCCATTGACCGTGCATTTCCCATGGCCCGCCCTTGACACTCGCGGGTGAATAGTCGTTGATCAGGCCACTCAAGTGTTCTGGCCTGAAATCTTCGGCCAAAGCACAGGTGCCCGCAACCAACGAAAACACTGAGAGCACACGTACCGCCGAAGTCAGGGTTTTGCTTTTCATACAAGATCTCCCGTTCTGAGAATCGCCTATGACACGCACTCACCGTCGGGCACTTTGGGGGGTGCCTGCAAGCTGTAAGGCGCAGCACTGCGGCCGTTTCCTCGATTTGCCGTCGAATGCAGTGGTTTGCCGTGCCGTTGACAGTCCCGCGCCACGTCTCGGAAGCCCGTTGAATGCAAGGCCTCGAAGAAGGCGCCGCCGCGCTCAACTGGGGGACACCGCAGGAAACCGAGCTTTGGTACACTTAGCCGCAGATCTGAATGGCGTCTACACCCGCGGCAACTGGCCTAGTTACCATGCTGCAATCGAAGCTGAGTGGCGCCCCTATCTGCAAGGCCATGTCACCATGCAGCGAGCTATCAGCGGCATGGTAGATAAAATGCCGCAGGCGGAATCGGCCAGGCCGTGACGTGATCACACTGTGCTATAGCGCGATGATGCCATGACGTAGGGCATATCGCGTCAGATCAGCGGCGCTGTGCAGTTGCAATTTACGCAGAATATTTCGCCGATGCACTTCCACGGTCGCAACCGCAATACCCATTTTTTCCGCTATCACTGGACTGCGATTGCCCTCGGCAATAAATTGTAAAACTTGTTTCTCGCGCTTGCCCAAGACATCCGGCTGCGGTAAGCCGTCTCTGGACGCAGAATCTTCCCAGAGCGTCATAACGGCGCCGGTTACTTCCGGGGACAAGTAGTTTTTACCACTCGCAACCGCTCGCAAAGCATGAATCAAATCTCGGCCAGAGGCGGACTTCACCACATATGCCTTGGCGCCGGCCTTGCTCATCGCACGCACGAACTGCCGATCGGTGTAGCCGCTTAAGGCGACTATCTTAAGCGCCGGGTAGCGGCTATGTAGCTCGCGGGCGACTTGTTCGCCATTCATATGCGGCATCGCGATGTCGAGTATGAGAATATCCGGGCGCAATTCCTCGATTCGTGCCAAGCATTCTTTTCCATCGCCCGCCTCGCCGATGAGTTCAAAATCAGGGACACCCGCCACCAGATGCGCTATCGCTTCGCGTATGAGCGGATGATCATCGACAAGCATGATGCGGGCCGGCGTCATGGCGGACTCATAGGCACATGAATAGTCGCAGTAGTGCCGCGGTTTCGCGCGCTTTTAATGACAAACGTGCCGCCAATGTGCGCGATTCGCTCTCGCATGGCGGCTAACCCCAGGCCGGGCGACAAGCCGGTGCCCTTTCCAGGCAGAGCGAAGCCGACTCCATGATCCGTTACATTCACGGTTAGATATCCTTCGTCAGAGCGTGTGACGACTCGTGCGATCTTCACATTGGCGTGGCGTGTGACATTGATCAAAAGTTCGCGTACCGCTCGAAACAGGATCGACGCGGCGACCGAACCCAGTGGCTTAGGTTGCATATCATCCTCGAGCAGGACTTCCAAATGGTAGGTTTTGCGCATCTCTTCGCTCAACCACTCAATCGCCGCCACGAGCCCCAACTGCTCCAATACGGGCGGATTTAATTGAGCGGTGAGACTTCGCATCTCTCGTACCACTCCTTCGAGTAACTGGGCGATTTCATCGAGCGCCGGATGCAAGTGCGTTGTCTCATGGCTGCCGCGCAGCGCATCGAGCTTGATCGATGCGGCATTCAACTCCTGACCTAGACCGTCATGCAGGTCGCGTGCGATTGTCTGCCGTTCGCGAACCTCCGCAAGGGCGAGTTCGCGCGCGAGTCGTTCCAATTCCTCGGTGCGCTTGCGAACACGCTCCTCAAGCAGTTGATTCAATGCGGCCTTGGCCTCGATCTCCTGTTGCGCGGCCCGTTTGGCTTCCGTGATATCGGTAAAGGTGATCACCACGCCTGCGATCTGTGTGCCCTCCGCGCGATAGGGCACGATGCGACGAAGGTACACGCCGTTGTGTTCCAATTCCCGAGACTGGGATTCGTGCGATTGCAGCACCAGACGCGCGTGCTCAATCAGGGTTGAATCCAGGGCCGTGAAACTTAAATCCGCCACAGGTCGGCCGATATCGCTCTGCAGCAGATTAAAAAGGCGATGTGCGGCCGGCGTGAACCATTTAATGCGCAAGGAGCGATCAAGGCAGAATGTGGCCACCTCGTTGGATGCAAGCAGGTTGCGCAAATCGCTATTGGCCACCTCCAGCTCGCCGACCTTGCTCTGCAGCTGTGTGTTGACGGTATTGAGTTCTTCGTTGACCGATTGCAGTTCCTCTTTGGAACTTTCGAGTTCCTCATTCATCGATTGCAGTTCTTCATTGATTGACATCGTCTCTTCATGCGAGGCGCGCAGCTCCTCGTTCGAGCCCTTCAGTTGACTGATCGCACTCTGCAGGTCTTCTTGTGTCGCACGCAGCTCCTGCTGTAGCCGGCCGTGCGCAGCGCGGGTCGTGGCGACAGTAGTCTTGAAGGGAATTGGTTGAAACGCGACCAGATATCGAAGACGCTTGCTTTCGCCGGGTGCGTTGCGGACCGGCAATATCTCGACATTTGTACCGTCAGACTCGCTTCCCGTCGAACCACGCAGCAAAACCGGGCGCTTGGAGCGTCGAATGCGACGGATGGCGGCGGGCAATTGGGTTCGAATGCTCTTCGGCAGCCGCGGCAGTAACGATGGCTTATCAGAGCTGGTTTCCGGCAATAGGAAACGTTCGATTGCGCCGGTCGAACAAAGCACGTCAAAGCGAGCGTCGATGAGCACCGCCGCCGGAGCGAAGCGCTCGAACAGCGCATTGCGGGTCAGGTTGGCGAGCAGCGCCGCGCGAGGCGTTTCGGCCAAGGGCTCACGGATGACGGATGCCGGCCGAAGCTTGGGAGCGCCTACCCGCCAATCGATTTGCTCGCGTGGCGTTGTTCCGATCCGCTGGTAGAGGTGCCATTTGCGCGAGATAATCTTGAAGAGCTTTTCATGCACGCCGACCGTTTCGGCGCTGCCTAAGAACAGATAGCCACGGGGACGCAGAGCAAAGTGACAAAGCAGCAATATCCGCTCCTGGGTGACAGGCTCGATGTAAATCAGCAAATTTCGGCACGTGACCAGATCTAGTCGCGAATATGGTGGGTCAGCCAGCAAATCATGCTCGCCGAAAATAACGCTCTCGCGCACCTCCGGAGTCACCTGGTAATGATGATCGCCTTCAATCTGCTGAAAGTAGGCCTTCAAATGTCCCACGCTGATTTGTTTGGTGATGTCTGCGGGATAGCAGCCCGCGCGCGCATAGTTCAAGGAGTCTTCATTCGCATCAGTGGCAAATATGTGAACCGCGCACCGTTTTCGCAGGTTTCGCAGTCGCGCCAATACGAGAATGGCAAGGGTATAGGCTTCCTCCCCCGTTCCAGCGCCAGCTACCCAGGCCCTGATCGGCTCGCCGGGTCTCTTTGCCGCGATTAAAGGGCGGAGGACTTCAGCGTCGAGGGCCTCCCAGGCTTGCGGGTCACGAAAGAACTCGGTCACGCCGATCAACAGGTCCTTTCGCAGTGCGGTTACTTCAGTGGCGTCGCGCATCAAGCGCTTCGCGTATTCGTCGAGCTTCTCAATATTGAGCAGTCCCATGCGACGCTCGATGCGTCGCAGCAGCATCGCCTGTTTGTAACCGGAAAAGCTTTGGCCGTGACCAACTTCCAGGAGCCGCAAAATCTTGAGAATGGGGTTGCTTCCGCGCGCGCGGGAAGGGGACTTGCTCGGAGCGCGCACGTATGCATGGCGCGCGTAATTCACCAAAACCCGCGCCATCTTGGCAATCGGCAGCACACGAGAGACGAGCCCGGTCGCCAGCGCGCTTCGCGGCATGCCGTCAAATTGAGCGGTTTCGGGTGCCTGAACGAGCACGATGCCCCCATTTGCGATGATTTCTTTCAACCCCAGCGAGCCATCACTTCCCGTGCCGGAGAGGATGATGCCCACCGCGCGTTCCCGCTGATCTTGTCCCAATGATCGAAACAACTGATCCACCGGCAGGCGGTGGCCGCGACCTTCCATAGGTCTTGACAATCGAATGAGGCCACCCTTGACACGAATGTCCTTATCGGCGGGTGTCGTGTAGACGCAATTGGCCTCCAAACGCACGCCGTCTTCAGCCGCGCCGACTCTCATGGTCGTATGCCGCGAGAACAGTTCCGCCGATAAACTGCGCGGTGAGGGGCTCAAATGCTGAAGGATGATGAAACTCAGTCCGCTGTTGGGCGGCAAGACGTGTAGAAATTCGACCAGGGCGTCAAACCCTCCGGCCGAAGCCCCCACTCCAACAATGCAAGGGAAAGAGCTGGCGCCGGCGGCGTCGCTTTTTGCGTTTCGGGGTCGCTGCCGCGCTGTTTCTACCGCCCGTTTAGGCTGAACGCGCGTTGCCGGTTTGCTATTTGTGCCGCCCATGCCGCGAGTCTACGGCACCTTGCGGGCCGGAAGTTCCTGGAACTCGAAGTGCATCGAGGCGGTATGGTCGGTATTGTCAATGTTCCTTAGGTATCGAGCGTCGATTCCCGCTTTTCTTCCCCATTAACGCGCGGTGCCTCGAAGACTTCCAACAGCCCGACCAGCCTGCCCTGGTCCCATAATTCGTATTGCGAGCCGCCATTGGCACGCATTTCCATGCCCTCACTCAACTGTGCGAGCACCTGCTCAAAGATCGGCAGCCTATGCTTATGCGCCTCCTCCGCGGCTTCTGCACAGAGGGTTGCTGGTGCCAGCGGCACACCGTCAGAATCGAGACGAAGAATTGCTTTCGTCACAGACCACTACTCCTTCAGTACTTGGCTTTATTGTTTTGGATCGATACTTCGACTTTGTCCAGGACTCAATGGAATCTGAACGTCCGGGATCAAAAAGGTAGTACTCGCCGCCCAGCGACAGGTAAATGTTTGGATCTGCCACATTGGCGGCGTCAATATCTTCATTGAGAGCTGCTATCAGCTCGGTGCATTTTGCGGGACTCGCCATGATCAGGACGGCAAACCTATCGACCCCGAGTCGACCAATGACGGCTCCTCGAAACACGCCGCGCAAGATATCCGCCGTGCGTATTAACACTAGATCAACAGGCTCTCGCCCCAACCCGTGCTCGATAACCTTGAGGTTCCCGACCTCAATCGCCAACAGCATTGCGCAGGACATTGGCGCATTTAAGCCGGCCAACAAGTATTCACTCGCCAGCACGAATCCCTCGCCGTCGTATAGGTGTGTCAATTTGTCCGTGGATGACATCGCTTGCAAAGCTCGAAGTGGTTATTGAGACATCTGTCGATCAATTTCCGCTTCCCAGCCAATCTTCGGATTCGCATCCATGCAGGGCCCGTCGAGAACTGTCAGCTTTCATCATAGGGAGCGAGCCTGGACGACTGGGCGACCCAGGCGAAACCGTGTTGCGCAACTTGGGGGTGGCTGCTGTCAATCATCGGTTCCGGCGATTGCCTGGGTTCAAAACCGGGGCGATCAAAGGCGGTTGCGAGATTAAAGGTGCGCACCGGAGCAAATCGAAAATCCTCTACATTCACCGCGCGCGCGGCGTTGACTGCATTGGCGAGGCGTTCAGGCGTCGCAACATCGTTCCAGCCACACGGTGGAACTTTCATAAATTGCAAGCTCTCGGGGCGTTGCTGGAGTACGTCGCTTGAGAAATCCAGTTCCGAGTGGTGATCGTACAAGGAGGTGAGTCCCGCGGAAGGGATGCGCGAGTCCGGCCAATGTTCAACGATCGCTCGCAAATCCAATATCATTTGGCGCGTGTGGCGCGGATAAAGGGCAATGAATTGCGAGACGCGGCCTGCGATAATGCCGCTATTCCAAATACCGCCCGAGCGAATCAACTCAGTGGCGATTGACCGCTCCGGTTTCTCGACAAAATCGAGGACTGGTCGCATCCCGACTCCGGAATCGGGGACTGGGGACAAATAGCCGAAACCGGAATCGGGTGCGTGCGGGGACATGCCGAGCAAAGTGAGTTTATCGCTGTCCATGACTTCGGGCGCCGTAGCTTCCCGCAAGTATTCAGCGAGTACCGCTTCACGCTCGACATAATGATCGGAAGGGATGAACATGACGCCCGCTTCTGGATCGGACTTGGCGATGACCAGGAGCGGCAGCAGGAAACCGAGCCCTGTGCCACGATTTGAGGGCTGAACTACAACTTGGAAACGAGGTAGCGCAAACAATTCACGCTCCCACCAGCGTCGATGGGCTGCGGTTACCACGATGACGATGCGCTCGCGCGAGGTGACCGCCAACGCCCGCTGCAACGATATCTGCAGCAGTGATCTGCCGCCAGTGAGGGAACAATATTGCTTCGGTGTCGATATACCACGTGCATTGGTGGTCAAAGGGCGCAGACCTTGTCCATCGCCGCCAGCCAAAACTGCCACCCAAATACTGCGTGGTTTTGTGGCCATTTCTAGGTGAGTCAAGCGCTCCAACACAATATGAAGTCCTACACCGGGAACCGAGCCTATACCGCTCAGGTGGGAGCTGATATTCGGTCTTCGCGGTAAGCGCTTTACCTGGTAACAGGTAATTTTCGGTCAACAGGATCAAGAACTTAACCTAAGTTTAGATCCGTCAATTTTTGAAAAAAATGCCATACCTCAAAGTCGGCAATGACGTCTTGATAGGCGGCCCGAGCGCGATGCGTTCAGCGTCGGCATCGCCCCCGACCGCCACAAGGTAAAATATGCGTGGCACAGAGACCGGTATGTCATGAAACTCCATATACGTCCGTTGACTGCCGATCTGTGGCCGGCATTCGAAGACTTATTCGGTAAGAACGGCGCATGCAACGGCTGTTGGTGCATGTACTGGCGCATCGGAGCGGCTTATCGTAAGCGACCGCGCGAGAAGAACCGGGCGGCATTCCGCAGGATTGTAAGGAGCGGACCTCCCCCGGGATTACTGGCTTTTGATGGCGATGTCGCTGTGGGATGGTGCCAGCTAACGCCGCGCAGCGCATTGCCGTGGCTCGATCACCACCGACGACTCAAGCGTGTGGATGAAGTGCCAGTCTGGGCGCTGTCGTGTTGTTATGTGCGAATCGGCTACCGCAAGCGTGGCGTCACATCTGCACTGATCGCCGCTGCACTAAAAACGGCAAAGCGCGCAAAAGCTCCGCAACTCGAGGCCTATCCGTTGGACGCGGCCAAAACGCCGAGCGCCTCGGGTACAGGCTATGCCTCGAGCTTCGCACGCGCGGGATTCAAGATGGTCGCTCGCCACTTCCCGCCTCGACCGATCATGCGTCACGATCTATGACGTCCCCGGCCTTACCGGAGTTGTGGCATCCTCGCCTACCACCGTAGTCCACTCTCGAACATGCCATCGAGTTACCAGGCCCCCGACCATGTAAGGATCTGACGCGACAAAACGCTCCGGAACCGTCTTTGATTCGCATCGAAACAGAAACGCTGCGCCATCTACTGGGTCGCCATAGGCGCCGGCCAGGATAAGGTCCCCCCGCTCCTGTGCTTTCCAGGCCGCCAAAAGGTGCGCAGATCGAAACGGCGCGCGACGCGCAACGTAGTCAGGGACGAACTCGTAGAAAAGTAAAAAGTGCATGCACCCTCCCGCTCCGCATCCTCACCTGCGCTCGCGTGCACCAGTCCGTGCTCCGCTCCTTGCCAGTATATCGCCGCAGCCCCATAGTCAAGGCGAAGTTTAGGACAGACGGTAGCCATGCTGCGCATGATTTGTAACGTACTTGCCATCGCATTCCTGATCTACGCGGCACTATGCGTCGCGCTCTTCTTAGGTCAACGCTCCCTCATTTACTATCCGCAACCAAAATCAGTATCGGACGAGAATACGCTCACCTTGAACGTCGATGGCGAACGCATACTCATCGCCACCCACCGCCGCCCTGGCGCAGACGCCGTCATCTACTTTGGCGGTAACGCCGAGGACGTCTCCCACAGCCTTCCGACGTTGGCAGACGCCTTCCCCGAGCGCACTGTGTACGCTCTCAATTACCGCGGCTATGGCGGCAGCACCGGCACGCCATCGGAAATTGCCCTGACCACTGACGCGTTCGTATTGTTTGATCGTGTGCATGCCGATCATCCTCGCATAGTCGTCATCGGACGAAGTCTCGGCAGCGGTATCGCCGTTCACATCGCAAGCGAGCGCCCGGTAGAGCGCCTTATTCTCGTCACTCCCTACGACAGCATACTCAACATCGCAGCAAGCCAATTCCCCTATCTTCCCATCCGTTGGCTGCTCCTCGACAAATTCGAGTCCTGGCGTTACGCGACCAAGGTCATTGCACCGACCCGACTGATCGTCGCACAGAATGACGAAGTCATTCCGCGTGCAAGCACCGAATCGCTCTACCGGTATTTTGCGCAATCGCTGGCGACCCTGACAGTGATCCGCGGCGTGGGACATAACAGCATTTCCGAGAGCCCGGAATACATCCCAACTTTAAGAGCAACGCCATGACCGGCTCGCCGCTCAGCTCCGGCGACAATGTCGCTTTGCTTGCCTGGATATCGGCGTCTCGCAACATCCGCGCACTGGGTTGTTTAGGCAAGCGGGCGTGGGTTACGCTTATGGCTCTACAGTTGTTCGAACCAATCTGAGGGTTTTGGCCATGCAATCGACAATCTCGTTCAATCGCCCCGACGGCAAAAAAGTTGACGGCTATCTTGCCGAAGCGGCCGATGCCGCCAACGCACCAGGGATTGTGGTCATCCAAGAATGGTGGGGTATCAATGATCAGATCCGCGGCGTCGCCGACCGACTGGCCGCAGTCGGGTACCGTGCCCTTGTGCCAGACCTTTTCCGCGGTAAGTCCACGGTCGAAGCGGAAGAAGCGCACCACCTGATGACGGGCCTGAATTTTGCTGATGCGGCGTCTCAAGATATCCGCGGCGCCGTGCAGTTCCTAAAGGCGCGCAGCGGCAAGGTTGGCGTGACAGGGTTTTGCATGGGAGGTGCGCTGACGCTGCTGGCCGCTTGCATGGCGCCCGAGATCGACGCCAGCGTGGTCTGGTACGGCTGTCCGCCGCTCGAATACGTTGATGCAGCCAAAATCAAGGTGCCTCTGCAGGGGCATTGGGCCACGCAGGATGAATTCTTCAAGATTGCCACCATTGATCAGCTTGAGGCCAAGTTCCGCGCGGCGAATGTGACCTATGACTTCCATCGCTATTTAGCACACCACGCCTTTGCGAATGAGACTGCAGTTGGACCACACCGTATCCCACAGACGCAATATGACCCCGTCTGGTCGCAACGGGCATGGGATCGCACCTTCAGATTCTTCGGCCGTTGGCTCGGTTGACCAGCCAATCATCTGCGACTCCATTTTGCTTCGCCGCCGTTCGATCGTTTTTCGCGAGTCACCGATGAGATTTCGCGAAAACATAAACCGTTCCGCTCAATCGCGGCCGAAGTCATACTCCTTCTTGTAATAACCATACCAGCCTTGCACTTGCTGATCGGCCGGCAAATGCTCCGCTAGATATTTCAGCTCTGCCAGCATTTTGTCGATGTGCGACGCGTTCAAGTAAAGATCCATGAGCCTCCATCGATACGCCAATTCGGCCGGATCTAGCGTTGCCGCCTTCTCATAGGATGCGATGGCCTTCGAAAGCCAGTTTGACTCGAACAGATAGAGATCGCCGAGTGCGGCATGGTTAGCAGCTTCGCGAGGAGCTTCGCGGATCCTGTCTTCCTGTTTCTGAATGGCGGCGGCCAGAGAATATGGATATGCAGGCAAAGCAGGCGTGGCGACGTGTTCACCGTAGATTGCGTGGTCGATATTGGGCGCGTTCAATGCACGCAGTTCCGCGAGGAACGGATTGTCGGAGTATTTCACGAAAAAATTGACGTTGTCCTCGAAGCGGTGAAAGTACGTCCAAGCCTTCGCCTCATCCACATACCACAGATTGTCGGTTCCGCGGCGAAGTACGAGCGGCAGATTCGAGTGATTGGGCTGCGGAACTGCGAGCGCAAGATTGTTCGCGAATATCAATCGATAGGGAGCTGCAGCTCGGAAGAACTCTGCAATCCGTTCTTGCTGCGCCTCGTCGCGCGGAACGATCGCGCGAAAGAGGCGGCTGCCTTCCGTCAGGAGCGGGAGTCGCGGATCGCCAATGCCTGCCGCGAGCGACGCAAGATAGCGTTCCACGGACACGTCGGCATCAGAAGCCGGCAGGAACTGCATCAATTCCGGGTCCGGTAGGCGACGGATGGCGCCCTCATAGTCGCTCAGCGTCTTGCCGTAACCGTGCACCAGCGCCCCGCCGCCACCCGAGAGAAAGTCACCACTGATCCACTTCGGGCGCGATGGCGGGCTGGCAGCGCTTGTCGCGCCTGCGCCGCGAAGATTGGTCGTGATAATGAGCTCGGAAATGAAATCCTGCGGTACCTCGGAGAGCATGTACGTCTTTGCCGCCTCCTCGAGCTGGCGACAATAGATGTCTGGAATTTCCCCTTCGAGCGCGTAGGAAACCTCGATCTTCAGCAGATTTTCTTTGGTGCTATACAGGTACAGGATGCCTCGACCATTGCGCCGCGCCCCGATCCGCAGCTGCGTAAAGAGTTCGGCGGCCGTTTCCTCGATGGTTTTGGATGCCGGTAGCGACGCCAGCAAGACCAGCGCATTTTCTATGCCGGACTTCTTCTCGGCGAGTTTCAGACTCATCTTGAACGCTAGATCGTAGTCGTGCTGCCCGGTTTCGTTGATGAGCACGTACTGGGGGCGATGCGGCTTTCCGTAGTGCTGCCAGCCGACGGCAACAAGCAAAGCGATGCAAATAAAAATCAGTCCCCGCCGCATCTAGTAACTACCGAAGAAATCGGTCTTCTTTCCGTCGACGGCATAATTTGCCAAAAATGGATCCATGGACGTTGGATTGAGACCATAAACGGAGCGGTCCCGACCCTGGCTCTTTAGCACGATCACCGGGGTATCGTGCGCACCAAACAAGCGAAATATGCCGGCCGCGTGTTGTTGAGCATCGTTCAGTACGACGGTCGGAGCTTCACCCTCGGCCGGCGAATATAACCCCAGCACCATGCGATTTCTCCCGGCAGTATCGAAGAAAAAGAGCGAGGGGCCGCCGTCCACAGACATCGCGAGCTCAGCGCGCACCTTGCCGCCCGCATCCACGAGCTGAATCCTGTTCGCGGAGATCACATTCTGCGGACGCGTTGCCGAGGCGAGTGCCGGCGACAGCACAGCGCGGCTGTCGAAATGGACAAGAACATACGCCCCCACGATCCCGCCGATCAATCCGGCAAGGACGCCCGTGAAGAAATTGTTAGTCATGATCGATAACCCGTCCAAAATTGGTTGACGAACCAAGAGGGTGTGGCCCTACCAGCACATCGACTTGGCGGGTATTCTGAGCTGCGATGCGCTTCGGCAGCGCGCCTCGCTTCCCTATCTCTTGCGATGACTGATTCGCGCCGTCTTGGTTCGGGTCGCGAATCCCGCCACCAAAAAACCAAGCGGCAGTGCGAATCGACAAATCACTGCGCCGAAATGCAGGAGCTGGCGGGGAATCTCGACGTCCAAATCAGCCGTTATGCCGGCGGGACTGGAACCACTTCCCATAACAACCAAGTGACAAACGGCAAACGAAACCGCCGCCAACGTCACGGCCGATCTCGACCGCGAGGTAGAGACAATATGCAGAAAAGAGTCCCAGGCACTTTGCAAATTCGCCATCGAACCAATCCTTGAGTTTGTAGGCACCTCCATTGTGATCGACCTCTCTCGCGACCACCGCGAAACAAGTCGCAAACCTAAGAGACGTGGCTTCCAATGGAAGGCAGCACAATGCAGCCGCCCAATTCGCTTGATCGCGCGCTCGGTTTGCGTCGAGCAGGTGCAACACGATGCCAATGCGTACGTAATGTTGTTTCTCGCAATACACATTAACTATATGTTAATGATACATATATATCCACGATTTGATCGGTACGAAAGCTTCTCGCTCGAGCCCGCACTGGGTTCAAACCCGGACACCGCGCCTTTCGATATCGGCGATACCATCGTCCAATAGCTCACTTTCCAGTTTGGATGTAATGAAGCGGGGACAGAGTTGAGTGGAGCGGAGCCATATGTCGCAGCGCGTCTTCTATCGCACTCTCAAGGTCGACGGAATCTCGATTTTCTATCGCGAGGCGGGCCCGGTCGATGCCCCGTTGATTCTGTTGCTCCACGGCCTGCCCTCTTCGTCGCGAATGTTCGAGCCTCTGTTCGCCCGGCTTTCCGATCGCTTTCATCTTGTCGCGCCCGATTACCCCGGCTTCGGACACAGCGACTGGCCGGACCCCAAACAATTTGCGTACACGTTCGATCACTGTGCCCAGATCGTCGATCACTTCACCGAAGCACTTGGGTTCTCGCGCTACACGCTTTACATGCAGGATTACGGCGGTCCGGTAGGTTTTCGCCTGGCCCTGGCTCATCCGGAGCGCATTGAGGCTCTCATCGTCCAGAACGCAGTGGCGCACAACCAGGGTCTCGGCGCGAATTGGAAAGTGCGGCGAGCTTTTTGGGTCGAGCGCGAAGCCAATGAAAGCACATTGCGCACGAATCTGCTGTCGCTGGCTACGACGCGAACCCGCCATGTGGGCAGCGATCCAAATGTGGAACGCTATGACCCAGACCTGTGGACTGATGAATTTGCCTTTCTTAGCCAGCGCGGCCAGGCCGACATTCAAAGCGACCTCTTTTACGACTATCGCACCAACGTCGATTCCTACCCGAAGTGGCAGGCTTGGATGCGCGAGAAGCAGCCTCGTCTTCTTGTCCTCTGGGGCAAGTATGACCCATCATTCGAGCTCTCAGAACCGCAGGCCTATCGCCGAGACGTGCCAAAGGCTCAAGTTCACGTTCTCGACGGCGGTCATTTCGCATTGGACACGGCGGCTGACGAGATCGCGACGTTGATCCGAGGCTTTGTCGGTTCTTAGACGGAATACCAAAGGCTTGGAATTTCTTAAGGAAAACCACCAAGTCTAGCCGCCACCGAAAAGTCCTCGGCCATACGCAACGTCGTGTCAGTCGCGTCTCACACTCGCCGGTAGCTTCCGAGATATTGTTTCGGTGCCAGGAGTCACTAGACTGTAGCAACACGGCACCCAAAGGAGCCCCGCATGCACACTCACCCGCCGATCGACCCGGATGATCCCGGTGGCACATCCGGAGAGGACGTAAGAGAGCCGCCTCTACCCGGAACTCAAGGTACGCCTCGTGAAGAGTTTCCGCGCAAAGGCGACTTGGTGGATCCCGAACCTGCCGCCACCAACAAATAGGCACCCTTGAGCAGGAGCGCAGGTCACTGCCGGCAGACGTCAGAATTTATATAGAGATTGAGCGTTTCCCCGTAGAACCATGCGCGCCAGTTCGCCGGCACGCGGCCTGCTGATCTCACTGTCGTCGAGCATTCCGGTGAGCGCAATCCCAAGTGCCTGCCGCGCATTGCGACTTGCAATCCAAGTCGCCTCCGGCCAGCCCAATTCGTCCGAGTAGGGGTACCCGTCGGTCCCGAACAGTACTTTCTCCGGCACAATCTCCAGCCACTCGCGCAACCACTGGGCCTGCGTACGCGGACTCATGGTGAGCGACTGGGATGAAATGTCCGCATAGACGTTCGGCTTCTGCAGCAGAGCCCCGGCTTCCCGTACAAAGGGCCACCCGCCGTGTAGCAAAACGAAGTTCGTCTTGCGCAGCCGCGGGTCATTGAACAGCGGTTCCAGCAATAGCGGATTCCCGCCGTTGATCGAGTAATAACTGCCGAAGCCGCCCAGCGCATGCAGATGCACCGCCAACCCCAACCGCCCGCACTCCATCGCGATATAGCGAAACAGAAAGTCCTGCAGCAGCTTGTAGCCGGCAGGATCCGGCTGACCGCCTCCCACCCATCGGGCATAAATCGGCTCGACGTCTGTGCGGGAAGGATCACTGAAATCAAACGCGCGCAAATAGGCCACTTCATACTTCTCCGCAACGGCGCCTGCCGACTTGTGTCGCTCAAGACTTGGCGTCACCACTTGCTTCAAGTATTTCTCGAGCGTCGACGGAGGAGTACTCAGGCCGGCTTCCTTCAGGTAGCGGCTGCGCACGATGCTTTCGAGGGCAAAGAACTCCCGGCGATCCGGCGATCCTGTCGCCATGCCGGTATTGTCCAACGGAAAGAGCAACGCGTCGATGTACGGGACCCATCGAAATTGCGGCGGCTCCACGCCTCTGCCCATGGCCACGCGATTGGCCAACATCGCGCCAATTCCGGCTTGCTGGAGTACCCACGCAGGAAAGCGCTCACCTTGTTGTCCCGTGACCTTTTTCCGCGCTTCGTTCAGCCGTTTGAGTCCTTGTGGATCGAGCGGCGGCGGAACATCGAAGCCGTAGAGTGCTTTCCACGCGGCGCCGAGCAGGGGAAAATCCGGCCGCAATGCAACGGGATCGGACTGTGGCTCCAAAGAGGAGACCGGCAGCGCATCGAATTCCCTGTCCGATGCGTCGAGCGGAGGCGCCAGCACCGGGTGCGCGTGATTGTCGATGGCCTGAACGGCTGCAATCTGGCGGCCAATTTCCGGGTCAATCCTCTGCGCAAAGCAGCAGCCGGCCGCAAGCAGCGCCGCCACACCCGCCGAAATCTGTTTTCGCGCCGCGTACAAGTCACGAACCCTCATGTGCCTGAGTCTCGGGTACACCGTCGAAGTGTACTCCGGGCACAAGCGAGTCGTCGCAAGAAGAAGGTGCGCAATCTCACGACGCGTATCGGGATGAAGGAAACAGCACGCGTGCGATCGTAATGGCAGGATTCGCGAACGATGTCGATGCCGTAAACCAATAGGCGGCGCCGATCCAACAAGCCACCATGCCCGCTGCGTCCTCAGCACGGCGGTGACCGACAACAACCAGCAGCAGCCCGAAGGTGGCGATAGCCTCCGCGAGCCATTGCGACGCGCCGCTTCGCTGCTGCGGTGTTCACGAGCAAAGCGATCGCGATATTCCCGCGGGCCAGGCGCTGCGCCATGATCCCGGAGCCCACTACAGTCGCTGCCAGCAGCGCCGAGCCCAATCCCTCGGCAAGCACTCGCCGAGGCAGCGATTCAGTGTGCATTGTCGGCTGGCGGCGACTGACCAATTTCGTCCATGCGCTCTTTGATGCAAATTTGATCAATACCGGCCATGGGTAGACTTAAGAGCAGTTTTATTCGTCGGTCCATCGATTGAAAAGCTCGGCTAAAGGCGAGCTTTTTTTCCCTCTCGGTGCCTTCGACCGCGGCTGGATCCGGAATCCCCCAATGAGCCTTGACCGGGTGGCCCGGCCATACGGGGCAAGCCTCGCCGGCAGCGTTGTCGCACACCGTGATAACGAGATCGAAATGAATGCCGTTCGTTCCCGCAAACTCATCCCAGCTTTTGCTGCGCAGTCCGGCGGTCGGAAAATCCAGTCGCTTGAGCAGATCGAGCGCGAGGGGATTGATGCGCCCGCTCGGATGGCTGCCGGCGCTGAAACCACGGAAGCGCCCATTGCCCAATTTGTTCAAGATGGACTCGGCGAGAATGCTGCGTGCCGAATTACCGGTGCACAGGAAAAGCACTTTATAGACCTTCTCAGTCATGGCAGGAACTCGCTTTGTTCGTATCTGGCGCTCTTCTCTCTAGGTCTGTCCCGACCCATGAAAGCGTCCCTTCACCCGTGCTTCCTCTTCGGTTGAATGACTTCGATCGTGGGTGCACCACAGGCTGGGCCGCAATCCTTGTCCGCCAAGCTGCAACAGTTGTCGGTGAGAAACCCGAGCAGCTCATTCATGCGGAGGAAGCTTGGGCGGTAGAACAGGAACCGTCCTTCGCGGCGAGCCTCGATGAGGCCGGCGCGCTGCAGCTCTTTTAGATGAAAAGAAAGAGTCGGACTTGGCACGCCGAGCTTGTCGCCCAATTGTGTGGGTGTGTAGCCTTCGGGGCCGCGCTTTACGAGGAGCCGGAAAACCGCCAAACGCGATTCTTGGGCCAAGGCAGCAAGGCCGGTTACGGCGTCCAATGATTTCATAGTTCCAATAGTATCGAATTATAATTGCCTGGTCAACGCTTGGAATAAAAAACCCGCTTGCACAGTCTCTTTGCCCGTAAGAGCAATCCAACAATGCAAAGGAGAGACTGCGATGAAAGCAAATGTGGGTGTTAAGCGGCCGCATGGCGTTCCGAAACTGGCGATTACGGCATTGAGCGTGATATTGGCGTCGTCTGTGACTTACGCCAATCCTTCCAACAGAGTTGTTCTGGTGCCGCCGACAAATCTTCCAACCTTGGCGCAGCAAAGCGGCGAGGCCATGTTCCTGCACGACACCTGGGATGGGCGAACTCTACTGTATGTCGAACAGCGCCAAGGCGCGCAGCTGGCGATATTCGATGTCACTGATCCGGCGCACGTCAAGGGCGAGGGTTCGGCGCAATTAAACGCCGCAGGACCTTTTGATTTTGTGGCCGCCCTCGGGCTGCGAGCAGAGCTCGTCAGGTTTCGGCAAGGTCAAGGAGATGCGGTATTGGATCTGTCCCGGGTTCCAACGCTGAAAAAGGTTCAAGGGATTCAAACGCAGACATCGACCGTCGCCGCGGCCAATGGTGGCTCCGCGCTCGCACTGCCTACCGTTGATCCGGCGATGGACCAGAGTGTTCAAGACTATCGGGTTCTGGAATCCGGGAAGTCGCCGGCCGATGATCATATCGTCGAGGTGAAGCAAGTCCGCCAAGAAATGACGAACGCCGGCACCGGCACAACCTTTCTACTCGCGGAAAAAGGCCTGTTCCTCATTCGGCGGCCGGCGCTGGAGACGGCGCCCGAGGTGTATCTGAATACGGCAGGCTAGGCCGGGATTCACCCAGCGCTGTTGCGGGCTGATTCAATCGCCCGTGACGATCCAAAAAAAAGATGGAATAAATCCTTTCCGTTCGAAGTCTCCACTTCTGAACGATCACTTCCCAGGAGATGAAAATGTCGGATGAATCGCTGCTGTCGCGTCGCAACGCTTTAAAATGCATGGCCTATGGCGGGGCCGGAACCCTTTTCGCACTGTCGGGCGGTGTGCTCGCCCCGGTCGATCTGGCCATGGCGGCCGGCGATGCGCAGGGTGCCGCCAAATTGGGCAAACCGCTGTTCGTGCAGATCAGCGACACCCACATCGGCTTCAATAAGGAAGCCAATCCCGATGTCAACGGCACCCTCTCGCAAACCATCGACATTGTGAACGGGATGGCGGAGCAACCGGCACTCATCATCCATACGGGCGACATTACCCATCTGTCGAAGCCGGCGGAATTTGACACCGCACAGCAGCTGTTTTCTCGACTGCGCAGCACCGAGATGCACACCGTCCCCGGTGAGCACGACACCAGCGATGCGACGGTAACGGAATACTTCAACCGATTCGGCAAGGCGTCGGGCAACAAGGGTTACTACAGCTTCGATCACTCAGGCGTGCATTTCATCGCGCTGATCAACGTACTGCAATTCAAGCCGGGCGGTCTCGGCACGTTGGGTGCGGATCAACTCGCCTGGGTAACGGCCGATCTCAAAGGGCGATCCTCCAGTACGCCCATTGTGGTGTTTGCCCACATGCCGCTGTGGACGATCTACGAGCCCTGGGGTTGGGGAACAGGAGACGCGGATCAGCTCATGGGTCCATTGCGCCGTTTCGGCTCCGTCACGGTGCTCAACGGTCACATCCACCAGATCGTGCAGAAAGTCGAAGGCAACATGACCTTTCACACCGCGCGCTCGACTTCCTATCCGCAGCCCGCCGCCGGGGTGGGGTCAGGACCCGGACCGCTGAAAGTGCCCACGGATCAGCTGGCCGCGATGCTCGGAATCACCAGCGTGTCGGTGGCGAAGCACCCCCGTGCACTGGCGCTCAGCGACACATCGCTCACTTAACTTCACTTACCTTTCGACCAGGAGAAGCATTCAATGATTTCCAGACGATATCGCCCTTGGCTCACCGCCGTCAGCGTAGCGCTCTTGTGGGGCGGCGCAAGCTGCATCCCATCGGCGGCACAAACACCGGATCCGAATCGGGTCCAGATCAAGGAGTTCATGTTTGGTCCCAATCCGTTGACGGTCAAAGCGGGCTCGACGGTGACCTGGGTCAACATGGACGATGAGCCGCACACTGTAGTCAGCAATACGCGCATGTTTCGCTCGGGCGCGCTGGACACGAAAGAGAGTTTCTCTTTCAAGTTCAACGAGCCCGGGACATATCACTTCACCTGCTCGATTCATCCGCGCATGGTCGGCGTGATCGTCGTTCAGTGATCTATGGACGGCAAAACAATCGGTCTAACGGTGGTGAGCACGCTCGCGGTGCTGGCGATCGGCGGCGCGGCATTCATCGGCTCCGGGGTTTACAACATCGGCGCCGATGATCACCACACGAAAATAGTGCTGGCTCTCATCGAGCAATTGCGGGAGCGCTCCATCGCGGCGCGCTCCAATTCGATCGGCGCTTACGATGTCGAGGATCCCGCGCGCATTGCCGCGGGAGCACGACATTATGCGGCGCTCTGCGTGGGCTGCCACCTAGCGCCAGGTGTGACGCAGTCTGACATCCGTCCAGGGCTTTATCCGCACCCGCCAAACCTGGCGCAAGAAGAGTTGCAGCAAGCTCAGCGCGCGTTCTGGATCGTAAAACATGGCATCAAAATGAGTGCCAGCCGGCCTGGGGTAAGACCCTGGACGACGCGGACATCTGGGATACGGTCGCATTCCTTCGAAAAATGCCCGATATGACGTCTGAGACTTATCAGCAGCTCTCGCAGGAGCACGGTAGATAGACGTTTCCTCGCGCCTCAGTCCGCCCGCACCTTCGCCTCGTGCGGCGGTCTCGCCGGCTGCGCCAACACTTTCTCCAGAAAAATGGCGCCCGGCACGGGGTTGTTGTAGTAGGCGGGTACTTCGTAAAAATTCAGTGCCCGATACAGTTCCAGCGCCGTCTTCATTTGAGGCAGCGTATCGAGACGCAGACGTGCATATCCGGCGGCGCGAGCTCGCTCAATGATCGCCTCGACCAGTCGCTTGCCGACGCCACCGCTACGGAAAGATTGCCGCACCCAGAGACGTTTCATTTCGGCAACGGAGGCCTCGAGAGGGCGCATAGCCACGCATCCTGCCACCGCGCCGTCCACTTGGGCCAGCAGAATCGCCCCCGTCGGCGGCGCGTATTTGCCGGGAAGCGCCGCGAGTTCGGCTTCGAAATCTTGAAAGCACAAGTCTACTGTCAACCACGCGGCGTATTCAAGAAACAATTCACGCACTGTGCCGACAGAATTCTCAGCATGTCCATCGACGATGCAATGGCCTTGTGGCACCTCGTTTCCGACGCTGATTCCCATCGCGCGACCTCTTGGCCTCTTTGGTTCATTTGAGACCAACGCAACGACAGTTTCCGACAGAAGTCCTTATGCCGGCAAGTCGCCTCCTTTTTGGGTCACTGGCGCGGCGCAGTCCGTGCGGTCCCCCCGTCGGCAGGCCTGTTCTGAGACGCCTTATTCTGTTGGGCCTCCGCCTTGTCCCTGACTTTCTCCCGATGATGCTCGATGACGCATCCCGCGGCTGCTCCGACCACGGCGTGCCGGCCTGCGACATGACCGACCACGCCGCCGACGGCCGCCCCTTTCAGACAGCCTTTTGCACTGCCGACGCCTGAAAGCAATGCAAGGGGTGCGGCGACCATGAGTGCGGCTATAAATTTGCGCATTTTCCTGACTCCTTTGAACACCGGTGTAGACAAAACCCGTCCAGCCGGCAAAAGTTGCAACGACGTTGGGGGTCTTCCTCTGGTCGCCAGCGTGGGAGCCTGTAATGGCGTACTCTTTTGCCTGATGAGCACTCCGCGCCCGTCCGCGACCCCGCGCCCTACTTCGGCTCATTACCGCAGGTTCGCTGAACAGGCATTGAGCCGGGCCGCAGGTGCCCCTCTCCGGGGTGGCAATGCAGTCGAACTCCTGATTGACGCCGCCGCCCATTTTGACGCCTGGTTGAAATCCATTCGCGGCGCACGCCGCCGAGTGCTGCTCGAAAACTATATCGTCCGAGACGATGAAGTCGGATGCGAGTTTCGCGCCGCGCTGGTCGAGCGCGCCAAGGCCGGAATCCTGGTCGCCGTGATCGTCGACTGGTTGGGATGCCTCGGGCAATCGCGCAAGGCTTTTTGGGCTCCCCTGCGCGCCGCCGGCGGACAGGTACGGGTATTCAATCCACCGCAGTTCGGCGAACCATTCGGTTGGATCAGCCGCGATCATCGTAAATTGCTGGTTGTGGATGGCATGGAGGGCTTTCTCTCCGGTGTGTGCATCAGCTCAAAATGGCTCGGCGATCCTGCTCGAAACGTGCCACCGTGGCGCGATACGGGCGTGGCGATACGCGGACCCGCGGTGGCTGAGATCGAGGAGGCGTTCAAGGACAGTTGGAACGCTCTGGGAGCGCCATTAGAGCGCTTCTCGGAGAATTCGGAGGCTATGCGCGAAGTCGGCTCGGTGGCCCTGAGAGTCATCGCCACCCAACCGCCGAGTGCGAGCTTGTATCGGCTCGATCAACTCATCGCCTCCATGGCCCGGAAGACGTTGTGGCTGTGCGATGCGTATTTCATCGGAATTGCTCCCTACGTCCAGGCACTGGTGGCGACGGCTCGTGACGGCGTCGACGTGCGCATGCTGGTGCCGGGAAGCAGCGACGTGCCGGTCGTCAGCGGCCTGTCGCGCGGCGGCTATCGCCCCTTGCTGGAGGCGGGCATTCGCGTGTTCGAGTGGAACGGTTCGATGTTGCACGCGAAGACTGCTGTTGCCGATAGCCAGTGGGCGCGGGTAGGCTCTTCCAATCTGAACGTCTCGAGCTGGTTGGGAAATCGGGAGATCGACGTGGCGATTGAAGATGCAGGATTTGCCGGTCTGCTTACCGCGCAATACGAGCGTGATCTACAGAACGCAACCGAAATTGTACTGTCCCCGGGCCGCTATCGGCGCAGCAAACCGACTCTCGCCAGCGACGCTCGGCCCACGAGGATGGGGCGAGGCCGCGGCAGATCCGGCCGCGCCGCAGCCAGTGCGTTGCGGGTGGCGAACAACGTGGGTGCAGCACTGGTCAATCATCGCGTGCTCAGCGAAACGTCAAATGGCCCGCTGCTGACGGCCACGCTGCTGCTTGCCGCGCTGGCCGTCGTCGCGTTTCTCTGGCCGGCCTGGATCGGCTGGCCAATCGGTGCGCTGGCGACTTGGGCTGCCGTCAATATGGGGGTGCACGCCTGGCGGTTGTGGCGGCGGCGGCGCGAGCGGCCGTCCTGATGCGCTGCCATGAGTGACACTTTCACGATGCTCGTTTCCGTTGCCCGCATCGACGAGCCCCGAGCTATGGCTGCGTTCCTCGCATCCATCCCCGATAGCGCCGAACTGGCCGAGCTTCTTGGCAGGACGGGACCATTGAATACGCGCGCATACGATGATGAGAACCTGACGGCGCGTTTCGTGATCAGCGATGGGGAAATCGTAACGTGTTTCACCGTCACGGACATCACCATAGATCAAGCCGAGATGATCACCGTTGAGTGCGAAAAATCAGACGCTTGGAGCGAGACCGCATTTCGAGAAGCCGCCGTCCGCGCACTTGGGCAATAGCCTGGAGGACGGCGGGCGTTTGCGTGCGAGCGGCTGAATGCCGATGCGGTTAGTGAATTGAGCTGCGTCGCGTTTGCAACAGCTCTTTCACATGCCGGTGAATGAGCACCGGCACGTAGGTTTTGATTCTGGCAGTTTGTTCGAGTTTCGCATGCTCAACATTGTAGATTGCATGGACGATTTCGACCGGCGTGTCAGTCTCGCGCGCCAGAAGTTCAATCTCCGATTCAAGATTTGCGTTTACCGCCTGATCACTCATTGTTTCGAAGGCTCCCGCGCTGACTGGAACGGCGATGTTATCTTAAATGGAAGAACAAGCTACCCGCAGACTCCAATTCTGCATACCGGGGGTGCGGTAGGCGACTGTCTTGAGTTTGCGACTTTTCCAGTTAAGGCTGCGCACGGCTATGCTGTACATAGTGACAGTCTTTACTGTACAGCCTTAATTTACGTGGATTTGTCGGCGGGGAACGATTGTGCGCGTTGATCGCTCAATGAGACCCGCCTGAGGATTGCGATGCAAGAACCTACACTGAGATTCGCTGTGACCTGCCCTGACTGTGGCGTGGTGTCGCTCTCAGAACTTCCAATCGCGGTAATCGCCAATGCCCTGTTGACGGGAAAGAGCATTCGCCTTCACGCCAGCTGCCACGAGGAAGTTTATTGGACGGCAACCTACATCGAACGCGAGCAACTACGCAAAACTCTAGGCACGATGAAAATCGACGCGCGGCCGCAGGCGTCTTCGCCGGAACCCTCTTCCAGTCCCAGAGAGGCCTTGCTGCCCGACAGCTGCCTTTAGAACTTCTGCCCGAATTTCACACCAATCGTCCGCGGCTGATTCGGCACAACGTATTGAGATATCGCGCCGCACAGCAGGACGTCGCATTCTGCGTATCTGTTGAGAACCGCCCGCCTATCGAATGCATTGTTGAGATAGATCCCATAGTGAAAGCTGTTCATTTCGACGCCCGCCGAAAGATCAACAACCGTGTAAGCAGGCATATCGCCTAAGGCGTTCGCCGCCAACGTGCGTAAGTCGCTGGTGCGCTCGCCCACATAGACTGCCGAGGCCTGGACGTTTCCTTTGTAAGACCCGATCGGGAACGTATACCGTCCGGTGATATTGCCCTTGAACTTCGGCGTGACAGGCAGACGGGTGCCGGGCGTTGCATACTGCTCGTACGTGCTGGGATCGAATCCGGGCGCATTGCATTTAAGTGGATCACCGCAAAACGTCTGCGTGAGCTTCGCATCGAGCGCTGAGAGCCCGGCGGTCACTGTGAGGTTCTGAGTCACTGCGAATTCCAAGTCTGTCTCCAATCCATCAATTCTCGCCTGTCCCGCATTGGTAATGATCGAGAGCGAATTGGGACCGAGGTAGGTGAATTGGAAATTCGTCCAGTCTTCCCTGAAAAACGCGCCATTGAAGCGCAATCGGTTGTCAAACCAGGTGGTCTTCCAACCGATCTCGTAGTTTTTCAAATAGTCCGGCAGGTATGGCGGAATCGTCCCACCGCCATTGCGATTGACGCCGCCCGGACGAAAGCCCTTCGAAAAGGTCGCGTAGATCATGCGATCCTTGTCGAACCGGTAGGTCAGATTGCCTTTCGGCGAGTTGCCCGAGCCCGAAGTTCCCCGGTTGAGATCGGTGCAGGGCGCGCCGTGAAAAGGCTGAAAGGTGGGTGTGGGGCAGAGGTCGACACCGGTAGAGAAGATGAAATTTGGGCCAAACCCGTAAAATCCCTGCAAGGTATTGTCGTAGGTGAAGTGCCGCAGTCCGGCGCTCGCCGAGAGGTGATCGGTAACATCAAAGGTGAGCTCGCCGAAGACAGCCTTGTCGCGATCGACCCGCTCCTGATCGGTGAGCCAGAGCGTTCCCGGCCACCCTGGAACGGAAATGTCGTTAGGCGGTACGGAGCCCAGCGGGTCGCCGCCGTTGGCAACTTGATAATCCTGGAGAATCTCGTGCACCTGCCGCTCGAGAAACAAGCCGCCGACGAATCGGAGGCGATAGTCCTTGGGCGAGGAAATGCGCAGTTCGTGACTGTACTTCGTGTAGTGATCACGCCCGATAATGGTCTGCGCAGGATTGATCAGATTACCTGCGTTGCCCACGAAAGCATTTCCATACGCGCTGTCGTAATACAACGAGTAGTCGGTGTAATCCAACTGTTCGTGAGTGTTGCGGGTCAAATACGCGCCGGCATAAACCAGATCGAAATTGCCGATCTTGCCTTCGACCGTGAGCGCTGACTGAACCCATGAGTCGTGAATGTTTTGCGGAAACCAATGCTGCACGTTCAGATCGCCGACTGCCGGGTTATAGGCAAAGTCGCCATCGGTCTGCTGCACCTGGCCCATCACCGTGGGCAAAATGGTCCAACTGTCGTTCAAATTAACCTTGAGGGCCGCACGACCGCCCTTGGTCTCGACGGTGTTGTAGTCCTTTTTCACCAGAGCGGCGTTATCGAAAACGATCCCGGATGTGGGAAACGTCACCGCACCATGCACATTGTTGATGTAGCCGGCATCGTGTTCGTCCCAACCAACCAGGCGGACGGCCACCGAAGCGGTGAGGGGAAGATTCACAAACGCCTCGATGCCCCAGCCGGTGCCGCCGTGATCGACTTTATTCAAGTCCAAATCGTAACCGGCCTTGAACCCGCCTGGATCAGGCTTGTTGGAAATGATACGAATCGTTCCCGCCTGCGAGCTGGCGCCATATAGGGTGCCCTGCGGACCCGCCAGAGCCTCGACGCGCTCGATGTCGTAAAGATGGATGTTCAGGTTGCCGTCAATGGTCGTAACCGGCTGTTCGTCCAAATACATGCCGACGCTGGGCTGGGAGCCGGAATGATTGCCGTCTCCGCCGCTGGCGACGCCGCGCATATAGACATGCTCAACGCTCGGATTGCCGACTTTTTGGAAGGAGACGCTCGGCAAATATTTGGCGTAATCGTCGAAACTGCCGATATTCAGCTCTTCGAGCCTCGCCGTGCTAAAAGCCTGGATGCTTAAGGGTACATCTTGCAGATTTTCTGACCGCTTCTGGGCCGTAACCGTGATTTCTTCCAGTACCGGGGTGTCACTCGTGTCGGCGGCATACGCCGGATGCATGCACGCCAGCAGCGCCGAGGCAAGAGGCAACGCACTCCAC
>Ga0193726_1000580_pt1 | contig 37356 bp, 34 predicted proteins | sample H2c1metaG_FD_144928 | JGI IMG/M metagenome (GOLD analysis project Ga0193726, IMG submission 144928) | Soil microbial communities from a riparian zone of the East river system, Colorado, United States - H2c1 | ecosystem: Environmental > Terrestrial > Soil > Riparian zone | place: USA: East River... | reverse complement strand
CGCGCCGACGATCGAGCGCCCGCCGATGAGGATATCGCCCTCGTCCGGCTCGAACATGCCCGCGATCATGCGCAGCAGGACGGTCTTGCCGCTGCCGGACGGCCCGAACACCGCGACGATTTCTCCGGGCTCGACAGCCAGCGAGAGGTCATTGGCCGGTCGCACCGCGCCGAATGTCTTGCCAACCGATTTGATCTCGAGCCGTGCCATCAGGTTAACCTTTCACCGCGCCGAGCGACAGGCCCTCGACCAGATAGCGCTGTGCGTAGAGCGCGAGCAGCAGGGTCGGCGTCACGGAGAGGACGATCGCTGCGGCGATCTGGCCATATTGAATGCCGGAGGCCGTAACGAATGCGAGCGCGCCCACCGTCACCGGCTGTTTGTCGGCCGAGGCGAGAATCAACGCAAACACGAAGTTGTTCCAGCAGAAGATGAAGGAGAGAAGTCCGGCGGCAGCGATGCCCGGTCCAGCGAGCGGCACTGCGATGCGCGCGAACGTCTCCACCCATGAATGCCCCGCCAGGCGGTAAGCGTGCTCGATGTCCGGACTGATGTCCTCGAAATATCCCCGCACGATCCACAGGATCAGCGGCAGTGCGATCAACTGGTAAACCCAGACGATGCCGGCATAGGTGTCGTTCAGACCGATTTGCTGATAATAGAGCGACAGCGGCAACAGCACGAGCAGCGGCGGCGCGAAACGAAAGGACAGCAGCGTGAACGCGATGGTCTCGCCAAGCCGAAACTTGAAGCGCGCGAAGGCATATGCCGCCGGCACGCCCAGGATCAGCGCCAGCACCACCGCAGCGCTCGACAGCACGAAGCTGTTCCACAGATTATGCATGAAGGGGATCTCGAGATTGCCTGCGGCAGTCTGCAACTGGCCCGAGATCAGCGCACGGTAATTCGCCAAAGTCGGTTCGAACAGGAGGCGCGGCGGTATGCGCAGGATCTGCTCGTTACTCTGGAACGACATCAGCAGAATCCAGAAGATCGGGAACATGAAGAACAGAAGAATCAGCGTGAGCGCCGCGCCCCTGAATATCCGACCCGTGAGGCTGACATGTTCCATCGTTCAACTCCTCAAGGACGTCACTGGTGACGGTGCGCGCGCTCGCGCAGTCTCAGCCAGTTCTTGATGAAGATATTCGACAGGATATTGGTAATGACCCAGAGGATCATCAACAGCGCCGCCGACTTGCCGACATTGGTGTACTGGAAGAACTCCAGATAGGCCTGGACCTGGAACACCATCAGACGATCGCCAGGCCCGCCTTGCGTCATCGCGTAGATGATATCGAACTGCTGAATTGAATCGAGCAGGCGAAACAGCGAGGCCGTAATGATGTAGGGCGCCAGCATCGGAAGCGTGATGCGAAAGAAGACGAAAGTAGCCGGAACGCCGTCGAGCGCGGCGGCTTCAAAGGGCTGACGGGGCAGCGACCGCAGACCCGCGAGCAGCAGGATCATGATGAAGGGCGTATAAACCCAGATGTCGACCAGCACGACGGTGAACAGCGCCGTCGCCGGATCGGAGGCCCATTTGAAATCCTGGATCCCGAGCAGGCTCACGAGATAGGAGAGGATGCCGAAACTCGGATTGGTCATGAGTTTCCACATCAAGGCCGCGATGGCCGGCGCGGTCATCAGCGGAAGCAGGAGCGCGATCGAGACGGCGTTATGGAAACGCGTCGGGCGGCGCAACAACAGCGCGATTGCGAGACCGAGCAGCAGCTCGAGCACGACGGTCAACGCGGTGTAGGTCAGCGAGACGCGGAGCGTGTTCCAGAACGCAGGATCCGAGGCGAAATCGAGGTAGTTCTGGACTCCGATGAAACCGCGCAAATACGGCAGGTTCAGTCGATACCGCTGCAGCGAATAGACCGCCGCCGTGAAGAACGGGACCAGAATCGCCACGCATATGAGCAACGCCGGCAGGCTCAGCAGATACGGCAGCACACGGCCACGCAGCCTTGCCATGCGGACCGGGCGGGCGTGCATCTGAAGAAGTTGGGTCATGCTCATTGTGGCGCGAGGAAAGAGGCGTTGCTGCGGCGAGGCTGGCTCGGAGAGATTTCGGTCCGAGCCAGCAGCCCTGCTTATGGTGCGGACAAACCCGCACCAGTTTCAAGCCCTAAGCATCAGCCGAGTCCCGCCTGCTTCAGCTGGCGATTGATGCTGTCCGCGAGCTTGTCGAGGCCTTCGTCGACGCTGACTTCCTTCGCGACCATTTTCTGTAGGGATGCCGCCCACTCAGTCGTCAGGTCGAAGAACAGCGGTTGCGCCGTGAAGTAGATCTTGGCACCGGGAGCCGAGACGTCGTGTTGCTCGAGATAACCGGGATACGACTTCGCGATCCGGTCGCGGAATTCGCTGTCCTTCCAGACCGACGCGCGCACCGGGTTGACGAAATCCATTTTGCGCGCGCCGAACAGGTCATGTTCGACCGACGTCGCCCACTGCATGAACATCCAGGCGGCGTCTTTCTGCTTCGAGAAGCTGGACATGGCGAGCGACCAGATCCAGACGTTGGGCGTCGGCGCCGTTGCGGCCGGGTTGGCGGCGAACGGCGCGTAGCCCAGATTGCCTCTTTCCTTGTTGTCGCCGCCATTCATGAAGTAGCCGAGAATATCGGCGTCGAAGATCATGCCGGAGGCGCCGGCGCCAAGGTCGGTGCCGACCTGATACCAGGTATAGGTCGACCAGTTCTTCGGGCCTGAGCCCTGGATCATTTTCACCCATTTCTCGTGGAAGTCCTTCGAAGCCTTGGTGTTCATCGCGGCTTTCAATTTGCCGCCTTCCATGACGAAGTCCCTCTGGCCGAAGTTGGAATAGGCCGACAGGAAGCCTGGATGAATCGACGCCCATGAGCGCGAGCCGCGGACGCCCACCCCATAGGGGCCTCCGGCATCCTTGGTGATCTTGGCCGCAACCTCGAGCATCTCATCGAGGTTCTTCGGAGGCTTGACGCCGACCTTGTCGAAGATCTTTCGATTATAGGCGATGTTGTTCAGCTCGTAGCCCCAAGGGATGCACCACTGCTTGGCTTTGCCCGAGCCGAGCTCGGACCCGGCGACGCCATCCCACGCGGTCGACGCACGCAGACCGGGGAGCACGTCCTCCCAGTTGAAGGCGGGATTCGTCTTCGACGCGTCCTTGATGTAGGTGTTGAGGTCCTCGATCCATCCCGCCGGGCCGTAGGTCCAGGTCATGTACGCACCGGTCATGAAGGCATCGTACTGGTCCGACTTCGAGGACAGCGCCGCCGTCACCTTGTCGAAATAGACGTCCTCCGGAAAGATGTCATAGGTGACGTTCATCCCGGTGAGCGACTTGAACGCCTCGAGGTCGCCGATCATCGCGTCGACATAGGGGTGCTTGTTCAGCAGCAGCTTGACCGTCTTGCCGGCCTGGCCTTTCCAGTTGAAATCCGCCGCCATCGCTTGCGACACGGAGGATGCAAAAGCCGCGTTGGCGGCGATGCCGGCAACACCGAGTTTTGCGGCACCGTCGAGCAAGTCGCGTCGACTGATGCGTTTGGCAGCGTAGGAGCCAAACAGATTCTTCTCTCGATCGAACATATAAACCTCCCTTTTGCGTTTTCACTTTCCCTTGCGGCTTTTGCTTCTTTCCTTGCCGGATGTCGTCTCCGGCTTATCGGTCACAAGCCCCTGAGCGGTCGCTTCGTCTGTGATCAATCCATGAAGCACACGGCTGCGCAGCACGGCGCGCAAGGCGGTGACCTTGGCTTTTCCGCCGGCTATCGCAACGATGCGGTGCTTCTTCAGGTCGGCCGCGCTCATCGAGGTCGCACGGGCCGACAAATCGGTGTCCAGCATTCGACCATCGGCGCTGAAGAAGTGCCCGAGCAGATCGGCACAGGCACCGACACGCTTCAGCTCAACCACCTCATCCGGCCTGATCATGCCGCTCGACACCAGAAACCCATCGCCGCTGACCTGGCCGATGCCGACGATCAGGAGCGAGGCCTTTCGTGCCAGGGCGGAAACATCGGCGATACCATATTGCTGCATCAGGACCGCTTTGTCGGCGACCGAATTGGCAAACACGGGCACGGGCAGCAGATAAGCCTCCGCTCCGGTGCGCTCGGCGAGCCGGTGGATGACGTCGAACGGATTTGCCGCGAATTTCCGCGTCAATCCGCCGAGCAGCGACACGAACTGCACGCCTCGCGCCGGTGTCTGGGGCATCTGCTCGACAACCGCTGCGAGCGTGCGGCCGTGGCCGACCCCGATCACCTTGTCTTCGCCGTGCTCAAGGATCTGGCGCAGGAAGGAAGCCCCTTCGAGCGCCAAGGCCTTCAGCGGCAGATTGCCCTCCCCGAGATCCGGCGCGACCCGGCAGAACGAAAGGCCAAAGCGCTCGGTGAGCGCATTTTCCAGCGCAACGCATTCGGCCACCGGACCTTCAACGAAGATGCGGACCATGCCTTCGCGGCTCGCGCGCGCGATCAGGCGATGGGCTTTGGTACTTTGAATATTGAGGCGGGTCGCAACCTCCGACTGGGTAAGGCCGGCCGCGAAATGCAACCACGCCGCGCGCGACACGAGCGACGCATCGCCATCTACCAGGGGCAGCTTCTCAGAACGCGCAGACACGATCTAAAATTCCACCTTGCAAATTTCTTCACACGCTGCAAAAAATTGCAGAGGCGGAACGAGCCGTCAAGTCATTTCCTCATGCTGCGATGCAAACAGCGGAAACGCACTGGGATCGGACCGCCGCCTGCGTAACGCCGGCCCGGCAGAAATATTAAGTGCTATTTGTGCTCTATCGACAGGAGCTGACCATGACGGACACCGAACTTCACTTGCGCGAAACGATCATTGCCAAATGCCGCTGGATGAACGCCACCGGATTAAACCAGGGCACGTCCGGAAACATCTCGGCCCGTCATGGCGACACCATGCTGATTTCGCCGTCCGCGACGCCTTACGACGCTCTGACCCCTGACATGATCGCCGCGATGCCCATCGATGGGGAATACGGATCGTGGAAGGGCCCGCTCAAGCCTTCCACCGAATGGCGTTTCCATCTCGACATCATGAAGGCACGGCCCGATGTCGGAGGCATTGTCCATACCCATGCGACCTATTCCACCGTACTGGCGATCGCGCATAAGGAAATCCCGGCGTGCCACTACATGATGGCGGCCTTCGGCGGCATGAACGTGCGCGTTGCCGACTATGCCCGGTTCGGCACCAAGGAGCTGTCGGATCATGCACTCAAGGCGCTGGAGGACCGGACCGCCTGCCTGCTTGCAAATCACGGAATGATCGCGACCGGCGCATCATTGGACAAGGCCATGTGGTTGGCAGTCGAACTCGAGACCATCGCCCGACAGTATTATCTCACCTTGGCGATTGGCGGGCCGGTGCTGCTGAGCGAGGCCGACATCAATGAAACCGCAGCCGCGTTCAGCAATTATGGCGTGCAGGATCCGCCGGCCCAAGCGGCTGCAACAACGTAACGACGATGGCAAAAACAACGTGACCGGTTTCGATGATCCCGAGATGCAGGACCTGCTTGGTCTCGCGGCACGGCTCGGACGACACCCGCTTGTGGTTCAAGGCCCCGGCGGCAACATCTCGCTGAAGCGAGACGGTGTGATGTGGGTGAAGGCGAGCGGCACCTGGATGATGGAGGCGACATCGCGATCCATCTTGATACCGGTCGATTTCGTCGCAGTACTTAACGGCCTCGCCGCGGGCGACCCCGCTTGCGAAACATGTAGCGAATTTGTCCGTCACGATCTGGTCCGCTCGCCGTTGCGGCCTTCGATCGAAACCACGCTCCACGCCGTCATGCCGCAGAGGGTGGTGGTGCACGTGCATTGTGTCGAGACGATTTCGATCGCGTGCCTCTCGGACGCGACCGAACGGCTCGCGGCGTCGTTGACCGGTCTGAATTGGACATTCGTGCCGTACGTCCGCCCGGGAGCATCGCTGGGGCGGACGATGGTCGAACATCTCCGTGCCGGGACGAATATCGTGGTGCTCGGAAAGCATGGCCTCGTAGTAGCCGCCGATAGCGTGGTCGAGGCGGAACGGCTCCGCGCCGAAGTTTCGCGACGGCTGGCCCGCGCGGTCCGCACAGCGCCCAATGTCGATCGGGAGGCGCTGCGCAGGGCTCAGAGCGGCGGTTACGCCGCGGCGGAAGACGACGAACTGCACGCTATAGCGACCGATCCGATCAGTCTCGCCGCCGCGCGACGCGGATCGCTGTATCCGGACCACGTGGTTTTTCTCGGGCCCGGCATTATCGAAACCGAGGGGACGGAGACCGCGGCGGATGCCGCACGGCGTGCGGGGCGTCCCGACGCGCCAATGGTTGTCGTCCCCGGTGCCGGTGTCCTGTTGCACAGCACGGCAACGTCGAGCGCCCGCGCGCTCGCACGCTGCCTCGCCGACGTCGCTTGCCGCCTGGCCAGCGACGATCCCGTCAATCCCTTGAGCCCGGCGGACGAAGCTCAGCTGCTCAATTGGGACGCGGAGAAATACCGGCAGTCGCTTGACCAGAGGGTGCCATGAGCGATCTCGTGCTGGGTATCGATGTCGGCACCTCGGCCGTGCGGGTGGCGGCGATCGATCAGGCCGGGCGTGTCGCGGCGTTCGCCGCATCGGCCATGCCGGCGCCGCTTCGCGATGGTACGCGGATCACGCAGGACCCGGCGGTGTGGCTGCGTGGACTCGATGATGCGATGGCACGGCTTGCCTCGGCCGTTGATCTTGCGCGCATCGGCGCTCTCGCAGTGGATGGTACGTCAGGCACGCTTGTCGCAGTCGACGAGTTGGGACGCCCCGTCGCTACGGGAAGTCTCTACAACGATCGGGCCGATGACGCTGCTGTCGCGGCGGTCGGCCGGGTGGCGTCGGCGCGCGCCGCCGTTCACGGCGCAACGTCGCCGCTCGCGCGGGCCGCGTGCTTGCGGCGGACGGCGGGCGTTGCACGGATTATCCACCAGGCCGACTGGATCGCAGGACAGTTTTCCGGACGGTTCGATATCAGTGACGAAAGCAACGCGCTGAAGACCGGGTATGACCCGGTCGCCCAGGCATGGCCGGACTGGATCGCGGCCGCGGGCGTCGAGCGCGGCAAGCTGCCCGCGGTCGTTCCGGCCGGCACAGCCATTGGAGAAGTCACTGCCGAGGCCGCGTGCCGTTTCGGCGTGCCGGCCCGAGCGGTCGTCGTCGCGGGCGCGACAGACGGATGCGCGGCCTTTCTCGCGACCGGCGCCGACAAGCCGGGAGAAGCCGTCACCTCGCTAGGCTCGACGCTGGTCCTGAAACTGGCGAGCGAACAACCGTTGTTTGCTCCCGAATATGGCCTTTACAGCCATCGGATCGGGGATATGTGGCTGGCTGGCGGCGCCTCGAACACGGGAGGCGCGGTGCTGGCGCAGTTCTTCACGCCAGAAGCCATCCGCCAGATCAGCCGCCGAATTGATCCCAGCGTTACCACCGGCCTCGACTATTACCCGCTTCCAGCGCCGGGCGAACGCTTCCCCATCAACGATCCGGCATTGCCACCACGGATAACGCCGCGGCCGGCCGACGATGCGGTGTATCTGCATGCACTGTTGGAAGGCATAGCGAACATTGAAGCGCTCGGCTACCGGCGTCTGGCCGAACTTGGCGGTCCACAACTGACCAGCGTCGCGACCGTCGGTGGCGGCGCTGCGAATGAGCGCTGGGGCCGCATCCGCGCAACGGCGCTCGGGGTGCCGCTGCGAAACCCTGAGAGCGACGAAGCTGCCGTCGGCATCGCGCGGCTCGCGCTGCGCTCCATCGAAGTGCGATCCCAGCCATGAAACGTATCGCCGGTTTGCGCGAGATCGCGGATCAGTTTGACCTCTTCCTCGTGGATCAATACGGGGTGCTGCATGACGGTGTCGCAGCCTATCCGGGCGCCATCGACGGACTGGCCAGAATCAGGTCCCGCGGGAGAAAGGTCATCGTGCTGACGAACTCCGGCAAGGACGCGGCGGCGAACCTGTCGCGGCTCGGCGCACTCGGTTTTGCAGACTCAGGTTTCGATGCTGTCGTCAGCTCCGGCGATGTGGCCTTGCAATGCGTCACGAACGGCCCACTCGGCCCGCCGTTTGCGAGGGGCGCGGATATCTGTGTGATCGGACGCCGCGGCGATACCTACGCCTTTTCATCGGACGACTTCCGGCTGGTAAACCGGCCGCAGGATGCCGCCTTCCTGGTCTTTGCCGGTTCGGACGCGCCGTGGACCTCGCTGGACACCTACCGCTCGGTGTTGACCGCCGCCGCACAGGCGCATGTGCCTGCGATTTGCATCAACCCGGACGTCACCATGATCCGGGACGGCGAGCTGGTCCCGGCTCCCGGTACCATCGCGCGGATCTACGAAAGTCTCCGTGGGCGGGTTGAATATGTCGGGAAACCTTATTCCGCAATCTTCAACCACGCCGTCGCGACCGCCGCGGTGGGTCCAGGCGCTCGCGTCGTCATGATCGGCGACAGTCCGGAACACGACGTGGCCGGCGCCAAGGCGATGGGGCTGTCAACGCTGCTCGTGCAGACCGGCATTCATCATCATCTGCCCGAGCAGAAGCTGTTGCGATTCTGCGACGGATGTGGCGGCGTTCCGGATTTCCTTATGACGGCCTTCGAATGGTGACCCTCGATCAGCCGGCGCCCGCGAGAAGAGCGGACGTTTGAACATTTGGACCTGCACTGAAAAGCTTCGTAAGCTGAAGTCGAATTGGGGACCGGTCGTTGCATCGAGTGCGGTCGCCGGTCGGGCCGAACGATAATCAACAAGCCGGGAGGACACGATGGTGCGATTTCAGACCGGTCTGCGTGTGTGGCTCGCAAGCATGCTTGCGGGGCTGACAACCATCAGTGGCGCGCCCGCGGCGACGATGGTCGAAGATGCCGCTTTGGCCTGCGGCGGCCTTGCCGGATCTTTGGACGCCGTGCGCATCGATTCCGCGACGCTGCAAACGCCTTCTCAGCTTGCAGCGTCCGAGCGCGCGCCCACGCCGGCAGCACGCATCGCGCCCGCCAACCCGGCGTTCTGCAAGGTGCTCGGCCATATCGAGCCGACAGATCCCAAGGCGCCACCGATCAAGTTTGAGGTAAACCTGCCGGTCGAATGGAACGGGCGCTCCGTACAATACGGCGGAGGCGGCTTCAACGGCACTCTCATCACCGGGCTCGGCCTGCCGCCGGCTTATCCTTTCGATAAGCCGTCGCCGCTCGCACGCGGCTTCGTCACCTACGGCACGGATTCCGGCCACGAGAGCAAGCCCGGCGAGCCGCCGCAGGTCTTTGCGCTCAACGACGAGGCCTTCGAGAATTTCGCGTACCGGTCGTACCAGAAGGTGCGCGATGCCGCCGTTGCCTTGATGGTGCGCGCCTATGGCAAGTCGCCGCAGAAAATCTATTTCATGGGACCATCCGAAGGCGGTCGCGAGGCGCTGACCATGGCGCAACGCTACCCGGATGATTTTGACGGCATCTTTGCGCGCGTACCCGTCATCAACTGGGTTGGACTGCAGCATGCCGGCATGCGTTCGGGAATCGTAACGATGGGCGAAGGCTGGATTCGTTCGGCCCAAGTGAAGTATGTCGCCGACGCCGTGCGGCAGGCCTGCGGCAAGGCCGACGGCTCGGGTGATTCGCTGGTTCAAAATCCTGTTGGCTGCAAGGCGACATTCAAGGCGGGTTCCCTGCGTTGCGGCGGCGGCCAGAGTGGCGATCTGTGCCTGACGGACGCGCAGATCAAGGCCATCGACACGCTGCATGCGGCCTATAAATTCCCGTTCCCGCTCGCCAACGGCCTCGATGACTATCCGGGCTGGGGCGTGTCGGGCGAAGACACGCCGTCTTCCGGTCCGACCGGCGGATGGATCGCCTGGTGGCTGGGCACGGCGGCGCCCGCGCAACCGCCGACGCCGAACAACGGCATCGCCTGGGTCTACGGCGCCGGCGGCATTCAATATGTCTTCGCGCGCGATCCCAAGCTTGATGTCACGACCTATAGGCCCGAGGAGCACCAGCAGCGGCTGCTCGAAGTCTCGCAGCTCATGGATTCGACCAATCCCGATCTCGGCCGTTTCCGCGCCCGGGGCGGCAAGCTGATCATGCTCGAACATCTGGCCGACTATGCGCAGAGCCCGTATGCCGGCACCCGCTATTTCGAAAACGTCGAGCGCAAGCTGGGCAAGGCGGAGACGACGGAGTTCGCAAGGCTGTACACCGCGCCCGGCGTCGACCATGTCGGTTCTGGCGCGCCGGCGAATGTGGACATGCTGAGCGTGCTGGTCGATTGGGTTGAGAAGGGCCAGGCGCCGGGCGATCTCGAAGTCGTCGAGCAGAAGGTGGAAGCGCCAGCGTTTGCCGTCCTCCGCGCGTTGCCGCTGTGCCGATGGCCGGCTTGGCCACATTACAGGGGCGGCGATTCCAGGAGCTCGTCGAGCTTCCTGTGCGCGGAATGATGCAGCCGAGTTGTCCGATCTTCCTCTGCCGAAAACAAATGAGGAGGCGCCACGCGCCTCCCCCTTTCCTTGATGCAAACCCGCGACCGCGTTCGCCCCCTGAACGGGATGGGCGGCTATTTCTGGATGCAGGTATCGGCGGTCTCCCTGGTGCATTCGTCGAGGCCGGTAAATACCGGGTCATCCACCTTCTTGCCTTCGATCAGATCGATCATGACCGACGGCGCCTTGTAACCCATCTCAAACGGCCGCTGACCGACCAGCGCTTCGACGCGACCTTCCTTGGCGATCGCGACTTCATCGCCGATGGTATCGGCTGCGACGATCACCAGCGCCTTGCTGGCGATCTGCGCCTTATACTGATCCGTGAGCTGACGATAGGGTTGCGGCGCGCCGAACAGCGGCCATCCGCCCTCGATCACGAACGCATCGAGTTTCGGATTGGCGGTGAGGATGTCGGACATGGCCTGCACGCCCCTCGGCCCGTCGTCATTGGTGAAGACCGGGCAACCCGCGATCTCGGTCCAGCCGCCTTCGCCCTTGAGTCTGTCCAGATCCTTCTTGCCGGACAAGGCATCGCGCGTTCCGGAGGCGCGACGCAGAATGTTGTCTGCGGCGGCATTTCCCTCGATCAGGCAGACCGTGCCGCCGTTCGGCTTTGCCTTTTTGAGATATTCGCCGAGCCGAAAGCCCATCAGGTAATTGTCGGTGCCGAGATAGGTCTTGCGAAGCGCGGCGTCTTCCTTTTTGAGATCGGCGTCGAGCGTCATGACGGGCACCTTGGGCTTGGCGGCCTTGATCGCGTTGGCGATCAATGGCGCGTTCGAAGGCGAGATCGCGATCGCCACGGTGTCGGGCTTGCCAAGCATGTCCTGGACGATCTGGGCCTCGCCCGCCTCGTCCGAGGTCGAAGCGGGTCCCGTGTAGAAGCAATGATAGGGGGAACTGGCGTTTTCCTTGTTCCACTTCTCGCAGCCTTGATGAATTGCCTCAAAGAACGGATTGTCGAGGCCTTTGACGACGATGACGAGCTGCTTCTTCTGAGCCATGGCTGATCCTGCCGACAGACTCATTGCCGCCACGACCAATGCCAATAGTGCCTTGTTCATTTGTGCCTCCCAAGTTTTGCAGCGGACGTTTATTCGTCCGTTTTGCCGAAGTTCGTCTGATTCAAACTTCACGAGGGCAGGAAACCGCTTGATGTGAGGGGGCTGGCTATCAGGTCCCAAGCATCCGCACTATTTCGAGCTTGTCCTCGAATGTGATCCGCAGCGACGACGGGGTCCAATTACGATAGCCACATCAGCGTTCGACAAGGATAATTCGGACGCCTGACGAGTCAACGGATATGTTCGGCAAGAAACATGACGAAGCTTTGTTTGGTGCGTTGCACCACATGCAAAATGATTTTGCTCGCGCGGGTACGGACTTGATTCCCGTCGAGATCATTGACTGACCACAGGCCCTGTAATTCAATGCCTGTTGACATCTCTTCAAGAACGAGACGCGCATCGCGGCATCGGTGCCGCGCAAGGTGAATACCGGAATGGCCCTTCTCGAACTGAAAAATGTTTCGAAGCATTTCGGCGCAATTCATGCCCTCAATGAGGTTTCACTGTCGCTTGAGCCTGGCCAGGTCGTGGGACTGATGGGCGACAACGGGGCCGGCAAGTCCACCCTCGTCAAGATCGTCGCCGGCAATTTTCGTCCCACGCATGGAACGATGCAGATGGAAGGCCGGGATTTATCCATGCACCGACCGATCGAAGCCCGCCGGCACGGTATCGAGATTGTGCATCAGGATCTCGCGCTCTGCGACAATCTCAGCGCTGCCGCCAATGTTTTCCTCGGCCGCGAAATCCGCAAAGGCGTCGGCCCGTTTAAAATTCTCGACTATGCCGCGATGTACCGCCGGGCCGGACAGATCTTCGCCGAGCTGCGATCCGAAACGCGGCCGCGCGATCTGGTCAGGCAGATGTCCGGCGGACAGCGACAGGCGGTAGCCATTGCCCGAACCCGGATTGCCGACGCCAAAATCGTTCTGATGGACGAACCGACCGCGGCCATCTCGGTGCGGCAGGTCGCCGAGGTCCTCAATCTTATGCGACGGCTGCGCGATCGCGGCATCGCGATCGTGTTCATCAGCCATCGCATGCCGGATGTGTTCAGCATTGCCGATCGCGTCGTGGTGTTACGCCGCGGCCGCAAGGTGGCCGACAAGGACGTCGCCGCCAGTTCGCCGGAGGAAGTAACGGGGCTGATAACCGGGGCCATCGAACACGTGTTGTGAATGCGTCCGGACGCTTGCCGGAAACCGAAAGTTCATTGATGGAAATTCAGTTCGACGACGACATCAAGCGCGCGAGATTTCCGCTTCTTTCCTGGCTGACGTCGCGGCAGGCCTTCTGGGTCCTGGTTGCGGTAGGCCTGGCCTGCATTTTTCTGTCGTTCGCGACCAACTCCTTCGCGACTTCGAACAATATTTTCAACGTCGCCCGCAACTTCACCTTCGTCGCGATCATCGCGCTGGGGATGACGATTGTGATCATCACCGGCGGCATCGATCTGTCGGTCGGCTCGGTGCTGTGCCTGTGCAGCATGATTCTCGCGGTCGTGATGCATGCCGGTTACAGCATCGAGGTCGGCATCGCCGCCGCGCTTGGAACGGCGTTGCTGATCGGCGCGATCAACGGCGTGCTGATCGCGTATCTGGATATCCCGCCGTTTGTCGTCACGCTGGGCATGCTGTCGATCGCGCGCAGCCTGGCGATGGTCGCGTCCAACAACACCGTGGTGTTCCAGTTCGGTCCGGATCACGACAAGCTGCTGTTTCTCGGTGGCGGCGCGTTGCTGTTCGGGATCGCCAACCCCGTGATCTACATGCTCGCGCTTACGCTGCTGACCGGTTTTCTGCTGCACTTCACGCGATTTGGCCGCTACGTCTTCGCGATCGGCGGCAACGAGCATGCCGCGATCGTGACGGGCGTGCCAGTACGGCGCACCAAGGTGGCCGTCTACATGATTTCCGCGCTCTCGGCCGGCATTGCCGGTGTGATCGAAACCGGCTGGCTCGGCGCTGTCACCACCAATCTTGGGTCGGGCATGGAACTGCAGGTGATCGCCGCTGCGGTGATCGGCGGCGCCAATCTCGCCGGTGGAATTGGCACCGCCTTCGGTGCCCTGATCGGTTCGGCGCTGATCGAGGTGATCCGCAACAGTCTCGGGCTATTGGGCATTAGCGCGTTCTGGCAGGGCACCTTTGTCGGCTCGTTCATTATCATTGCCGTGGCCTTCGACCGGATCCGGAATTTCCGGTCGCCGACATGAGCGCGGCCGGAACAGCACGTCTCCACCATTCGACCAACGACGGACGAGAAATCAAATGACAGGCAAGCGCGTGGTATTCACCGGGGGAACTGGCAAGGCCGGCAGGCACGTCCTGCCGCATCTGAAGAGCCGGGGTTACGACCTTCTCAATGTCGACCTCAAGCCGTTCGATCACCCCGGCATCGGCACCCTGATCGCCGATCTGACGCACAGCGGCCAGGCCTTCAACGCCCTGACCACGCATTTCGGCTTCGACCGTTTCGAAGCCGGCAGGCCGCCGGCGGCGCCGGACGCCGTCGTGCATTTTGCCGCGATACCGCGAGTACTGATCGAGCCGGATAACGAAACGTTTCGCGTCAACACGGTCAGCACCTATAACGTCATCGAAGCCGCGGCGAAACTCGGCGTCCGCAAGATCGTGATCGCCTCCAGCGAGACCACCTACGGCGTCTGTTTTGCCGAAGGCGACAAGGATTTCAGAAGCTTCCCGCTCGAGGAGGACTACGACACCGATCCCATGGACTCCTACGGGCTTTCCAAGGTGGTGAATGAAAAAACCGCGCGCGCCTTCGCCATGCGTTACGGCATCGACGTCTATGCGCTGCGGATCGCGAACGTCATCGAGCCGCATGAATACGACATGTTTCCCGGCTTCCTGGCCAATCTGCCGTCGCGAAAACGCAATGCCTGGAGCTATGTCGACGCCCGCGACCTCGCCGAGATCGTGCATCTGGCGATCCAGAAGGACGGGCTCGGCTTTCAGGTCTTCAACGCCGTCAACGACACCATCACCGCCAACATTCCGACCCGCGAAGTGCTGAGAACCTGTTGTCCGAACGTCCCGATCACCCGCGAACTCGGCGATTACGAGGCGCCGCTGTCGAACCGGAAGGCGCGCGAGGTGCTCGGATTCAGGGAAGCGCACAACTGGCGGAAATATGTCAAGGCCGGATAGCGGCCGCGATCCTTCATCGGCGCGCCTGATTTCATTGGCTAAATGCTGGCTGGGGCGGGAGGATTCGAACCTCCGCATGGTGGAATCAAAATCCACTGCCTTACCACTTGGCGACGCCCCAATAGCTGTCTGGAAAGCGGCGGGACTGGCCTTTCCGCGGATTCCCTCTGGCCCCGCCGGTCTATAGAGGGAGTTGAGCCATTTCAACAGGCTAGGCCCGGAAATTCGGGTTGAATCCGATCCAGGTTCTTATCGCTTTGAAATGAGGTATATCTCCATGCAACCCGGCTCCCTTTTCGCCTGAAAATGCGGTGCTTGCTGGCCTCGCCGCACGCGATTCCGCCTAATCGGAGAGTTGAGAGAACGGCGGTTTCGTGGGAAGACGGCAGCCTGCGGCTCCTGTCCCTGTGCGAGACACCGATATGACCTACCGTGCGCCGATCAACGACATGCTGCTCGCCCTCAATCATGGTGCCGGGCTGCAGGCCGCGGTGAAAGCCGGCCATTACGGCGATTTCGACGCCGACATCACCGCCGCGGTGCTGGAGGAAGCCGGACGTTTTGCCTCCGACGTGCTGGCGCCCCTCAACCGGGTCGGCGACGAAAACGGCATCAAGCTCGACGGAGCCAAAGTGACCACCGCCCCGGGGTGGCCCGACGCCTATCAGCGCTGGTCGGCCGCCGGCTGGAACGCGGTGTCCGGCCCGGAGGCGTTTGGCGGCCAGGGCCTCCCGCTGGCGATCAACGCCGCCTGCACCGAGATCTGGAGCGCGTCGAATATCGCGTTCGGCCTCTGCCCGCTCTTGACGCTGAGCGCCATCGAGGCGCTCGACGCCCATGGCAGCGATGAGCTGAAGCAGATCTATCTCGAAAAGCTGGTATCCGGCGCGTGGACCGGCACCATGCAGCTCACCGAGCCGCAGGCGGGATCGGATGTCGGCGCGCTGCGCACCCGCGCCGAGCGCGCACCGGATGGCAGCTATCGCATTTCGGGCACCAAGATTTTCATCACCTATGGCGATCACGACATGACCGATAACATCGTGCATTTCGTGCTGGCGCGATTGCCCGATGCGCCCGCGGGCACCAAGGGCATTTCGCTGTTCCTGATCCCGAAGTTCCTCGTCAACGCCGACGGCTCGCTCGGCGCCCGTAACGATATCTATCCGAGCGGCGTCGAGCACAAGCTCGGCATGCACGCCTCGCCGACCTGCACCATGACCATGGGCGACAAGGGCGGTGCCACCGGTTACCTGATCGGCGAGGAAAATCGCGGCATGCTCTGCATGTTCACGATGATGAATCAGGCGCGGCTGGGGGTCGGCCTCGAGGGCGTCGGCATCGCCGATCGCGCCTATCAGCAGGCGCTGGCATTCGCGCAGGAACGCCGCCAGGGCCGCGCCGTCGGCAAGAAGGACGACGGCCTGGACCCCATCATCGTGCATCCCGACGTCAAGCGGATGCTGATGCAGATGCGCGCGCTCACCGCGGCGGCGCGCACGATCTGCTACGCCACCGCGGTCGCGCTCGATGTGTCGGTGCGGGCGACTGACCCAAAGGTACGCGGCCTGGCCGCCGCGCGTGGCGCGCTCTTGACGCCAATTGCAAAAGCGTTCTCCACCGACATCGGCAACGAGGTCGCTTCCCTCGGCGTGCAAATCCACGGCGGCATGGGATTCATCGAGGAAACCGGCGCCGCGCAATACCTTCGCGATGCGCGCATCACCCCGATCTACGAGGGCACCAACGGCATCCAGTCGATCGATCTGGTGACGCGCAAACTCGCCGCCAATGGCGGCGAGTCGGTGTGGGCCCTGCTTGACGAACTCACGGAGATCGTCAAGCAAGTCGAAACCTCGAATGATCCGGCGTTCGGCACCACCGGCGCCAAACTGCGCGACGCAATGGGATCGCTCGATCGCACCAGCCGGTGGCTGCTGGAGCGCGTGACTTCGGCGCCGAACGATGCTCTGGCGGGCGCGACGCCCTATCTCAGACTGTTCGGATCGACGCTCGGCGGCTGCATGCTCGCCGGTGAAGCGCTGGCCGCACGCGATCTCGGCGAAGGCGCCGGCGACCCGCAGCGCTATGTCACGCTGGCGCGGTTCTTTGCCGAAAACATCTCGGTGCAGGCGGCCTCGCTGGAGCGGACCGTGATGGACAGCGCCGAAGCGGTGAACGGCGCGGATGCGGTGTTGCTGGGGTAAGGCTCTTCGCCGATCGGTTTCAGCCCGTCGTAGGGTGGGCAAAGGCGCGCTTGCGCCGTGCCCACCATCCAGATGTTCGCGCTGAATGGTGGGCACGGGGAGTTTATCATCGGGCGCGCATTCGCGCGACCCGTTGGCTTTGCCCACCCTACGGTTCTGGCGAAAGATGGATTGCTTCGTCGTTTCGCTCCTTGCCATGACGGCGACGGCGCCGCTTCACACAGAGCCGTCATACCCCGCGCATGCGGGGTATCCAGTACGCTGCGGCCTCTCGATTCCATCACTGACGCCTCGGAATACTGGATCGCCCGCCGGAGCCTGTCATCGGGCGGCCATTCGGCCGACCCGTTGGCGGGCGATGACGACTGAAAGTGTGGCGCGATCGCTTTGAATAATCTTCGTAGACACACGTTCGCGACCTCGCCGCGCGATGCGCCCGAGGCGTTGATGAAACTTCCGCCCAAAGAGGGCGTGGGGAACGCCGGATGCCCGTGGCACCCGCGGCCTCGTGTGCACTTGGTAGCGGTAGAACGCACACGAGTAACAACGAGTACCCGGAATCACCCGGCGTCCCCGCACGCAATGGTTTTAACGGTTTGCTTCGTGCTCTCCCCGGCGATCGGGCTCTTTTGCCACCGTCGCCTTGCGGATTGAAGGTTTTGTCCAGCCCGGTTGAGCCGAACGAGCCTCCGCAAGACTTGACGCCAGCGTCGAGGCGTCAGGACCACACGACTTCACCGTCCGCAAGCAGCGCCGTCGTCTTGCATGCCGCTAACCGCTCACGGAGAGCAATCCGCCCTGCGCTCGCATCGCACGCCCAACACTGCCGCGTCCACCGCACCCCTCCCCGCGTCCGTGACGATCATGATACGCCCCTCTGGTGGGGTGGGATGCGAGAGTTCTAGATTTGATTTGGGTCAGAGGGCAACAAATATTGTTCGGAAAATCAGAAATAAAAGACTCGACAGCCCTGCCGCCCGACGGGCAAATCACGCGGCTGTAGCCCGGATGGAGCGCAGCGCAATCCGGGGCCGCGATGTCCGCGAGAGACGGCCCCGGATTGCGCTTCGCTCCATCCGGGCTACGCTGCTGAAAGGGGATTGAGCTTACGCGCCTTCGTCAGCTTGCAGAAACACCATCGTGGTCGGCGTCTGGTAGCCGAGTGCAATCAACATCTGACGAACGACGTTGATAGTCGACCATACTCCAAGCATGATAGGAGTGTGACATCAACGCGCGACATCACGGAGCAGCACATGAGCCTGGTCGAGAATGCCACCATGAAGAAACTGCGGGCGGGCGGGATCGCGCTCGGGTTCGGCGTGCACCACTTGCGCACCGCGGCGTCGGGCATGATCGCAGCCGCGGCCGGGCACGACTGGCTGTTCATCGACATGGAGCATGGCGCGTTCTCGCAGGACGACGTCGCGCAGATCTGCATCGCCGCATTGCCGACCGGCGTCACCCCGATCGTCCGCATTTGCGCCGGCGCGCTCGATGAAGGCACGCGTGCGCTCGACAACGGCGCCGCGGGTGTCATCGTGCCGCATGTCGATACGATCGATCAGGCCCGGCGCATCGCCACCGCTTTTCGCTACCCGCCTTTGGGGTCGCGGAGTTGGGGCGGACCGCCCGCCCTGTACGGCTACAAGGCGCCCGGCAATGCCGAAGCCCAGGCCGCGATCAACCCGGAAATCCTCGTGGTCGCGATGATCGAGAGCACGGAAGGCCTCGCCAACGCCGCCGAGATTGCCGCGGTGGAAGGGATTGACGGATTGCTGATCGGAACGTCCGACCTGACCGCGGAGATGGGCATCTCCGGACAAATCCTGCACCCGCGCGTCGAGGAAGCCTACCGCAGCGTCGGCACGGCCTGCCGCAAGGCCGGCAAATTCCTCGGCATGGGCGGCGTCTACGAACTGGACGCCATGAAGCGCTACGCCGATCTCGGCGCGCACTTCATCCTCACCGGGTCGGATCACGCTTACATTCTGGCCGGCGCCAGTCTCCGTTCGGCTTTCTTCCGAAAGCTCGAAGCCGATCGCAAAGCGACGTAATGAGTGGTGCTGCATTTTTCGCGCTGATCTCCAGCGCGTCGAGCTGGGCCAATGGTGTGCAGACGTCATCGCCCGGCTTGACCGGGCGACCCAGTATTCCAGAGGATTAGCGATCAAAAACGAGAGGCCACGGCGTACTGGATACCCGCTTTCGCGGGTATGACGACCAATGTTGTGGAGCGGCACACTGCGCGCCCCTCCTCAAAGCCCCGTGAACCCCGCCTTCACCGGATCGGTGCTGCCGTCGAGTTCGCGCAAATAGGTCAGCCCGCACACGGTGAGGCGATGCGGGTCCTTTTCACCGGCGTCGAACAGTTTGCCGACGTACGCCGTTACCTTGGCGCGTGCCTCTTCGCTGGTGGCCGCGGAGCGGTTCGCCAGAAGTGCATAGGTATTCATGATGCGATCGATGGCGGCTTCCACGAAATCCTCCCGGCTTTGGGTCAAACGAGTACGGCGGCTTCAAACCTGGCGATCGCCTTGTTGGCGAGCCGGATCCGGTTGAATTCGCCGTGCTGAAACATTTGCACGATGATTTCGAGCAAGCGGTCATTGGTGGCGATGCTGTCGCTGATGGCGCCGGTTTTTCGCAGGTAGTTCGAGGCGATGGCATAGGCATCGCCGACCACCTCGACATTCATTACCAGCAATGCGCGCTCGACCAGCATGACCTCAGTCCTCCGATGCGGAGAGATAAGCACGCAGGCGGGCACAGGTTCCATTTCGGGAAACATTTTATTGCAGCGCCGCAAACAACAACGCAGCGGTCCGGAAAAACCGGGCCGATGCGCTTGGGGAAGTCTCGCAATTTCAGCAGGCTGCCGGTCTTTTTAGAACGCCGGCTTCACCTGTTTTGAAGTCGTAAGTCTCAAAGCCGATACAGGATCTGGTCGGTCCAGAACCGCTCGAGCCGGTGCAGCGACTTGTTCAGCGTCGCGAACTCGTCGTTCGAGATGCCGCCGACCTGTTCCACGGTCTTGACGTGCTTCTGATAGAGCGCATCGACGATGCGGCGGATTTCCTGGCCCTGCGTGGTCAGGCGAATACGCACCGAGCGGCGATCGACGCGCGAGCGCTGATGATCGAGGAAGCCGAGTTCAACCAGCTTCTTCAAATTGTAGGAGACGTTGGAGCCGAGGTAATAGCCGCGGGTGCGCAGTTCGCCCGCGGTCAATTCCTTGTCGCCGATGTTATAGAGCAAGAGAGCCTGCACCGAATTGATGTCGGCGCGGCCGCGGCGATCGAACTCATCCTTGATTACGTCGAGCAGGCGGCGATGCAGCCGCTCCACCAAAGTCAATGCTTCGAGGTAGAGCGGCTGCACCGGAGCTTCGCCCGGAGTGCGTTCAGCGGTTTCCACCGCCGTTGCAACGGCTTTCATCATGACACTTCCCCTGTTGTCGTTTTTATCGACTTATTCGACGAAACTTTTGTCCCGCCTGATGACCACAACTTAAGGGGCCGATTTGAAGATCCGCTTAAATAAGAGAATAAAGAGATCATGAATTTAAGACGGTGAATCGTCGATTAAGCCCGAAAATAAAGGGCTTTTGCAACGTTTCATTGACGGTGTGGGGCCCCTGTTCACGCTTCGTCTGCCCGGTCTGTCGCAGAAGGGAACAGCTTCCTTCAAATTGGAAACTTCCGCGTAACAGGTGTAACCACCGCGTTAGGGTGACTCAAAAGTTACCAAGAAAAACGCCGAAAATTTTATGCGAATGCGCGCGAGTTTTCGCACGGCCTTCGAATTTCAATCTCCTATGCTCGCACGCCACGCGAATTTCGATCACCTATGGAGGACGTTCGCGCGCCGCCATCCATGCCAGCGCGAGATACGCCGCCAGCATCACGGCTTCCATCCCCACCACCGTCAGGCTGCCACCATAGATTCCCGGAAACATCAGTTCGATCACCGCCATCGACACCACGGTGGTCAGCCACACCACAGCACCCCACGGCGTCGCCAGCCACAATCCGACGGCGGCGACGAGTTCGATCACCGCGAAATAAACCGTGGCGGTTTGCCAGGCCATCGGCTGATTTTCGAACGCGTCTTCCTCGCCGCCGATAAATCCCGTGACCTGCGCCCAGTGGTAGAGGCCCTTTGCCACCGAGATCACGGCCATGATGCGCAGGAAGAACACCAGCCGCCGGGTCCACGCATTCTCGTCGGTCTCGATCCGCTCCGACGAGATCGCCGCCACTGACATGGCATTGTCCCGCGATGCGGCTTGGGACATCGGGATCGGTGATCGGGATCGGGAACGCGCCTTCATCGAGCACTCATGGACTCTCGGCGCGGTAAAATCAATCGGGCCATTGCCATGGTTCAGTCATTTTCTTCGGCGGATTCGCCACAGTTGCGGCAGGTCAAGGTTGCGGTGACGGAATGATTGCAAGGTGCTAGGATTGGAACCGATCGAAATACAGTCTGCCTTCCAGGAGGCAGTCTTCTGCCTTCCAGGAGTGTTCATCACATGGCGATCAAATTCGGGCGTCCGGTCGAACTGCGCGACGCGCCACGGCGGGAGACCGCCCTCGCCGCCCCCACCCTCGATCTGGTGGTTCGCCCGCGCCGCAATCGCAAGGCGGAATGGGCACGCCGGCTGGTGCGGGAAAATGTCCTTACCACGGACGATCTGATCTGGCCGCTGTTCGTGGTCGACGGCCACAACAAGCGCGCAAGCGTGGCCTCGATGCCCGGCGTCGAGCGGCTCAGCGTCGATCAAGCGGTGCGTGAGGCCGAGCGCGCGGTAAAGCTGAACATTCCCTGCATCGCGCTGTTTCCTTACACCGAGCCTTCGCTGCGCGACGAGCACGGCTCGGAGGCGCTCAATTCGGACAATCTGGTCTGCCAATCGGTGCGGGCGATCAAGAAGGAATTTCCCGGCATCGGCGTGCTCTGTGATGTGGCGCTCGATCCCTTCACCAGCCACGGCCATGACGGCCTGATCGAGAACGGCAGGATCCTCAACGACGAGACCGTCGCGGTGCTGGTGCGCCAGGCGCTGGTGCAGGCCGAAGCCGGCTGCGACATCATCGCACCCTCGGACATGATGGACGGCCGCGTCGGCGCCATCCGCGAGGGGCTGGACGCCGCCGGATTTCTCGACGTGCAGATCATGTCCTATGCGGCAAAATATGCCTCCGCCTTCTACGGCCCGTTCCGCGACGCCATCGGCTCGGCCAAGACGCTGACCGGCGACAAGCGCACCTATCAGATGGACAGCGGCAATTCCGACGAAGCGCTACGCGAGGTCGAACTCGACATCGCCGAAGGCGCCGACATGGTGATGGTGAAGCCGGGGATGCCCTATCTCGACATCGTGCGGCGGGTCAAAGACACCTTTGCGATGCCGACCTTCGTCTATCAGGTGTCCGGCGAGTACGCGATGATCGCAGCGGCCAGCGCCAACGGCTGGATCGACGGCGAGCGGGCGATGATGGAAAGCCTCTTGGGGTTCAAGCGCGCCGGCGCCGACGGCATCCTGACTTATTTCGCACCGCAGGCGGCGGAAAAGCTGAAGATGGAGGGGTGACTTGTCGCCGCCATTGCGAGCAACTTCGTAGGGTGGGCAAAGGCGCGCTTGCGCCGTGCCCACCTTTTTAAAGAGGGTGGGCACGCTTCGCTTTGCCCACCCTACAGCTCGTCTCGCTTCTCGCAATGACGACGGCGGGTGAAGGTGTTGCCCTTGCGGCCGATGGCAGCCATTACCATTTCACCATTTCCTGCGGGGTGGCGGTACAGTCGGGAGGACTGATCATGTCTGACAGCGGTTCGGGTAACACGGGTGGCGCCTGGCGCAGCGGCGGCGCGGCCAATTTTCAGCCGCATGCCTTCGATCCCCTGCTGCAGCCGGAATTGTTTCGCGGCGTGCTGACGCGGCGGGTATTCGCGTTCCTGATCGATCTCGTCGTACTCTCGATTCCGGTCATTCTGGCCTACGTGTTCATCGCCGTGTTCGGCCTGATCACGCTTGGACTGGGCTGGCTGCTGTTCTGGCTGGTGTGGCCGGCCTCGGTGATCTGGGCGTTGATCTATTACGGCTCATCGCTCGGCGGCCCGCATTCGGCTACCATGGGGATGCGCGTGATGGATCTGGAACTGCGCACCTGGTACGGCGCGCCCAGCTATTTCGTGCTCGGCGCCATGCACGCGGTGCTGTTCTGGCTGTCGGTATCGTTCCTGACGCCGCTGGTGCTGCTGATCGGCCTGTTCAACGGCCGCCGCCGGCTGCTGCACGATATCATCCTGGGAACCGTGGTCATCAACAGTTCGGTCCGTACCCATGTGGCCCAGCCGGCGCGAACGTTCTGAGGCAGAGGTAAACCGTTTAACGGTTCTTGGGTAAACTGATTGACCGTCAGCCTCCGCGGCGCGATGCTGGCTTCTTGCGTTGCTTCCGGAGGCTGACGAGATACCGTGACCCAGCATTCGCGTGATACCCCGCAATTCTACCTGACGGCGCCCTCGCCCTGCCCCTATCTGCCGGGCCGCCACGAGCGCAAGGTGTTCACGCATCTGGTCGGCGACAAGGCCGGCGACCTCAACGACCTGTTGACCCATGGTGGTTTCAGGCGCAGCCAGTCGATCGCCTACCGCCCCGCCTGCGACCAGTGCCGCGCCTGTGTTTCGGTGCGCGTCGTCGCCAACGAATTCCGGCCCTCGCGCAATTTCCGGAAGATCCTGGCCCGCAACGCCGACATCGTCGGCGAACAGCGCAGCGCGGTGCCGACGTCGGAGCAATATTCGGTGTTCCGCGCCTATCTCGACCAGCGTCATCGCCATGGCGGCATGGCCGACATGACCGTGCTCGACTACGCGATGATGGTGGAGGACAGCCACGTCGAAACCCGCATCATCGAGTACCGGCGGCGCGGCATCGACAGCGGCATCACCGGCCGCGGCGAGGAACTGGTGGCGGTGGCGCTGACCGACGTGCTCAGCGACGGGCTGTCGATGGTGTATTCGTTCTTCGAACCGTCGGAGGAAAGCCGCTCGCTCGGCACCTTCATGATCCTCGACCACATCGCCCGCGCCAGACGCCAGGGACTGCCTTACGTCTATCTCGGCTACTGGATCGAAGGCTCCAAGAAGATGGACTACAAGGGCCGCTTCCTGCCGCAGCAGCGGCTTGCCCCCTCCGGCTGGCTGCGCATCGACGCCACGGGCGAAGCGCTGTCCGAGCCGCAGGATTAGCCTCCGTGCTCGTAGCCCGGATGCAGCGAAGCGCAATCCGGGATAGACTGCCAGAATGGTTCGCTATCGACGCAATTTCGTCCCTGGCGGGACATTTTTCTTCACGGTCACGCTGGATGATCGAAGATCATCTGCGCTGGTCGATCACGCGGCATTGCTGCGCGCTGCATTCCGGAAAACACGTACCGAACGACCCTTTGTCGTTGATGCTATCGTCGTTCTTCCCGATCATTTGCATGCCATCATGACGCTGCCGCCCGATGATTCAGATTTTTCGGACCGATGGCGGCGGATCAAGGGTGGGATACTGACCCAGGACTGGGGCGGTGACGGTCATGTGGAGAGCGCTAATTTCGGCGAACGCACAGATTGACCCGGATTGCGCGGAGCCTGTCATCGGGCGCGCATTCGCGCGACCCGTTGGCTCCATCCGGGCTACGAGCCTGGCCGATATTCAGGCCTCACCCGAACAGCGTATCGAACAGCAGCTTGACGTTCAGAATGACGATGATGCCGGCCACGATCCACGCCGCGGCGGCGATGGGGCGGGAGATGGCGAAATTGCCCATCTTTTGCCGATCGGACACGAACCGCACCAGCGGGATGACGGCGAACGGAAGCTGCATCGACAGCACGACCTGACTGAAGACCAGAAGCTGTCCCGTGCCGCGCTCACCATAGAGCGCGGTGACGATGATGACCGGCACAATGGCGATGCCGCGGGTGAGAAGCCGCCGCGCCCAGCTTGGGAGGCGCAAATGAAGGAAGCCTTCCATCACGATCTGGCCGGCAAGCGTCGCCGTCACGGTCGAGTTGAGGCCGGACGCCAGCAGCGCGATCGCGAACAACGTCGATGCAATGCCGAGACCGAGTAGCGGCGACAGCAACTCGAACGCCTGGCCGATTTCAGCCACGTCGGCATGACCGCTGGTGTGGAACGTCGCGGCCGCGACGATCAGAATCGCGGCATTGATGAACAAGGCCAGCATCAGCGCGATGGTCGAGTCGGTCGTCGCCCATTTGATCGCATCCCGGCGGCCTTCGTCGGTGCGTTCGTAGGCGCGGGTCTGGACGATCGACGAGTGCAGATAGAGATTATGCGGCATCACCGTCGCCCCGATAATGCCGATGGCGATGTAGAGCATTTCGGGATTGGTAAAGATCTCGGTGGACGGCGCAAACCCCCGCAGCATCGCGGCGACCGGCGGAGCGGCAGCGGCGATCTGGATCGCAAAACAAACCGCGATCACGATCAAAAGCGCAATGACGAACGCTTCGAGGAAGCGAAAGCCCTTGTTCATCAAAAGCAGCAGCAGGAATGCGTCCAGCGCGGCAATGAGCGCCCCGCCGACCAGGGGAATGCCGAACAGAAGTTTCAGCGCAATCGCCGTGCCGATGACTTCGGCGAGGTCGCAGGCAATGATCGCCGCCTCGCAGGCCAGCCAGAGCAGCAGGTTGACGGGCCGGGAATAGGTGGCGCGGCAAGCCTGCGCGAGATCGCGATCGGTGACGATGCCGAGCCGAGCCGCCAGCGCCTGCAGCAGGATCGCCATCAGGTTCGAGATCAGGATGACCGACAGCAGGGTGTAGCCAAACTTCGACCCACCGGCGAGGTCGGTCGCCCAGTTGCCCGGGTCCATGTACCCGACCGAAACCAGGTAGCCAGGACCGGCGAAGGCCAGCAGCTTGCGCCACCAGTGGCCGCCGAGGGGGACTGAAATGCTCCCATATACTTCCGGCAGGCTGCGCTGGACGCCGGCAGCGGCGTCCGCACGCCAGCCTGCGGCACTGGTCAGGGCCGTTGGCAGGGAATCGGGGGGTAAAGCGGGAGATTGCGCGTCCATGTCCCTAAGGATGACGGATAACTGATCTTAATGCAACTCATTTGCAACTGCATCTAGCCGGGTTCCCGAAACTGTGTTGTCGGGAAGCGGGTGGTTTGGCCGTCCTTCGGGCCAGACAATGCCGGCAGAACGCGATTGCCCAAGGAATCAGCCATGTCCCCCGACACGACGTCTCGCCTGCCCCCAACTTTCAACCGCCTTGCGTGGTCCAATCTCGCCGCGCAATCGGCCGAGCAGATCGCGCTGGCGGCGGCACCCATCGTCGCGGTGCTGCTGCTCGGGGTTGGCGAAGGCCAGACCGGCCTGCTGCAGACCGCGCTGACGCTGCCGTTCATCCTGTTCGCGATCCCCGCCGGCCTGCTCGCCGATCGTATCTCGCGGCGCTGGCTGATGGCGGGCTCAGAAGCCTTACGCGCCGCGGCGCTCGCGGCAACCTTGCTGCTGATCTGGCTCAACCTGCTGACGCTGCCCCTGCTCGCCTTGCTGGGCTTTGTCGCGGTATGTGGAACCGTCGCCTACAGCGTGGCTGCGCCCGCATTGGTGCCGTCGCTGGTATCGCCTGCCCTGTTGCCCGCGGCCAACGCACGGATCGAGCTTGCGCGCACGGTTGCCTTTGCCAGCGGACCCGCCTTGGGCGGCGTGCTGGTCGGATGGGTGGGCGCTGCGCCCGCCTTCGGGTTTGCCGCGGCGCTGTCCGTCATCGCGGTGGTGCTGCTGTCCGGCATTTACGAGCCGGCCCGTGCGCCCGCGCCGCGACGCCATCCGCTGCAGGAGATCAAGGAAGGTGCGGCCTTCGTGCTGCATCATCCGCTGCTGCGGCCGGTGTTCATCACGCAGTTCATCTTCAATACCGCTTCGTTCCTGCTGCTGGCCGTGTTCGTGCCCTATGCGGTACGTCATCTCGGACTGTCCGCGACCGGGGTCGGCACCACGCTGGCGATGTACGGCGTCGGCATGGTGGTCGGTGCGCTATTGGCGACGCGGGTGATGCGGCGCCTCGCCTTCGGCACCGTGATCGGTCTCGGGCCGGTGACCGGTTTTGTCGCGGCCGCGGTGATGGCGCTGACGACGGTGATTGCCACGCCGCTGCTCGCGGGCCTGAGCTTCTTCCTGCTCGGCGTCGGTCCCATCCTGTGGGTGATCAGCACCACCACTTTGCGGCAATCGGTGACCCCGCCGAGCCTGCTTGGCCGCGTCTCGGCGATCAACATCATGAGCTATGGCGCGCGCCCGTTGGGCTCCGCGCTCGGCGCCATCGTCGGCGGCCTCTACAGCGCCGAAGCCTGCCTTTATCTGGCGGTGGCGATCTTCGGCGCCCAGGCGCTGGTGATCCTGATGTCGCCGGCTGTCTCGCTGGCGCGGCAGCCGCAAATGGTCGGCGAGTCGGCAAAGGCTTTGCGGGCCTGTTGATAAATAAAGCGGAAAAAAATCGTCGATCGTCATGCCCTTGTTCCGGGCATCCACGTCTTCCTTCTCAAAATAGCAACGAAGACGTAGATGGCCGGGACAAGCCCGGGCATGACGGAGCAAAATGTTCCAAATTGTTCATAGGAGCTTTCCCGACCCGGTTTATATGATATGTATCATTTCATACTCACCGGAGCCTCCATGACCGACCAGGCCGTTGCAACGATCGACACCGCCCCGCTCCCGAAAGTCTCTTCGATCTTCCTGCAGATCGCGGTGCTCGCGGTACTGGCGGCGACCGGAACCCTCGCCACCAATATCCTGCTGCCGTCGCTGCCGCAGATGGCGGCATCGCTCCATGTCTCGACCGCGGCGGTGACGTCGTCGATCACGGTTTTCCTCGCGGTATTCGCGATCGGGCAATTGGTGGTCGGGCCGATCTCGGATCGCTACGGCCGGCGCTGGCCGGTGCTGACAGGCTTTGCGGTGTTCTGCGCCGGCAGCATCTGGTGCGGCCTCGCCACCGACTTGCCGGGCCTTTTGATCGGCCGGGTCATCCAGGCCGCCGGCGCGTGCTCGACCTCGGTGCTGTCGCGCGCGATCGCCCGCGATCTCTTCAGCGGCGCGGCGCTGGGCCGCGCGATGGCGCTGATCATGATCGCGATGGCCGCAGCCCCCGGCTTCTCGCCGTTGCTCGGCGGCGCGCTCGATCATTATTTCGGCTGGCGTTCCGAATTCGTCTTTGTCGGCGTGTTTGCCGCGATCGGCGCCATCGCCTTTGGCGCGGTGCTCGGCGAAACCCATCGTTCGACCCGGATCCCGCTCAACCCGCTGGCGATTACGAAAAACTATTTCGGACTCGTCGCCGATCGCCACTTCCTGGTTCCGGCAGCGACCGTCAGCCTGATCATGGGCGGACTGTTCGCGATGTTTTCGGCAGCACCTCGGGTGTTGATCGAAGGCTTGCATTTCACGCCGATCCAGCTTGGCCTGTTCTTCGCGGGCACCGTCATGATCGTGTTCGCTGCCGGAATGCTGGCAACCAGGATCGCGCCGCGTTTCGGGTTGGACCGTTCGATCCAGGGCGGCCTGCTCGCGGCGGCAACCGGCAGCATCGCGATGCTGCTGGTTTCGCTCTTCAATCCTACTTTCCTGCCGTTCCTTGCCGCGATGTGCGTGTTCCTGCTCGGCATGGGCATCGTCAATCCCCTCGGCACTGCGCAGGCGCTGTCCCCGTTCGGCGAGAAGGCCGGCGCGGCGTCGGCGCTGGTCGGCTTCTGGCAAATGATGAGCGCGGCGGTCGCGGTCTGGCTCACCGCGACGGTCTCGCATGGCGCGATGTTCGCGCTCGGCATCGTGCTGACGGTGGCATCATTGCTGGCGCTCGGGCTCTACACGATGCGGGCGAAGACTGGCTAAACCGCCAGATAGCGCTCGTACTTCCCCGCCACGACTTCATCTGACGCGATGTCGGGATCCAGCGTGTAAAGCTCCTGCGCGCGGCCGATGCCACGCAGCGCAAACCGGCCGGTGGAGACCAGATAACCGCGGCCGGCGGCGTCGAGCCCGGCCCGAAAGGCCGACGACGTCAGGAGTTCGCGATCCACCGAGCTGCACATCGACGCGATGCGGCTGACCTCGTTGACTGCCGGCCCCACCACGGTGAAGTCCAACCGATCCTCGCTGCCGATATTGCCATAAAACACCTCGCCGATATGCAAGCCGACATAGGCTGATGTGGTCGGACGTCCATCGGCGGAGCGGCGGGCGTTCAACGAATTGATGTTGTGCCGGAAGCGATGTTCGGCGCGAAGTGCTGCGTGCTTGGCCACCGCCATGTTGGCGTGCGTGAAGATGGCCAGCACGCCGTCGCCGATCAGTTTCAGCACTTCGCCGCCGGCGTCGTGAATCGCGTCGATGGAAGCTTGCGCGTAGTCGTTGAGAAACGGGATGATCTCGTCCGGTTCAATGCTTTCGCTGATCGCGGTCGAGCCGCGCAGGTCGGAAAACCACAGCACGGCCTTGATCCGCTCGGTCACGCCGCGCGAAATGCGCCCACGCAGAACCTGCTCGGAAGCATCGCGCCCGAGATAGACCCGGCCCAGCGTCTTGGCGATATCGGCCTGCGCCGCGGTCTTGATCGCAAGTCCCAGCACGGGCACCAGGTCGCGCAACGCCGCCAGGCCCTCCGCGCCAAAGCCCTCGTCGCGCCGGGTTGTCCAGTAGGAATAGAAGCAGTCCATCTGCCCCATGGTGCCGGCCTCGCCGAACTGGTGCACATAGGCTACGAGATGCTTGTGACCTTTTTCGGCGAGATCGCCGGTGAATTTAAAATTGTTGGACGCGCCGCTGGCAAGGTCGATCGGCAGTTCCTCATGGCCGTTTTCGAGCATGTGATAGAAGATCGAACTCCGCCAGGCGTCCGCAGCTTCGCCCTCATTGGTCGAACCATATTCGAACGCGGAGCTCTCGTTGGTCTCTGCGTCGTTCCAGCGAAAGCCGCGGCCCTCGAAAATCGGGTGCAGCGTATCGATGAAGACCATCCCGCGCGACACGTGGAGGCCCTCGGCGCAGCAACGCTCGCAGAAGCCGCGGATCAGATCGTTCTCGGGCAGGCCCGTGAGACCCTGGCTGACCAGCCAGTTCATCAGGCGCAGGCGGGGCGTGAGTTCCATACGATATTATGCCGCTTAATCGTGTGTGACGAAAGACGTGCGGGATGATGCGGTGGAGGGTTGGTCACGTGCGGCTATCTGGCCTCATCCTGAGGAGCGCGCTCTTGCGCGCGTCTCGAAGGATGAGAAAGAGGCATTCATTCATGGTTCGAGACGCCGCTTCGCGGCTCCTCACCATGAGGCTGTCTATGATTTCGCCCGCGTGACGGCTTCGCCATCCTCTTTGACGAACGAGCCGACGGGATGGTCGAGCAGATCGAGCACTGCTTCCGACGGCCGGCAAAGCCGCACACCCTTCGGCGTCACCACGATCGGCCGGTTGATCAGGATCGGATGCGCCAGCATGAAATCGAGCAATTGGTCGTCGCTCCATTTGGGATCGGCGAGCCCCAGTTCCGCATAGGGCGTGCCCTTTTCACGCAGCAGCGCGCGGACGGAAATTCCCATCGCCCTGATCAGTTCGATCAGCCGGGCGCGATCGGGCGGATTCTTCAGATATTCGATCACCTCGGGTTGTTCGCCGCTTTGCCGGATCATCGCCAGCGTGTTGCGCGAGGTGCCGCAGGCAGGATTATGATAGATCGTCACACTCATAATTGAGCCTCCTTCGCCATTGGAACGCCCCCGCCTCCGGCGCGCAGCAACCAGCTCACCAGCATTAACGCTGCGACCGCGCCGCAGAGTTCGGCCGCGATGAAGCCCGGAAGGTCCGTGGGACGAATCCCGGAAAAGGTGTTGGTCATCGATCGCGCGATCGCAACGGCAGGATTCGCAAACGACGTCGACGATGTAAACCAATAGGCCGCCGTGATGTAAAGGCCGACCAGCCAGGGCACGGAAGCGCGCTCAAAGCGGATGCCCGCGAGAATGGTTGCGACCAAACCGAATGCCGCAACGCTCTCCGCCAGCCATTGCGCGCCGCCGGTTCTGATTTTCAGCGAAGCATCGAGCAGCGGCAGCGCGAACATCGCATGCGCCATCATGGTTCCAACAATGCCGCCAGCGATCTGCACCACGACGTAAAGCAGCGCATCGCGCGGCGTCAGCTCGCGCTTGAGCGCGAATATCAGAGTAACGGCGGGATTGAAGTGCGCTCCCGATATGGGGCCGAGAATCGTGATCAGAACCACCAGAATCGCGCCGGTGGGAAGCGTGTTGCCGAGCAGAGCGAGCGCCACATCCCTGGTGAGGCTCTCGGCCATGATGCCGGACCCCACTACGGTCGCGACCAGCAATGCCGTTCCGAGCGCTTCCGCCGTCAACCGGCGCGGCAAATCAAAGTTTTGCATCAGCGCGCTTTTTCTTGGGCGGACAACAGGGCGTGAGGCTTTCGATCAGCGGCGCGCAGATTTCCGGCCGGCCGTCGCAGCAATCCCTGAGCATGAACAGCACCACGGCCTGAAGGCGCGTCAGATCGGCACGATAGACAATCGAGCGGCTGAATCGCTGCGCCGATACCAGTCCCGCGCGGGACAGGATCGAAAGATGCGATGACATGGTGTTTTGCGGCACCGCCAGCGCCTTGGCGATGTCGCCGGCCGCGAGCCCTTCAGGCTCGTGCTTCACCAGCAACCGGAACACATCCAGCCGGGTCGGCTGGGCCAGCGCCGCGAGCGCGAGAATGACGTTTTCAGGATCCATATATCCAGACTTATGGATATATGGATGTTTGTCAACGAGGTTGGTGCACAGGCTGTGTCAGGCCACCAGCGGGCTGGAAAATCCGGCGACCACCTTGACGAGATCGGCCTGGCGGCCGGCGCCGGTTTTTTCGAACAGGCGGCCGACATGCGTCTTGATCGTGGTGCCGGCGACGCCAAGGGCGGTTGCGACCTCGGGAATACCGCCGATGTTGACGATGGCAAGCAGCACGCGCAGCTCGGTCGGCGTCAATTGATAGGCCCGCCGGATGACGTCAGGGGACGACGGGATTTCCAACGTCGCTCTGCGAACGAACACGGCGGCGGCGACCTTCCCAGGTGCGCCAGCGCGGCGGCGTGCTGCCGCGGCCAGAGGCAGCACGTGGGCGACGTAGCATTCCCGCCCCTGCGCAGTCAGCAGAAAGGCGATGGCTTTGGTGCCGATCTCGAGGTCGCCGCTGTTGGCGAAGATATCCTGCAAGGTGCGATTGATCTTCGTATCGCGGGCAACCAGCCGGCCGCCGATCGAGCGCAGAAAATCGTCAGCACCGAGAATGCCTCGGCCGGCGGCGTTGGCATGGACGAGAAGGCCCTTGGCATCGATCAGGAACAACCCGGCGCTCAGGCTATCGAGGACGTCGGCGAAGGTCGCCGCTTCGTTGGCTTTCCGGTCGACTGCCTTGCCGATGCGGACCGCCCGACGCACGTGAGGTGCGACAAGTGTCATGCGCCGGTGCATTTCATCGTCGACCATGTCGTCCGCCTCGCTTCGGACGACGCTGAGAAAGTCGCGACTCTTCCTCGGTCTTTCAAGCACGGCGCCGGCAATATCGCCCCGGTCCTCCGGCCGCGTCCGGTCCTGGTAGAGGAGCCCCTTGCGATGATCGTCATAGGGCATGCGTTCCGGAAGGCTCACGACCAGCCCGGCGTCGAACAGCGGCGTGGTCGCGAGGGCATCGAACTCCTTGTACATTTCCGAATGCATCTGCATGTACATCAGGTCGAGGCCGACGTGACAGTCGATGTTGACGAATTTATTCACCAGGTCTTTCGAGCCAAGGGCGCCCGCCCGACCGCCGACGAACGCGGTGATCTTTGCGAGTGCGTCGGTCCAAAGCGCGGGATCCAGCGCCGCATCGTAGATGCGGCCGACAACGCAGCTCAGCTCATGGTCTTCGCTCATGTGACCTATCCAACCAGTGGATTCTTGGGAATGGCGGGCAGTTTGTCCCCTGCTTCTGGGGCACTATCACCGCTGTTTCGGCTGATACGGCCGCAGGCCGCGGCGGCGGCCTCGGCCGCACCGCTTCAGGCGTCAGCCTGATGAACTTGCAACGTGACCGGAGGTAAGGCAAATTTGTTGTTTCAATCCTTTTGATAAGGAGAACTTTGGGTGCGCGGCCTCAATTTCGACCAACTGCGGACCCTCCTCGAGGTGGTCGAGCAAGGGAGCTTCTCTGCGGCGGCGCGCCGGCTCAACCTGACGCAACCGGCGATCAGCCTGCAAATCCGCGAACTTGAGCGGCGTTTCGGCGTGCGGCTGATCGAGCGCCTGGGCAAGCAGGCGCACGCTACCGTGCCGGGCCGCGAACTGGTCGAGGCGGCTCAGCGCATTTTGCGCGAGTGCAATCACGTCGATGCGGTGATGCGTCGTTTTCGCGAGGGTTGGACCGGCCGCGTGCATGTCGGCACGACGCTGACGACAATGATATATCGCTTGCCGCCAATCCTGCGCAGAGTGCGTCTCGATCATCCCGGCATCGACCTGGTCGTCACCAACGCGCCGACGCCGAACAGCGTCGAAAACATCATCCAGAACAGGATCGACCTCGGGCTGGTCAATCTGCCGGTCCAGAAGAAGAAGCAACTCAAGATCACGCCGCTATGCCCGGAGGTGCTGCTGGCCATATTTCCTGTCGGCACGCCAGACGTTCCCGACGAGATCACACCCGGCTATGTTGCGCGGCAGAATCTGCTGGTGGAGCAAGCGAGTAGTGCTGCTCACTCGCTCGTCCTGGGGTGGCTATCCGGGCAGGCGTCGCCGCCGCGAGCGCCGACGGCCCTCGGGACGGTCGAGGCGTTGAAGAGTGCCGTGGCATCGAATCTCGGCATGGCCATCGTGCCGGAGGCTTCGATCGCCATGCGCTTGTCCGACTTCATCGTGCGGCCGTTGCGGCCACCACTTTCGCGCATGCTCGCCCTGATCGAGCATCGCAACAAGCCGAACGAGCCCGCACTTGAAATCGTCCGCAACGCACTGCTCGCACTGCGAACAGGCGGAGCAATCGAGTCCAGGACGCACAAGCGTCGACGCGACAAGCCGACCGACGCGCCGGCATGAAGGCGCGTTGCGGTCGAGGTCTTCCCGGGCCATGCGCGAGCGGCGCCAGGGGCGCCGAACGATGAGATATGCTTATTGTCAAGTATGGGAGGCGTGACCATGTTTGCCTTGCTTTGCATCAACGCGAGCGAAAGGGCTGTTCATGAAGGATGTCAGCCGTAGAGCCCATTGGGAAAACGTCTACACCACCAAAAGCGAAAATGAAGTCAGCTGGTTTCAGGAAAATCCGGCGCCATCGCTTGAACTGATCGATCTGGCGCAGCCAACGCCTGAGACGACCATCGTGGACATCGGAGGCGGTGCATCGCGTCTTGTCGATAGCCTGGTCGCGCGCGGACTCCGTCAGGTGACGGTGCTGGACGTTTCGGAGGCGGCGCTGGCCACTGCGAAAACCCGTCTCGGCGATGAACCCAATGTGCAATGGGTGGCTGCCGATGTGACCCAATGGAAGCCAACGCAAACCTATGACATCTGGCACGATCGGGCGGCTTTCCACTTCCTCACTGATGGCAGCGACCGTGCGGCCTACGTCGCGTGCCTGAAGCAAGCGATCAAACCCGGCGGACACGTTGTCATCGGTACCTTCGCCATCGACGGTCCGGAACGATGCAGCGGATTACCCGTCAACCGATACGACGCGGCGAGCCTTGCGGCGGAACTGGGAAACGGGCTTCGGTTGATCGATGCCCGTCGGCATGAACACGCGACACCGTGGGGCGCCATTCAGCGGTTTCAATTCTGCATTTTCCAACGTTCGGCATAAGCTCTCAAGATTCCTTTTTGAAGGCCTTCCAGGCATTGAAGCCGAACCTAGCAGCATCCCTTACTCTGTTGTATCGGCGGACAAGGAACCGAGCCGTAAGAGCAAAACACGCAGCAATCGCCTGCGTGGGGCTTAAGTCTCTCTCCGCAGCCTTTGCAGTCGTAAAAGAATTGGCAGGCGTTAGTCGACATGGTCTCAACGGACTGATGACCGCAGTTCGGGCAAGTAAGCGTTGATTCCAACTGCATGGGCCGCCTGTCACTTGATGGTGGGCTTCCATATATCCACCGCGGTGCCGTTGCATAGGCGATGGAAGCACGAATTTATTCGGGATCGTTTTACCTCTACCAACCCGGTGTTTCTGACCGTCGCGGGGTTCGCGAACGTCGGCTTTGGTGCGCATTCCGGACTCAAGCCGGACATCGTGCAAGGTCCGAAAAGTGCCCACGAGCGGTCATTCGAAAATGTTAGTTGTGCGCGAGCAGCGGCCTCACGCCACTTGGGGTCTCCACGCGATGACGCCTTCCGTCCGCGCCCGCACTTCGGGCGAGGCCAGACAAGTGGCGACCGCCTCGTAGCCTGGGGCACCGGGATATGGGGCGACGCTGATCGGGGGGCTGTGATTGGCGGGACAGAAAATGATCGTCTCTTCGGCACCCACGGCGGCCAGATCCAGGATCGCGCAAGAGCGCGTCAGCAGGAAAAGCGGCCGCGCGCCGGGCCCGCGGCGGCGCAGGTGGGCGATCACGGCCTCCTGGGCGGCCTGGTCCAGCCCGTGTTCCACCATGTCGACAACCACGACGGCCGCGCCTTCGGGTTCCAGTCCGACGAGCAGCGCAACCAGGGCCTCCGAGGCCGCGGCACCGTCTTCAACGAGCCAGGTCAAGGTTTGATCGACCCTGGACTGGAGTGCCGGGTCGGCCTCCAGTCGCGCCCGGGCCGCCGCGCTGCCGTGCTCCAACCGATCGAGACCCAGGAAGACGGCGTCAGGCAGGGTTTCAGCCAGACGCTTGGCCAATCGTGTTTTGCCGCTGCCCAACGGACCGATGATATAATTCAACGGCCGCACGTCGCTGAGTTCGAACCGTTCGCCACCCCAAGGCCAGGGAAGATCGAAGGCGACGCTGAAGCCGGCGGTCGGTCCCAGCAGGCGCACCAGTTCTCCAGCTGTCGGGGACTTGCCCTGCGCGAGACCGGCCCTGAGGTCACGGACCTTCTCGACCGCGCCGGCCAATTGGCGGATCCGGCCTTCGAGCGTCGCCTGGTGCGCGGCCAGGGCCGGCTCCAGGCCTTGAGGGTCATCGCCGAGCACCCGCGCTATCTGGGAGAGGCTTAATCCGAGCGTGCGCAGGGTTACGATCTCGGCGGCCCGGGCCATCACCTCGGGACCATAGGCCCGCCATCCGGCCGCGGTGCGGCGGGGGTTTATGAGGCCGTGCTGCTCGTAGAGCCGCAGTGCCTTTGCGGAGACGCCCAGCCGCTGAGCGGCTGCGGAGGGGTTCAGGAATTGGGCGGAAGAGCTCACGAATCACCTCGTTGTTTGCTGACCGCTGTCCTTATCGGGGCAGTCCCAGGGGCCGGGTCAAGCGGGTGTTCGCGGCATTCGGCCGTTTCTCCGCCGCCAGGAGAACGCGCCGACCTCGACGTTCAGCGAACGGCACGCCCTTTAATCCATATTTCCATTGTTCTAGAAATATAGTTGACAACTTGCCGGAGCCCTGACAATTTCGCGCCATGAAACTGGATGACGCCGCCGCACATCTCGAAGCCCTGGGTAATCCCACGCGGCTCAAGATCTACCGTACGCTGGTCCGCGCCGGAGATGCGGGGCTCTCGGTCGGCCGCCTGCAGGAGAAGTTGAAGATCGCGCCCTCGACCCTGTCGCATCACATCAAGACATTGATGGTGGTCGGCCTGATCAATCAGGTGCGGGACGCCACCACCCTGGTCTGTCACGCCAACTACGATGTGATGCGGGGCCTGGTGGATTTTCTGGTCGCCGAATGCTGCACCGATGCCGCCGGTGGCAAGGATACCAAGACGGCCGCCTGATTTTTTCCGGCCTTAATTTCGATATTTCTAGATCGATGGGAAAAGGTCATGAGTGAAGCAAAGACAGTCGCCATCGTCGGGGCCGGACCGGTCGGTCTCGCCGCAGCCGCACATGTGCTGGAGCGCGGCCTCACGCCGATTGTACTGGAAGCGGGTCCCGACGTGGCAGACGCGGTGCGGCAGTGGGGCCACGTGCAACTGTTCTCGCCGTGGGAATACAATATCGACCGCGCGGCGGCGCGCCTGCTGCTGGCGACGACGGGCTGGAATTCTCCCGAACCCGGGCAGTATCCGACCGGCGCCGAATTGCTGGAGCGCTATCTCGAACCGCTCGCCAGCAAAACTGTTCTCGCGGCACACATCCACACATTAAGCCGCGTCACCGACGTCAGCCGTGTC
>Ga0193726_1000579_pt1 | contig 37413 bp, 29 predicted proteins | sample H2c1metaG_FD_144928 | JGI IMG/M metagenome (GOLD analysis project Ga0193726, IMG submission 144928) | Soil microbial communities from a riparian zone of the East river system, Colorado, United States - H2c1 | ecosystem: Environmental > Terrestrial > Soil > Riparian zone | place: USA: East River... | reverse complement strand
TCCCCAGTATTGATCGGTTCGGTTGTCAGGGATTCGTGTGTGCTTCGAAAATGTGCTCTAGAGTTGGCGATTGCACCCTCCGACAACCCCTAGTGGCCGCAGACGAATGGAGAGAGCTTCAGACCCCGGACCTAACGTCGCCCAATTGGCCATGCGCGCGACGGCCGAGATCGAAGCCTTTGGTCCGTCGAATTGCCACGCCTTGATCTCCTGCAGCAAAAGCAAGGGAGGTCATCGCGACCTTGCCCGTAACATGTACGTCTCGCCACTGTACCGTAAGTCGATGATGGTCGCTGAGGGTTGGGGAGTATCATTCAGCATCTTGTCGGCAAAGCATGGGCTCCTCAATCCTAATGAGACGATCGAGCCCTACGATCTAACGCTTAAGGGTGCGTCAAAACAATTCAAGTCGGACTGGGCTAAGAGAGTCGACGAGCAGATCAGGGCTTCGATCGATCAGCGGAAGCGCCTCATCATGTTAGCTGGGGACGATTACTATGCGCCGCTTGTGGAAGCTGGTGCGGGGAGTCCACTGAATTTTTTTGCGCCTATCCAGATTGCCGCGACGCCTCGATGAAGGCTATCGAAACCGCAATCAACATGTCGAGTGGCAAGGACTTTAGGGTCGAATGTCCACTCATGTGGCTCGACAAGAGAGGCGTTTGGCAATTGGCTGAGAGTCTCGGAGGAGCTGGTTTAGTCAGAATCGTCCAAGAAGACACCCACACTTGCTATCAAGGTTTACGCAATACCAGACACGATTGGGGATATGGATGTGGGTCATGCCCAGCTTGCAAACTTCGAGCGAAGGGCTGGCGAGAATTCAAGAATCACTAGCCATGTCCATCACTCACACCCCACTTGCCTCTCAAACCAATCCCCCAGCGCCCCCGCCAGTGGCTTCCACGCCCGCTGCAACCCGCCGAACTGCTTGACCCCATCCCGATATGTCCCGCGCAATTCCTGCTCGATCGCGGGCAGATCAACACCGGTAGGCTTTCCCTCTCGCACGATAGTTTTCCCATCGACGACGACATCGCGCACCAGCGATGCGTTGCCGCGCGCGAACAGAAGCTGCAGCGGGTCGACCGGCATGATGGCGTCGCGGTCGAGGCGGTCGAGGTCGATGGTGACAAAATCGGCAGGAGTCCCCGGCGACAGTTCGCCGGAGCCGGGCGCTCCCGTTGCCGCGCGGCCGTTGCGGATGGCGAGGCTGAAAAATTCGGGCCTTGTCCAGGTGCGCTTGAAGCCGAGGCCGCCGTGGGCGAGCTGCACCAGCCGCATTTCGCGGATCACGTCGTCGTCTTCATCGAGCGCCAATCCGTCGACGCCGACCGCGATGGCGCAGCCGCATTGGTGCGCGGCCGCGATCGGCGCGAGGCCGGAGTGCAGATGCAGGTTGGAACTGAAGTTGGTGACAATGCGCGCGCCCGACTCGGCGATGATCTCAAGCTCGTCGGGCCGGGCGTGGATGCAATGGGCGAGCGTCAGCCGTTTTGTCAGCAGGCCGATATCGCGGAGATAGTTGACGACGCCGCCTGGAAAATGTTGATCGGCATAAGCGCGCTGATAGATGGTTTCCAGCAGATGCATGTGGATGCGGCGGCCGGTACCCGCCGAATTCTCGGCAATCGCCTCCAGCAGCGGCCGCGAGCACCATTGCACCCCGGCCGGCCCCAATTGCACATCGATCTTCGGTCCTGATATCGCGGCGGCGATGGCGTCGGTCAATTCGAGATAGTCGCGCGGCGACATCGACGGCTTGACGAACATCTCCTCGACGGTCTTGCGGTCCTGCGCCGAGAGGCTGGACAGCACCGGCTCGCTGTCGCCATACACGATCGGGTTCTGGTCGCGCACCGCCAGCGCAAACGCGATGCGGATGCCGACATCGTCGGCGGCGCGCGCGATCGCCTTGGCCTCCTCGACCAGCGCCATGGTCCCGCTCGGCCGCGTGTAGTGGATCATCATCGACCCGCAGCCCGCCCGCGCCGAACGCGCCAGCGCGGAGGCCGCGGCCAGATAGGGATCGGGAGGCGTGCCGAACGCGGATCGGATGATCCAGCTCTCCAAGGGCATGTTGACGGCGCCAAAGGATGACGCGGTCGGCCGCGCATGGTCGTGGGCGTTGACCAGAGCCGGAATGACGAAGGTCCGCCGCGCCGGCGGGGGCGCGACTCCGTCAGCAATGGAGGTGATGATCCCGTTGTCGTGCCGCAGCACGACATTTTCGAGCAGGCCGCGGTCAGGACCGCCAAACAGCGCGTTGGCCGGGATTTCGGTGGACATGAGTGCGGGGGCCTTTGGCGACGTTCGTCATGCCCGGGCAAAAGCGCGAAGCGCGTCTTCGCGCTTAGATGACCCGGGCATCCATCAATCTTCGCAAGATCATTTTCGAAGAAGATGGATGGCCGGGTCAAGCCCGGCCATGACGAAAAAAGGTTCTGGATCAGTTCGCGGTGTAGACCAGTTCGCGTTCGGCGCGCGGCGGCAGGAATTCCCGTGAAAACACTTCCGACGGCGCCGGCGCGCGCGCCAGCTGATAGCCCTCGACGACGATGCCGATGGCGCGCGTCATCCGGTCGTCCTTGATGTCGCCGACGCCGATGTCCTTCATTTCAGGCGAGACGATCAGTTTCTCGAACGAGTATTGCAGGCGGCGCTTCTCGACTTCGGCGTTGATCAGATTGTCGTAGTTGACCGTCGCCTTCATGCCCGCGTTCTGATCCTTGCCGACGGCAATGACGCCTTTGTTGATGGCGCGGACCAGGCCGGCAACCGCCTTCGGATTCGAGGCCAACAGCTTCTTCGATACCATGATGCCGTTGGAGTAGAGATCAAGCCCATAGTCGCCGAACGAGAACCATTTAAAATCCTTGTCCGGGTCCTGGCGGTTCAGCACCAGGTTGAAGTAGCTGGTGATGTTGAACACCAGCGCGGCGTCGATGTCGCCCTTGATCAGCATCGGCTCCTGAAGGTTCGGCGCCATGTTGGAGATCTTGATCTTTTCGCCTTCCAGTCCGTTCTTCTGCACGAACACCGGCAACAGCCGCGTGGTCGGTGTGCCCTGCGCGCCGCCGAGCGTATGGCCCTCGAAATCCTTGATGGTGTTGATGCCGCTGGTTTTCTTCGCCACGATCGCAAACGGCGGCTGGTTCCAGATCATGTAGACCATGACCGGCGCGTCCTGCGGCCGGGTCGATGCGTTCTGGATGATCGCGTTGATGTCGCCGAAGCCCGCGTCATAGGCGCCGGACATCACGCGCGTTACCGTCGCGCCCGAGCCCTCGCCCTGATCGATGACGACGTCGAGGCCTTCCTCCTTGAAGAAGCCGTTGTCCTGGGCGTAGAAGAACGCAGCGTCGCTGCCTTGGGTTTTCCAGCCCAGCGTGAATTTTATGGTGGTGTCTTCGGCGGCGGCGGTGCCGGCGAACAGCAGCAGTCCCATCAGTGCGGCGCTTGATCTGGTTAGCATGGTGACCTCCTCAACTCTGGTGAATGGTCGTTACGAAACTCGTTCTCATGTCGTGATCAGATCGTTCTTGCGGGTGGCCCAGCCGGTGACGCGCTTCTCGATGATGGCGAACACCGCATAAAGTGCTACACCGAGGCCGGCGAGAACGAACAGGCCGGCGAATACCAGCGGCACATTGAAATTCGACGACGCGGTCATCATCACATTGCCGATGCCGCGGTTGGACGCGACCGTCTCCGACAGCACCGCGCCGACAAAGGCGTAGCTGATCGCGACCTTGAGGGATGCAAAGAAGAACGGCATCGTGCGCGGCAGGCCGACGTTCCAGAGGATGTCGAATTTGGTGGCGCCGAGCGCTTTGAGCACGTCTTCCAGTTCCGGCTCGGTGGTCGCAAGGCCCGTGGCGATATTGACGACGATCGGGAAAAAGCAGATCGAGAGCGACGTCAGCACCGCCGGCACGGTGCCGGAGCCGAACCAGAGCACGAAGATCGGCACCAGCGCGACCTTGGGGATCGACGAAAAGCCGACCAGCAGCGGGTAGGCGGTGTCATAGGCGGTTTTGGAAACCCCGATCACCGCGCCAAGCACGACGCCGAGCGCAACGCCAAGGACAAAACCGGCCATGGTGGTCGCCAGCGTCTGGATGATGTGCGGCCACAGCACCGGAAACCGCGTCACCAGCGTCGCGATGATCTGCGACGGACGCGGCAGCACCAGGTCGGACATGCCGGTGACCAGACAGAACAACTCCCAGCCGACAAAGAACAATACGATCAGTGCGGCCGACCAGGCCTTTTGACGGAAGTCGATCTCGCGCATGGCTAGATTACTCCCTCTGCCGCGGTGGCGCGCTCGCCGACGATGAATTCGCGCAAGCGCTGATTGAGCGCGACGAACTCGGGCTCGAAGGTCATGGCGACGGTGCGGGGGCGCGCGAACGTCACGCGGCGGTCGTCGAGTAGGCGGCCCGGCCGCGCGCTCATCACGCAGATGCGGCTTCCGAGAAAGCCGGCCTCGCGCAGGTCGTGGGTGACCAGCAGCACGGTCGGTTGATGCAGCATCCAGAGCTGTTGCAGGATCGACCACAGCTCTTCGCGGGTGAACTGGTCCAGCGCGCCGAACGGTTCGTCGAGCAGCAGCATCCGCGGCTCGTGGATCAGCGCGCGGCACAGATTGGCGCGTTGAAGCATTCCGCCCGAGAGCTGCCACGGGAAGCGGCGCGCAAACCCCTTGAGGCCGACCTGCTCGAGCAGCGCATTGGCCTTGTCGCGAAACGTCGTGCGCCGGAGCTTGCGGAATTGCGATCGGTACGGCTCGACGATCTTGAGCGGCAGCATGATGTTCTGCTCGATCGTCAGCCACGGCAGCATGGTCGGATTCTGGAACGCCATGCCGATCCGCAACGCCTTGGCCGCGACCTCGCGGCCGCCGAGAATGACGACGCCGGTGGTCGGCTGGACCAGGCCCGCGACCAATCGCAAAATCGTGGACTTGCCGCAGCCCGAAGGCCCGACCAGTGCGACGAATTCACCATCGCCGATGCGCAGCGTGGTCGTGGCCAAGGCCGGCACCGCCCGCTCGCCGCGTCCGAACGTGACCGACACGTCCGAAAGTTCGATCGCGATCGCAGCACTTGTGCTGCCGCTATGGGCTGAAACCGGGTTGCCGGAGAATGCCGGATTTGGTTGCATGCGCATCATGGCAGCAAGTGCATGCAAACCCGGTGCCAGCAAAACCCTTCTGATTCAGCAAGGGAATCTCAAAAATCGGCATGCCAGCGAGGGATTCGATTTGGGCAATTGCTCCCGCAAACTGCATGCAATTCAGGCGCTGAATTGTGAGCTGATTGTGATATTTGAATCCGCTTAACACGGAAGATTGTTACGGGATAGCCAATGGCGCCGCGCATCGCCAGCAAGCATGAATCATCCGACAAGGTCGGCGTGATCTGCCGCGCGCTGCGCCGCGCCATCATCGAGCAGGCGCTGGAGCCGGGCGCGAAATTGCCGGAGGATTCCCTCGGAGAACGCTTCGGTGTGAGCCGCACCATCGCGCGGCATGCGCTGGGGCAGCTGGCGGCGGAAGGTCTGGTCGAACTGCGCCGCAACCGCATTGCCGTGGTGGCGACGCCGAGCTGGCAGGAAGCGCGCGATGCGTTTGACGTGCGGATCGAGCTTGAACGTCTGGTGGTTCGTCAATTGGCCGGCAAATTGATCAAGGCCCAGATCACCGCACTGAACAGCCATGTCGACGCCGAGGACGCGGCCCGCGACGGGCCCGACGCCGTCTCGATCCGGCTTGCCACCGAGTTTCATATTCTGCTGGCGAGCATGACCAACAGCCCGATCCTGGTCCGCTATGTCAGCGAGGTCGCCTACCGCTGCTGCCTGACGCTTTCGCTGTACAGCCGTCCGCACTCGTCGGAATGCGCCATCAATGAACATCGCGCCATCATCGCCGGCCTGGTGAAGGGCGACCACGACAAGGTGATGAGCCTGATGCACAGCCACCTCGATTCGGTGGCGAGCCGCGCGCTGGTCGCCCCGGCGCCGCAACGCGGCCGCGACCTGCTCGATATCCTCGCCCCCTACGCCGACGAGCACGAGCGCGCGCGCGTCGTCAAGCTGCCCAAGGTCGCGCGCGTGCGCTAGCAACCAACGCGGTTACGCCCGTGGCTTCATGGTTCGAGACGCGCGGCGTTGCCGCGCTCCTCACCATGAGGGATCGCGAACACCTCATCCTGAGGAGCGCGCTCTTGCGCGCGTCTCGAAGGATGTACTCCTGGGCCGCGCCATCACACCTCGATGCCGCACTGAACCAGGATGCGTTCGGCGCTGTCGTTCCAGACATCCATCTTCACGATCTGGCCGTCCTGCACCACGAAACGATCGACGTAGCGATTGCCCTCGAACGGGGTGCCGTCGATCCATTCGCCGTACAGCGTGCCGATGCTGTAGACCACGGTCTCGCCGGCGCCGGGACAAACGTCGAACCGGTCCATCTTCTTCTTCACCCAGCGATAGCGCTGCGCATTGAAGCCGGTCGGTCCGCGCGGATGATCGAAGGTGCGCCCGCCGGTAAACGTGATCACGGTGCCGGGCTTCATGTAGCTGGCGGCGCGATCCGGGTCCGGCTTCATCGACGCGGACAGATAGGCCTCGACGATCTCGGCGTCGGAGAGGTTGGCGGCTTCGTTTTTCATGGCAACGGACATCGGGCGACCTCGTGAAATGTTTTGCGAAAAAAAGCTTGCTCCGCACTTGATCCGGGGCGGCACCGGCTAGCGTGAAGAAGGCGTCTCAAGAATAAAATACGGCGAAATACTACAGTCCGGCACTCAAATTGCATGCACATAATTTGAACAGTCCATGCCTAAACCTGCACACAATCCGGAGCAGCCGGTGCGCCCCACTTCCGATAGTCTTGGTTCCATCCCTGATTTGCCGCTTCCATGAACGCGCGAACCGCTTTTGACCTGATCTTTCGCCGTGCGGCAACGCGGTCGTCGGATACGCCGGTCGACATCGGCGTATCCGATGGCCGGATTGTCGCGATCGCACCACGTCTGGAGTCGCAGGCCCGCGAGATCGGTGTCGACGGCAGGCTGGTGCTGCCCGGCTTTGTCGACACCCACATTCACCTCGACAAGGCCTGCCTGCTTGGCCGCTGCGGGCATGACCACGGCAGCGTCAATGAGGCCATTCGCGCGGTCGCGGCCATGAAGCGCGACTTCACGGTCGAGGATGTCCATGCCCGCGGCGCCCGCGTGCTCGATCGCGCCATCGTTCACGGCACCACGCGGATGCGGACCCATGTCGAGATCGATCCGCGCATCGGACTGCGCGGCTTCGAGGCGATCAAGGCGCTCAAGCGCGACTACGCCTGGGCGATCGATCTTTCGATCTGCGTCTTCCCGCAGGAAGGGCTCACCAACGATCCCGGCACCGAGCAGCTTCTGGTCGCCGCCTTGCGCGACGGCGGCGATCTGATCGGCGGTTGCCCGTACATGGACACCGATCCGATGGCGCAACTCGAAAAACTGTTCGATCTCGCGCAAGCCTTCGATGTCGATGTCGATCTTCACCTGGATTTCGATCTCGATCCGTCCTGGTGGCACCTCGATGAGGTGTTGCGGCAAACCGAGCGCCGCAATTATCAGGGCCGTGTCGCGATCGGGCATGCCTCCAAATTATCCGCGCTCCCTCCGCGGGAATTCGACGCCGCCGCGGCACGATTGGCGCGCGCCGGTGTCGCCGTCACGGTGCTGCCCGCCACCGATCTTTATCTGATGGGGCGCGACGCCACGCACAATGCGCCGCGCGGCCTGACCGCGGCGCACAAGCTCGTCGAAAAAGGCGTGCTGTGCTCGGTGGCCACCAACAACGTGCTCAATCCCTTCACACCGTTCGGCGACTGCTCGCTGCTGCGGATGGCCAATCTCTACGCCAATGTGGCGTATGCCGGTGTCAGCGAATTCGACACCTGCCTCGATCTCGTGACAGCGCTTCCCGCGCGCCTGATGAATCTGAAGGACTATGGCATCGCGCCGGGCAACCCGGCCGACATCATCGTTCTCGACACCACCACCGGCCGCGACGCGATCGCGGAACTGCCCGATATTCTGATGGGATTCAAGAATGGACGTCAGGTGTTCGAACGGCATTCGCCTGTTCGTTTTCCGCCGGGGTGATGTTCGCTTTAGGCCAACCCGAACGGGTCCCCCGTTCGGTTGATCTTTTTCTTGAGACGGAGTGATAGACTCGGCTCGTTGCAGGGCTGGAATTTCTGATGCGCAGGTTTGGCGCCATAATTATTGCCGTATGGGTTAGTTGGTTTTCTAGCGACCCCGCTCTTGCCGAGAAGCGCGTCGCGCTGGTGATTGGCAACTCCGCCTACGAGAACGTTGCCCGCCTCGGCAATCCGGCAAACGACGCGACTGCGATGACAGCAACCTTGAAGGAGGCGGGGTTCGACGTGGTCGATTCCCGTCGCAACTTGAATATTGCCGATATGCGCCGCGCTTTCCGGGATTTTTCCGACAAGGCTCGCGATGCCGATGTGGCGGTCGTCTATTTTGCGGGTCACGGAATCGAGGTCGACGGAGCGAACTACGTTATCCCGGTTGACGCGGCGCTGGAGCGTGACCTCGACGTTTACGATGAGGCATTTCCGCTGGATCGGATTTTGGCGACGATAGAGCCGGCGAAGCAACTGAGGCTGGTGATCCTTGACGCGTGTCGGCTCAACCCATTTGCCAAAACCATGAAACGCACGATTGGATCACGTGCCGTTGGCCGAGGACTGGCGAGGGTTGAACCGAACAGTCCGAACACGCTGATTGCCTTCGCGTCGAAGGCAGACTCGATTGCATCCGACGGCGACAGCAAGAATAGTCCGTTCACGTCGGCTCTGGTCAGACACATCGCCACGCCGGGTCTTGATTTGCGCAAGGCGTTCGGCTTCGTGCGAGATGACGTGTTGAGGAGCACGAGCAACCGGCAGGAGCCTTATGTATACGGCTCGCTTGGCGGCGACGATGTTCCGCTGGTTCCGGCGAAACCCGTCTTGACCGCGCCCGCAAACCCTCAAGCCGATATCCGTCGCGACTATGAACTTGCGCTGCAACTCGGCACGCGAGAGGGTTGGAACGCCTTCCTCGCACAATCTCCAGAAGGGTATTATGCCAACCTTGCCAAAGGACAGTTGAACAAGATTGCTTCGGAAGAAGCCCGCGTTGTGGCAACCGAGAAGGCGCGCATCGCGGCGGAGGAAAGTGCACGGCTTGCAGCCGAGGGCGCCAGGCAAACGGAACAGGCCAAGGCGGCAGCGCTGGCCCGAGCCGCCGAAGAGGCAAGGGTCGCTGCCGAAAAAGCAAAGCAGGTCGAACATGCAAAAGTGGCTGCGGCTGAACAGGCGCGCGCGACCGCGGAAAAACCGGCGGCCGAGAAAATCGCGGCGATGAAAGTCGACGCCGGCACGGTTGCGGGAATCGATCGGACGGCGGAGAAAGCCGCCGGCGACAAGGCCCTGATGGAGGCCAGACCCCAGCAGCCGAAGCTGCCGCAAGTCGCATCGCTTCCCGCCGGGACCATGGCGGTCAGTCCATTGGCTGCAGGTCTTTTGATCAAGGAAATCAAGATAGAGCTCAAGCGCACCGGCTGCTATTCGGGACGCATCGATGAAAGTTGGCCGAAGGGATCATCGAACGAAACAGTTCGAAAGTTTGCCCGCTACGCCAGATTGTCGTCGGCTCCGGAGGAGCCATCCGCTCAACTTCTTGAGCTGCTCAAGACCAAACCTGATGGTTTCTGCCCGCTGGAGTGCGGCGGTCGCGAGGTAGAGCGGAATGGCCGCTGCATAAAACGCGAGGCGCCTCGGCGGGCAATGACTCCCAAACCACTGTCAGGAGTGGCGCGCGCTGACGCGGCCTATCGAAATGGAACATACCGAGAATGCATGGGACCTCAAACCGGCTGCTATTCTCGTTCGATCAAGCACGGCGAAGATCATGCGAGGCAGTGGTGCAGCCGGCAGCCAAGCTGTTGATGGTCACTTTCTGCAGAGATTGCTAAAAGTACGGCCGCTCGGCATGAGAAGGCTTCAGCTCTTCAAACAGTTGCCCTTGTCCGCAGAGCACGCGGTTCTCGAACCCCCATGCTCACGCATTTTTCCGCTACCTCAGTGCAACTCCTCTGACAGGCCGCATTTGCGCCAGATGCAATCAGAATTCCCGCCGTCGTTGTGACGGAAAGCGGCAATAAGTTTTTCGTTGTTTCCCCCGGAGTGTTCCGTAAGTCACAATTCTACGATATCTTTGCTGCAACCGGTAGTTGGCGGTACAAAAAATCGCGAAAGTGCCTTGGATTGCAAGAACCGGAAGGTGATGCGAAGCTGCAATGGCTTGTGGAAGCGCAGACCTTTTTTCAACGACGCAGTTGGTTCGTCCGGGACGAGACCACCAACTGCGGCCAGGGGAAAGCGAAAGTGGGAGGGCGAACGTCGTGAGTACCAGTCCTTTGCGCGTGGCCTGCATCGGGATGGGATGGTGGTCCGATGTTCTGGCCGATGCCATCCAGCGCTCGGGCAAGCTCGAGATTTTGAGCTGCTACACCCGCTCCGAGGAAAAACGCAAAGCCTTCGCCACAAAATATCGCTGCCGGCAAGCCGCGAGCTACGAGGCGATGCTGGCCGATCCCGAGATCGAGGCGATCATCAACACCACGCCGAACGATGTGCATCTGGCGACCACCCGCGCCGCCGCCGCCGCGGGCAAGCATGTCTTCCTCGACAAGCCGATCGCCAACACCGTCTCGGACGGCCGCGCCATCACCGAGACCTGCCGCAAGGCCGGCGTGGTGCTGGCGCTTGGCTATCAGCGGCGGCGCGAGAGCCAGTTCCGCTGGATCAGGCAGCAGGTCGATGACGGCGTGTTCGGCAAGCTCGTCAACGCCGAAGCCAATATCAGCCGCGACCGCCTCGGCAAGATCGATCTCACCTCGTGGCGCTATCAGGCCGCCGCCATGCCCGGCGGCGTGATGCTGCAGATCGGTATCCACTACATCGACGTGCTCGAATATCTGATCGGGCCGATCAAAGCGGTGCGCGGACAATTGGCGCAACTGGTGCTGCCCGGCGACAATCCGGATGTCGCGAGCCTGATGCTGGAGCACGACAACGGCGCACTCTCCACCCTGAACGCGAGCTACGCCTCGGCGTCCGAATACTATCTGATGAACATCTATGGCAGGGACGCCACCGCCTATTATGATTTGCACAATGGGCTCCGCCTGCTCAAGCGCGGCGAAACCGAGCCCGTGGCGGTGCGGTGCGCGAAGAACGACACCCTGGTCGAGGAACTGGAGGAGTTTGCCGCCGCGGCGCGCGGGCAGGGCCGGCACGAAGTCGGCGGCGAGTACGCGACGAAATCGCTCGCGGTGGTGCGCGCCGGGATTCTGTCGGCGCGGGAGGGACGCCGGGTCGAGGTCGCCGAGATATTGGACAGCGACCGAAACCTATGACCGCGCGATAGCGGACAGGAGTGCGTCATGAGCTCAAAAGTTAGCGTCTGGCCGGCGATCGTCATCGCGCTGGCATTGGTTGCCGGCGTCGTGCCGGCGCGCGCGCAGGACTACCCGTCGAGGCCGATCACCGTGATCGTGCCGTTCCCGCCGGGAGGCGCCAGCGATGTGGTGGCGCGCATCGTCACCAACGAGATGTCGAGGACGCTTGGGCAGTCCTTCATTATCGAGAACGTCGGCGGCGCCGGCGGCACCATTGGCAGCGCGCGCGCCGCCGCCGCCACGCCCGACGGCTACACCCTGCTTGCGGCCGCGATGGGTTCGCATGTGGCGGCGCCGGTGCTGACGCCGAACGTCAAGTACAATCCCGTCGTAGACTTCGTGCCGATCGGCATCACCGCGCATTCGCCGGCCGTTGTTATCGCGCGAAAGGATTTCCCGGCGCGGGACCTGAAGGAATTCATTGCCGTGCTCCGGCAACAGGGTGATGCATTGAAAGAGGCCCATGGCGGCATCGGCGCATCCTCGCACATGGCGTGCCTTTTGTTTACCGCGGAGATCGGCGCGAAGCCCACGCTGGTGGCCTATCGCGGCTCCGGTCCGGCGTTAAACGATCTGGTGGGAGGCCATGTCGACTTCATGTGCGAGCAGTCGGTCAGCGTGGCGGACCAGGTTCTGGCGGGCTCGGTCACGGCCTACGCGGTTTCCGCCGGGGAGCGCTTGGCGACGTTGCCGAATGTGCCAACTGCGAAGGAGGCGGGCATCAACTATGAAATGAGCGTGTGGGCCGGGCTGTTTGCGCCCAAGGGCGTTCCGCCCGAGGTGATCGCGAGGCTCGCCGATGCGCTCGACAAGGCGCTTGATGAGCCGGCCGTTCGCGAGACCCTGGCCAAGCTCGGCGGCTCGATCCCCGCCAAGTCCGAGCGCAACCCGGCGGCATTCGACCGTTTTGTCCGGTCCGAAATGGCGCGCTGGGCGCCGATTCTTACCGCGGCCCGCGCGGAGAAATAATGCGATGGACGCAAGCCACGCGACCAACCGGACACGCCTCACGTCACGCCGCGCGAACACTATCCAGGAACTTCTCGACTTCGTCCTTGAGGTGAATGCTCACCTCGGACAGCGCCTGCGCGGATTTCAGCATATGACCTGATGTCGTGCCGGTTTCGCCGGCGCCCTTGGCGACACGCTCGATGTTGTCGGCAACATCGAGGGTGCCGCTGGCGGCGGCCTCGACGCCTTTGGCGATGCTTTGGGTCGCCGCGCCCTGCTGCTCGACCGCGGAGGAAATCGACGTGGTGATCTCGCTGATGCGCTCGATCGTCAGCCCGATCGCCTTGTTCGCGCTGACGGATTCTCCGGTGGCGCGCTGCATGTTGACAATGTGCGAACTGATCTCGTCGGTGGCTTTCGCGGTCTGGCCAGCCAGGGTCTTGACCTCCTGCGCCACAACAGCAAATCCACGGCCGGCATCGCCGGCCCGTGCGGCCTCGATGGTCGCGTTGAGGGCAAGCAGATTGGTCTGTTCCGCAATCGACGTGATCAGCTTCACCACGTCGCCGATCCGGTCGCCCGCCGCCGACAATTCCGCCATCCGCTGGTCGGTGGCGTTGGCTTGCTTGACCGCCTCGGCCGCGACACCGTTCGACTCCTGAACCCGGCGGCTGATTTCAACGATCGATTGCGACAGCTCGTTCGAAGCGGCCGCGGCGGTGCGGACATGTTCGGAGGCCTGCCTGGAGACATCAGCGGACTGGCCCGACATCTCCGCCGTCGAATGCGCGGTAACGGAAAGCTGCTGCGCATCCTGTTCGAATTTTCCCGAGGAATTCAGCACCTGCTCGATGATTCCGCCGATCTTGGTGCGGAAGTCCTCGACAAAATGATTGCGTTCCGCCTTGCGCTTCTCCATCGCCAGCTTCTCGGTATTAATGCGTTCGGCCTCGAGTTGGCGGCGCTCGATGCGGTTGCTCTGGAAAACGCTGACGGTGCGGGCGATCGCGCCGATTTCGTCGTGGCGATCGGCGTGCCGAACTTCGATGTCCGTCCTGCCTTCGGCGAGAATCGTCAGGGTTGCCGTCACCGCCTTCAGAGGCTTGGTGACGCGGCGGACAATCAGCATGGTCATCCCGAGCACGAGCAGAGCGGCGATGGCCGCTGCAATCGCCATCGCCGAAAGCGCCTGCCACAGCATGCTGTCGAGCTGAGCCGTCGCAATGCCGACATAGACGATGCCGATCACCTTGCCGCTGGCGCCGAACACCGGCTGATACGCCGTGTAGAAACGATTTCCGAACAGCATCGCCGGGCCTTTATAGGCCTCGCCGCGGCGGACGACGGCTTGCCCGGGATGATCCGCCGCAAGCTGCGTGCCGACCGCCCGGTCGCCATTTTCTTTTTTCACATTGGTGGTTCGGCGGACAAACTGCTGCGACGCGTCGTCGTACACGAACAGCGTGGCGTTGCCGCCGACATAGGAGGTTGCCCGATCGACGATCTTGTGATCGCTGAATTCAGGCATCTGCGGAATTTCAATACGCTCGACCACGCCGTCGCGAATGGCGATCTTCGCGTTCGGGAAGGTTTCGCCGAAGGCGAGACTGAGGGTGCGCAAGTTGGCGTCGATATCGCGCAGCGCGCGGGTGTCGAAGTCGCGCGACAATGACCAGTACCCCGCCCCCACCACCAGCGCGGTATTCACCGCGATCAGGAGAGCCGCGCTCAGGACCGCCTTCGGTCCGAGGTTGAGTCGCAAAAGAGCAAAGCTCTTCCCTTTAAATCCAAACGCCATGCCGAGCTCTCCGGAAAATCGGTTCTGATTGTAGCGAATTGTTTTTACGATTCCCTTTACGATCAACGTGGTGATCGCCGGCTGCGCATAACAAAAGCGCTGCGCCCGGCACCCCGATACCCTGAAATGCACAAGCAACAGCAATGACAAGACGGATGCCCATTCGTTAGGCGTAATTCGCGTCGGCTCCGATCGGGATTTTTTCGCCAGCTGGGCGAGCGCGTGCATCGCTTCGGTGTGGCCGTGCGCAAATAACGCTGGTCGCGACCGACGAATCGTCGAATGCCGGTGATGCTTGTCGCGGATGTGGATGTTGGAGATTTGCCTTCGTGATTCGACTGACGGGAGGTCGGTCGAGGCCGAGGCCCGCTGCGTGGTGCACGCCGCTTCCTCAATCTGCGCCAATGTGGTCGTCCCGTAGATGTGCGGCTCACGTACTCCCAATCAATTGAGGTTGGGATCGTTCTAAATCATCAATCTTTTCATGGCGTGTCGTTCGCCTGGCGTGAGTTTTCGAAATGTTTCGCGGTTGACGAGCAACGGCACGGCGCGGGGCGCAATCGAGTGGCGAAATGAAGGCGAAGTGTCTTCTGTTGACGTTCGCTGCGGCGGCTTGTCAGGTCGAACGAACCGGGGCAGCATCGCGACTGGGCCGCCGATGCAGATGCCGGTTCCCTCGATCTCAAAATCACATATTCAGGGCTTGAATTTGCCGGACCTGACAGACAGCGTCGAATTCCTGCGCGGCGGATTCTGGCGGCGGGCGGTCGCACTTTTTATTGATCTGGTCGCGGTCGTCGCTGTTCTGCAGGCGGCCGCGCTGGCATTGTTTCCGCTGTCGAACGGGCATGTGCAGTTTTCCGCGGGCCTGTTGTATGCCCTCAACTGCGAGTATCTGGAGTCGGTGCCGAAGGGGCTGTCGATATCGGTCGAGTTCGACGCCAATTCAATTGCCGATTGCCAGCAAAGCCTGCTGGGCCTGCCGACATCCCGCGCCTTGAGCGTCAGCAGGATTACGCGCGACAGCGCCGTGACCAAGGTGGCGCAAATCCGCCACATGCTTGACGCGGAGGGCAAGCCGGCAAGCGGTTTGCCGCTCGATATCCTGATCCTGCCGTTGCTGATCGCCTTGCGCTTGGCGCTCGACCGTATCGGGGGAAGTATCGGCCGCAGGATTTGCTGCATCCGGCTGTCGAACGGATTGAACGGCCAATACCCGCCACCGGCTGCATCGATGAACCGGCGCTATGCGGCGCTGGCGCTGCCGTTGGCGCCGGTCTGGATCTGGTCGTCCTGTGCCGCGTTGTTTCCGGGTCCGGAACTGGGTGACCCCCGGTTGTACTGGCTGTGCTGGGTCGGGACCGGCATTCCCTTGCTGATTGCAGCGCTTGAGGCCGCAGATTCAATCATCCGGCGCAGGGACGCTTTTTATGATCGCATCGCGGGCACTTCCGTGCTGCGCCTCGACGAAAAAAAAGCCGTCATTGCGATGGCAGGTGTCGCAGCACCGCCCAGTCTCGGTCAAAGCGATTCGTCCCGTCCGCACATCATGCCGGAACCGTCATACGTGCCGCCCCCGCTATTGCCGCAGCAGGCATCCCGATCGCGCAACTATATCGCGCGGCACTGGCGCGGCGAACTGTCGCTGCCGGTGTCGTATTGGCTGAACGGCATCCTCGGCGCCGCGGTGGTCGGCGCCACGGTCGGCGTGTTGGCCTACGCCACCAACCAGCAGAGCGATGCGCAGCCGGTGCTGTGGCTGTTCTCCCTGATCGCCACCTGGACGTCGGCCGCACTGCTGACGATCTGGCAGGCGGTCGGGGTGTGGCGCTCGGCCACCCGATACCGGCAACGCGGCAAGCGATTTTGGGGCGGCGCCGCGAAGGCGCTGGTGCTGTTCGGCGTCGCGCAGCTTGCGGCAAATTTTGCGATGGTCGGCACCGCGCAAATGGCCGGCATTTATGAAATCGTCAGCGGTGACGCCCGCGTCGGCCCGCATCAATTTCACATCCTCGCCAATGGTGAAACCCTGGAATTTTCCGGCGGCATCACCTTCGGCGTGACCCAGGAGCTTGAACGATTTCTCAATGCGATGGCAGGCGTCCGCTCCGTGCGGCTCAATTCCACCGGCGGACGCATCCTCGAAGCCCAGAAGATGTCGGATATGATCAGGAGCCGGGATCTGGCGACCGTCGTCGCGGTGGATTGCCTGTCGGCCTGTACCATCGTGTTCCTCGGCGGCAAGGAGCGCCTCATGCTTCCGGGCGCGCGGCTTGGTTTCCATCAGCCGGCCTTTCGCGGCATGACGGCCGCCGACCGCGGCGCCGCGATCGCGACCGAACAGCTGCGGCTGCAGGGATTCGGATTGAGCAGCGCATTCGCAGCGCGGGCGACCAGCGCCTTGCCGAGTGGCATGTGGTATCCTGACAAGGACGAACTCGTCAGGGAGCGCGTGGTGACGCGCGTGATTTCGCCCACTCAGGAAAGCCCGGTCGACAGGTCGTTTGTCGATACATCATCGCCCGATGCCGGTGGCGCCGACATGCCGATCGCCCGTGTAACGGTGCCAACTGCCGCGCGATCGGCGCCCGCGGCCGGTCTTTCCGCCACTGGCGATTCGACGGCGTCCACCGGTGCTGAGGCATACGGACCGGTCCGGAACAGGGTTCCGGCAGATTTGCTGAAGCGGCTATCCAGTGTCCCGCGCAAGACAACCGTGATTCCGCAGTTGGCGCCGGCGCCGAAATAGCGGCTAACGGAAGAACTTCAAAACAAAACAGCCGGGTCTTTCGACCCGGCCATCAAAACCTTTTCAGCACTAAATCCGATTCGACGAAGACTTTAGCTCGCCTTCGCCGCCGGTGCTGCCGCCGCCGTCTTCTTCTCGATCTGGCGCTTAAGCTCGAGCGCCCGGGGCGAAAGTTCCGCCGCCTTGGCCTTGATCATGAACGCATCGAAGCCGCCGCGATGATCGACTGTTTTGATCGCATTGGTCGAAACCCGCAACCGCACGTTCCGCCCCAGCGTATCGGAGATGAAGGTGACGTTGCACAGGTTCGGCAGGAACCGGCGCTTGGTCTTGATATTGGAATGGCTTACCTTGTGGCCCACCAGCGGGCCCTTGGCCGTCAGTTCGCAGCGCCGCGACATCGCGAAATCCTCTTTCGTCCCCGGGCTCGAATCCCTCGGGGGTTCAAATTCACGTCCATTTCAGGAACCGCGGACGTATAGGGGGAGAGCGGCAAGCCGTCAAGGAAGGCAGCAAGATTTTGCGCCGGCCCACTCCCCGGTGAAAACCGGTTTAGCAAGGAGTTCCATCGGCTTAAGCGGTCATATAAGCGGCGCAATCGCCGCCGAAATCATACTTCCGCGCATCTCCCGCGGCGAAGCTGCGGATTTGTTTAAAAAGCGCGCCGATCCGTTGTTTGCTGGACATTTTTGCCTAAATGAACAACCGATCGCGCCGACATCAGGACCGCCCTTTAGTGACCACGCGCAGCATGATTTCGCCCCGGTTGGCAGAACCGGCGCTGCGGGTGTTGAGCAGCCTGTGCGCCGGCACATTCGTGCTGCTGGCGGCGCCGTCGGCCTTCGCCCAGGGCAAGCTGGATGCGCGCTATGAGGCGACGCTGGCAGGCATTCCCGTCGGCAAGGGCGCCTGGACCATCGATATTTCGGACGATACGTTTTCCGCAGCGGCCTCCGGCGGCACCTCGGGACTATTGAAGGCGTTCGCCGGTGGTTCCGGCACCGGCGGAGCCCAGGGCCGCGTCGTCAACGGTGCGCTGGTGGCGACCAGTTATTCCGCGACCACCACGACATCCAAAAAATCCGAAGCCATCCGCATGGTTTTGTCCGGCGGCAACGTCAAGGAATATGTGATCGAGCCGGAGCCCCCGGTCGAACCTGAGCGGCTTCCCGTGACCGATGCGCAGCGCCGCGGAGTCTACGACCCGATGACGGGATCGATGCTGCGGGTGCCGGGGTCGGGCGATCCGCTCAGCCCCGATGCCTGCCGCACCGGGGCAGCGATTTTCGACGGCCGCATGCGCTATGACCTCAAGCTCGACTTCAAACGCATGGAAACGGTGAAGGCCGAAAAGGGCTATCATGGCCCGGTGGTGGTCTGCGCGATCTATTTCACCCCGGTCGCCGGCTATATCCCCGACCGCCCGGTGATCAAATACCTCGCCGCCCAGCGCAACATCGAAATCGCATTCGCGCCGATCGCCGGCACCCGCATCCTGGTGCCGTTCCGGATGGTGATCCCGACGCCGCTCGGCACCGCCATGCTGGAGGCCACCCAATTCATCACCCAGGCGTCGCCGCCGCGGGTCGCCAAGACGCAATGATCCTCACCCGCTGGCGTGCCTGAAAGCGGCCGCCGGCAAATTTGTGAGGGGTGCGGGGATCGAAAATCCGGTCCGCTCGGTGACTCCCAGCTTGACTCTTGGCTCGATCGCGATGCGCATGCAGTTAAGGTCTTCGCCGCCAAACCGCAGCTTGTCGAGCCGCGCTAAACTTGATCTAGTGCCGCGATGAGGTGTCAGTGCGAGATGTTGCGGTGAACGAAACCGGAGTTGGTCCGAGTCAGCGATTCGGGCGCGATTCGTTCCGGACTCGTTCCAGAGCTTAAGCCGCGACCTCGATGCGTCGCATTGTGAAACACTCCTCAAACGCCAGCGACGCAGAAATCCCCGGAAAACATGGCCTTTTCGTCATCACCGCCCATTTTCGCGAATGAACGGGCTCCCGGCGCCGGCGTCACCGCGGTGCTCGGGCCCACCAACACCGGCAAGACCCATCTGGCGATCGAGCGGATGCTCGCCCATTCCTCCGGCGTGATCGGTTTGCCGCTGCGTCTGCTGGCACGCGAGGTCTATAACAAGATCGTCGATCGCGCCGGTGTGGACTCGGTTGCGCTCATTACCGGCGAGGAAAAGATCAAACCGCCGAAAGCGCGGTTCTGGGTTTCCACCGTGGAAGCGATGCCCAGGGATCTCGACGTGTCGTTCCTGGCGGTCGATGAAATCCAGATCGCGGCTGACCTGGAACGCGGGCACGTCTTCACCGATCGCATCCTGCATCGGCGCGGCCGCGACGAAACGCTGCTGCTTGGCGCCGCCACCATGCGCCCGATCATCGAGCGGCTATTGCCCGGCGCCAGCATCGTGACACGGCCGCGGCTGTCGCAGCTTGAATTCGCCGGCGACCGCAAGATCACGCGGCAGCCGCGGCGCACCGCGATCGTGGCGTTTTCGGCTGATGAAGTTTACGCCATTGCCGAACTGATCAAGCGCCAGCATGGCGGTGCGGCGGTGGTGCTGGGGTCGTTGTCGCCGCGCACCCGCAACGCCCAGGTGGCGATGTTCCAGTCCGGCGACGTCGACTACCTGGTCGCGACCGATGCGGTGGGGATGGGGCTCAACCTCGACGTCGACCACGTCGCCTTCGCCTCCGACCGCAAATATGACGGTTATCAGTTCCGTCGCCTCAATCCATCCGAATTCGCCCAGATCGCCGGGCGGGCCGGCCGCGCCACCCGCGACGGCACCTTCGGCACCACCGGCCGCTGCGCGCCGTTCGAGCCGGAGCTGGTCAATGCGCTGCAGAATCACACCTTCGAGAGCGTGAAAGTGCTGCAATGGCGCAATTCGAAGCTGGATTTCTCTTCGCTCGGCGCCTTGCAAGTGTCGCTGGCGCTGACGCCCTCCCACGAAGCGCTGACCCGCGCGCCGATCGCGGAGGATCTGCGGGTACTCGATCACGCCGCGCGCGATGCCGACGTGCGCGAGATGGCGCATGGCGCCGCCGCGGTGGAACGGCTGTGGGATGCCTGCCAGATTCCGGATTATCGCAAGATCGCGCCGGCCGCGCATGCCGAACTGGTGACGACTTTGTTCGGCTTTTTGATGCAAAAGGGCAGGATTCCGGACGCCTGGTTCGCCGCCCAGGTCGAGCAGGCCGATCGCGTCGACGGCGATATCGACACGCTATCGAGCCGGATTGCGCAAATCCGGACCTGGACCTTTGTCGCTAACCGCCCGGACTGGCTGGCGGATCCCGAACATTGGCAGGGAATCGCGCGCGACGTCGAAAATAAATTGTCCGATGCGCTGCATGAACGGCTCACGGAGCGTTTCGTTGATCGCCGTACCAGTGTATTGATGCGCCGCCTGCGGGAAAACACGATGTTGAATACGGAAATTGGCAAGACCGGCGAAGTGATCGTAGAGGGCCATGTGATTGGCCGCCTCGACGGTTTCACGTTTGCGCCCGACGCGGCTGAGGCCGGCTCCGATGCCAAGGCATTGCAGGCGACCGCGCAAAAGGCGCTGGCCGGTGAAATCGACGCGCGCGCCGAGAAATTATCGGCCGCCCCGGACGATCAGTTTGTGCTGACATCGGACGCCACGATCCGCTGGACCGGCGACGCCGTGGCAAAGCTGGTGGCGGCCGATGACGCGCTGCATCCACGCATCCGCATCATTTCCGACGATCGCTTGACCGGCGCGCCACGCGAAGCGGTACAGACGCGGCTCGATCTGTGGCTGAAGACGCATATCGAAAAGCTGCTGGGACCGCTGTTCGACCTCGCCAAGGCGGAGGACATCACCGGGATTGCGCGCGGGATCGCATTTCAGCTGATCGAGGCGCTGGGCGTGCTGGAGCGTTCGAAGATCGCGGCCGAGATGAAGGATCTCGACCAGCCGTCGCGGGCCTCGTTGCGCAAATACGGCGTGCGGTTCGGGGCCTATCATATCTACCTTCCGGCGCTGTTGAAGCCGGCGGCGCGCGCGCTGGCGTCGCTGTTGTGGGCGCAGAAGCAGGAGGATGTCGACCTGTCGGCGCTATCGGGTGCGCAGCACCTGGCGGGCAGCGGCCGCACGTCATTCCCGGTCGACAAGGTGCTCGATCGCGATGCCTATCGCGTGCTGGGCTATCGGCAATGCGGCGAGCGCGCCGTGCGGGTCGATATTCTGGAGCGTCTCGCCGATCTGATCCGCCCCGCGCTGTCGTGGCGCGAAACCGCGCCGGGCGGAAAGCCTCCGGGCGCGTTCGACGGCCGCGGCTTCGTGGTCACACAGGCGATGACCTCGCTCACCGGTTCAGCCGGCGAAGACTTCGCCTCGATCCTGCGCGCGCTCGGCTATCGCATGGAGCGCCGCCCGGCACCGCCTCCGAAGCCGGCTGCGATCGAAGCAATTGTGGAAACCGCGCCGCCTGATGTCGCCGCTCCGGAGATTTCGTCTCCAGAGGCGTCGCCGCCGGAAAGCGCAACTGCCGACGCCATTGCGCCGGAACCGGTGGCCGCCACCGAGACAGGCGACATCGCAGACATCACCGTTGCAGACGTCGCCGTCGCAGACATCGCCAATGACGCGGCGCCGGCCGCTGAAGAGGCGGCGGCATCGTCCGCGACGTTACTTCCCAATGTCGCGTTCTCGTCGGTTGCGAGTGAGAACGAGGCCGCGGCAGCCGAAGCCAATGTGATCGAAGTCAATGTGATCGAAGTCCCGCCGGATCCCGCGGCTTCAACCGAAGCTGCAACGTCAGAAGTTCCTGCGACAGATGCTCCAGCGACAGAAGCGCCGCAAGTTGAGGCCGCCGCTGAAACAGCGACAGAGACCGTCGCAGCGGGCGACGTTGCAGCGGCGGATGCGGGTACCGCGCTCGCAACAGCGCCCGATGCCGTTGCGGTTCCGGAGATGGTGGACGTCTGGCGGCCGGGTGGCCGATCGGAAGAGCGCCGGCCGCGCCATGACCGCAGCCGTCATCGCCATCACGGCCATCAGGACCGTCCGCAGGAGGGCGTTCAGCCGGCTGCCGCAGCGGCCGAGCCCGCTGACGGCGCCAAGCGCGAGCGTCACGGCCGCGGGCGGCGCGACCGCGGCAATGATTTTCGTAAACCCCGCGGCGATGCGCCGGTCGAAGCCGCAGCGGCGGCTCCGGCGGAAGGTGCGCCGGTTCGCGAACCACGTGACGACAAGGGCCGCCCCTCCCGCGAGCGCTTTGCCGGCAAGGGCAGGGAAGCGGACAAGTACAAGGGCAAATCCGGCGGTGGGCGCGACCACGGCGGCCGTGACAAGGGCGGACGCGACAAGCGCGAGGGCGGGCCGTCGCATCGGCAGTTCGCGACCACCGCGCCGCCACGCGAACGCGAGCGCCCGGTCGATCCCAATTCGCCGTTTGCCAAACTGGCGGCGCTCAAGGAGCAGCTCACCGCCAACCGTAAGGATCAGCGCTAGCGCATGATCCGGAGCCGAATGACCGCGACCCCGCAAAGTAGTCCCCGTTTTTCCCGGATGAACGATTTCGTTTGTTGAGTGATGCTGCTCAAACAAGCAGATCGCGGGTCCGGCCTGTTCTCGAATTGGTGTTGCTTGGAGCGCCAGCGTCTCGATAAGTGGTTGTGGCACGCGCGGGTGGTGAAGGCCCGCACCAGCGCTGCGGCGCTGATCGAGGCCGGCCACGTCCGCATCAATGGCGTGCGCGAGAAAGCGCCCGGCCATGCCGTGAAGGCCGGCGACGTGCTGACGATCGGGCTTGATCGTACCGTCCGCATCCTCAAGGTCGTCGGATTTGCAGAGCGGCGGGGCGATGCGTCCGCAGCCCGCGTGCTGTACGACGATTTGCAGGGCCGGCGGGAATAACTATCTGCATGTTAGTGAAACAAGCCGCCGTAGAACCGCTTGAAAACGGCTCTCGGGTGCGATGTGCTTCACTTGCGGCTGCGGAGTTCCTGCGCTACGCAAACGACACAAATTGACCCGTTCCGGAGCCTTGGATGACTTACGTCGTCACTGAAGCCTGCATCAAATGCAAATATACCGATTGCGTCGAGGTCTGCCCCGTAGACTGTTTCTACGAAGGCGACAACATGCTGGTGATCCATCCGGACGAATGCATCGACTGCGGTGTGTGCGAGCCTGAATGTCCCGCGGATGCCATCAAGCCCGACACCGAGCCCGGATTGGAAAAATGGCTCGAGGTGAATACCGAATATGCCAAGAGCTGGCCGAACATCACCCAGAAGAAGGAATCCCCGGCCGACGCCAAGGAATATGAGGGGATGGAAGGCAAATTCGAGAAATATTTTTCTCCGGCTCCAGGTACCGGTGACTGATTTAACGCTCAGGTTCCGGCTGGAAAGCTGACGCCGATTCCAGTCCTCACCGGTTGTAGACCTTAACCCTAATCCGGGGGATACGGCCGAAAACGGCCTCGCGGCGCCTCGAATGGGCCATAAATCATTGATTTTCACGGAAAATGTGCTATATTGGGCTATAGCAAGCCGAACCCGGCAATGCCACCATTCGTGGTCCCTATGGGTTCCCTTGAAAACATCGAACAGGGGCGTGGCAGTTCCGCGCGCAGGCTGTGTCACAGAAAACGCGTAAAAAGAGTGCTTCCAAGAGTCCTAAAGGTGCTGCCGCGGCCAGCCGTGGTGCAACCAAAAGCCGCGTCCGGTCTTCCCTTAAGGATACCCGGAAGGCATCCAAGGCCTCGGCTGCCAAATCCTCAAAAAACAAAAGAAGCGCAATGCCAAACAAGACTGCAAAAACTGCCGCGAAAGCGACGGGTTCGAAGCCCACTGCTTCGAAGGTCGCTCCCGCCAAGACTGCCCCGAAGACCGTCGCAAAGGTTGCGGTCAAGCCCGTGGTCGCCAACAAGCCCGTGGCGGTTGCACCGCGCGTCGAAGAGCCGAAGAAGGTTTTGACCCAGCGCCAGGGCTTCAAGACCAACGAATTCGTGGTGTATCCCGCGCACGGCGTTGGCCAGATTCTGGCCATCGAAGAGCAGGAGATCGCCGGCGCCAAGCTTGAACTGTTCGTGATTAATTTCATGAAGGACAAGATGACACTGCGGGTGCCGACCGCGAAGGTTGCCAATGTCGGCATGCGCAAGCTGTCGGAGCCGGCATTGGTCAAACGCGCGCTGGAAACCCTGAAGGGCCGCGCGCGCGTCAAGCGCACGATGTGGTCGCGCCGGGCCCAGGAATATGAGGCCAAGATCAATTCGGGAGATATCGTCGCGATCGCCGAAGTGGTGCGCGATCTTTATCGCTCGGAATCGCAGCCCGAACAGTCCTACAGCGAACGTCAGCTCTATGAAGCGGCGCTCGATCGCCTGTCGCGGGAAATCGCCGTCGTGCAGCACGGCACGGAAACCGAGGCGGTGAAGGAAATCGAAGGCCAGCTTGCCAAGAGCCCGCGCCGCGGCGCCAAGGCGGAGACCGAGGTCGAAGCCGACGGTGAAGCCGATGCGGATACCGATGGCGACGATACCGCTGTCGCGGACGAAGCGGCGTAAGCAGCTTTGCAAATCCAAAATTCAAAAGCCCGGTCTTAGACCGGGCTTTTTGTTTGGGCTGTCATTCCGGGGCGCGCTGAAAGCGCGAACCTCAGATGTACAATTGCACATCGGGGAATCCAGAGATTCCGGGTTCGACGCCGCGCGTCGCCCCGGAATGACGCTTCGCGTCAGTCCACCACGATCTTCACGAGATCCCGCACCTTGACCTGGGCGTGGGCGTCGAGCCCGTTCAGGATGCGGAAGCGCTCCGTCGGGCGGTCGACCGCGGCCATGCGGTGCGCCAGCGATTCAACGGTATCGCCGGGTTGCGCGGTAATGACTTTTATTCGAAGCGGCCGCGCGGCCTGAATTTCCTCCAGCGTCAAGCGGCGGAAGGAATTCACGGTTTCGCGCGCGTTGCGGTCGCTCTCGGTGGTCTTCTGCTTGGCGGCGAAAATGAAGCGGTAGACGTCGCTGCCGAAGCGCAGCGCATAGACCCTGAATTGCCATTGATCGCCTTGCGCGGTGGCCGATGCCGCCGGGAAGCCATTGATGGTCAGATCCTCGGTCGAAGATTTGTCGACGTTTTCCATCCAGCCGGAATTGAGATAGTCGCCGAGCGACTGTTCCGCTGGCACTCTCACGACATCGAAGCGCATGGCCTGGGTGCCGCCCTCGCGCACGCCGATCACGGCCTGCGCGGTATTGTCCAGCGTGAACGTATCGGGTGCGGCGAAGGTGAAGCCGAGCTTGGGATGCAGGAAGCGCCGGCCCCGAACGAATCCTTCGCTCGGATCCTCCCCGTAGACGATGTTGTCGATGGCGGCGAGATAGGTTTCGCGATCGCGCTCGCCGCCCTCCGGCGAGGTGAACTGCCTTGCCCGCGCCTGTGCGTTCTGTACGCGCTCCGGCGTTGCCGGATGCGAGGAGAGAAAATCCTGCGCGCGCGGATCGAGCGAGGTCTTTCCCACTTTCAGCTCGGCGTTACGCTCCATCGACGTCAGGAAACGCGCCGCGCCAAAGGGATCGAAATGGGCGCGCGCTGAAATACCGACGCCGATGCCGTCCGCTTCGAATTCCTGGGCGCGTGAGAAGCTCGCCATCGTCAGCTTGGTTTTCGCCAGCGCAAGTGCCGTGAGATCGGGATCGTTGCCCATGTCGGTGACGACGCGGGTGACGACGGCGGCCTGACGCGCCTGATCTTCGCGGATCGAGGCGTGTTTTGCCAGCACATGCGCCATCTCGTGGCTCAGCACTGAGGACAATTCCGAGGTATCGCTGGCCAGCGCGATCAGGCCGCGCGTCACGTAAAGCTGCCCGGTCGGAAGCGCGAACGCGTTCACCGCGCCCGAATTGAGGATGGTCACCTTGTAGGCCTGGTCGGGGCGATCCGAGGCGGCAACTAGCCGATCGACCGTCTTGCCGATCAGGGCTTCCAGCTTAAGATCATCATAGGAACCGCCATAAGAGGACAGAATCCGCTCGTGCTCGCGCTCGGCGGCCGGGGTTTGCGCGACGGTCCGGGCCGATTTGAGCGGGTTTGCCGTCGGAATAGGGGTCTGGAACCGGGCGGCATCGCCGCAGGCAGCCAGCGCAAAGGCGACGCACAGCAAAATCGGCGCAGCCAAAAGGCGGCGAATCATCCACATCCCGTGCCGTTCCGCACACTCTGCCACTTCAGCTACTCGTACCTGTCCAGAGAGCTAATTTTCGCCAAGCAACTCAATCTGCCCCACCCGGAGCACTTCGATTCGCGGCCCGCCGCGCGCCTCGACCCAGCCGCGAACGCGAATTCGTCGATTCTCGAGAGACTTAACGAAGACGCCGGCAGCCTCGAGGCCCGCTGTCACGCGCCTTGAAATAGTCACAGCAAAGCCCTGTGTCCAGCTCCGTCCGAAGTTTAGATAAGTCGTCGCCCCAGCTAGTCGGACCGACAAAACTTTGCCCTCGACCACCGCAAATCGCCCAATCCCGGCCAAGATATCGCCCGGACTTTCCGCGTTTTTTATGGCGGCGGGATCAGCCCAGGTGCCTCGTTTTGCATCTCGCGCCGCGGTCTCGGCGTCAAATAGGACCGTAGCACAGTTTTTGTCGGTTACGGTGGTCGAAACCAGCGCCTCGCCCTGCGCCAGCAGCAGACCCTGCACCGGCGTTTCCGAATCAGCCAGAAACACAAAAGCCGGCTGGCGGCCATACCGATCGGGCGCGTCGTCTTCCCCGCGCAGTGTCACCTCGCGGCCCGCCACAATTGCCGCCAGCGCCGCCTTTTCGGCCGCGACCGGCTCGATGCCGGCGAGGCGGATCTCGCGGCCGTCCTGCAGGCGAAAGGTGCGCGAATCGATCACGGCAGCGACCCGGCCCTCACCCTGCGGTTCGAAGGCGCATCCGGCCGCAACCGCCGGGCCGGCCGCGACGGCAACCAATATCAGGCCCCACGGCAGCGCCGCCGCGACAAATCCGCCGCGCCGCGCCGCCGTTCTGGTCACCGGTTCCATCACGCTGCTCGATGCCGGCCCGATTGCTGTATGTTGACGATTTCCGAGAACGGTCTTTATCCGAAATTGTCATGGTGACGAACGGGGGGAGAGATGGAAGTCAACGGCATCGCGCATATTTTTCTGACCGCGTCGAATTTCGAACGCTCCCGTGAGTTCTACCGCAAGCTGCTGCCGTTTCTCGGGCTGAAGCCCGTCATCGATACCGAGACAAGTTATTACTGCGTGGGCGGGCGCACGGCGGTCGGGATCAACGCGCCGTCGCCCGAGCACGCCGGCGCCGCGTTCGAGCAAAATCGCGTCGGCCTGCACCATCTGTGCTTTCGCGCCCGCGAGCGCGCCGACATTGACGAGTTACACGGCTTCCTGTGTTCGCTTGACGTGAAGATCATTCGCGCGCCGCGCGAGGACCAATGGGCGCCGGGATATTATTCGCTGCTGTTCGAGGATCCCGATGGCATCAGGCTTGAGCTCAACCATGTCCCGGGAAAGGGATTGCTGGCCTGAGCAGCGCGTGAATGCGCACTGACACCAATCATTCCGCTTTGCGGAAAAACCAACATTGCCGCTGATGGCGTGCTGCTTGCCGCTGTCGATGGCTTACGGCATGATTGCCGCAACTGAAATTGAGGTCGCAAGGAATGCGGCACGTTCGCAGGGAGGCTTCAATGTACCGCGTATTTTCCGGTGTATTCGCATCGGTTCTGGCGCTTGCCGCCACTGCGGCTGTGGCGCAAAGCAAGCCTCCACTTAAACTCGGCGGCATCCTCGATATGTCCGGTCTCTACGCCGACATTACCGGGCCGGGCAGCGAGACAGCCGCGAAGATGGCGGCGGAGGATTTCGGCGGCGAAGTGCTGGGCCGCAAGATCGAGATTATCGCGGCCGATCATCTCAACAAGGCCGACCTTGCCGCCAATATCGCCCGCGACATGTTCGACAATCAGGGCGTTGAGATGCTGTTCGACGTGGCGGCATCGGCCACCGCGCTGGCCGCGCTGGAGATCTCGAAGGCGCGCGGCAAGATCAATATGTTCAACGGTCCCGGATCGATCCGCCTCTCCAACGAGGCCTGCGGTCCCTACACCGTGCATTACGTGTTCGATACATTCGCGCAGGCCAATGTCACGGGCCTTGCGGCCGTCAAGCAAGGCCTCGACAGCTGGTTCTTCCTCACCGCCGACTACGCCTTCGGACAGGATCTGGAAAAGGACACCACCAATGTGGTGCTGAAATCCGGCGGCAAGATTCTGGGCGGCGTGCGGCATCCGCTCAACACCTCGGATTTCTCGTCATACCTGCTGCAGGCGCAAAGCTCGAAGGCCAAGGTGATCGGGCTTGCGAACGCCGGCGGCGACACCATCAACGCCATCAAGCAGGCGGCGGAGTTTGGCTTGATGAAGAGCGGCCAGAAGCTGTCGCCGCTGCTGGCCTTCATCACCGATATCGACAGCGTCGGGCTTGAGACCGCGCAGGGACTGCTGCTCGCCGAAGCGTATTATTGGGACCTCAACGACGACACCCGCGCGTTTTCCAAACGCTTCATGGAGCGCATGAAACGGGTGCCGTCGGCGGTGCAGGCCGGCACCTATTCGTCGGTGACGCATTATCTCAAGGCCGTGAAGGCGGCGGGGACCACCGATGCTGCAGCCGTAATTAAGATCATGAAGGAAACCCCGATCAACGACATGTTCGCCAAAAACGGCCGGATCCGCGAAGACGGCCGCATGGTGCACGACATGTATCTGTTCGAGGTCAAGAAGCCGTCGGAATCCAAGGGTCGCTGGGACGACTACAAGCTGCTGGCGACGATACCCGGCAATGAGGCGTTCCAGTCGCTCGAACTGTCACGCTGCCCGCTGGTGAAGAAATAATAGTGGTAGCCGTCAATCCGGGGCGCGTCGAAGACGCGAACCTCAGATGTGCGATTGCACATCGGGGAATCTCGAGATTCCGGGTTCGATGCTTCGCATCGCCCCGGAATGACAGGAGACAACCAATAACAACAAAGGTAACACCTCATGAACGACATCGTCCTGCAGAAACTCGACTCCGGCCTGCTCACCATCACCATGAACCGTCCGGATCGGCGCAACGCGCTCAATCCGGAGATGACGCGAGGGTTGGTCGAAGCGGCGCGGCGCGCGGCCGAGGACCATGAGGTCCGCGCCGTTCTGCTTAAAGGCGCGGGCGGCACCTTCTGTGTCGGCGGCGATGTGAAGTCGATGGCGGAGGGGCGGGCGCCGCTGCCGTTCGAAACCAAGATGGCCAATCTGCGGCGCGGCATGGAAGTCTCCCGTATTCTCCACGACATGCCAAAGCCGGTGGTGGCGCAGGTCGATGGCGCGGCCGCCGGCGCCGGACTTTCGATCGCACTGGCCTGCGATCTCCGCATCGCCTCCGCTTCCGTCAAGATCACCACCGCATTCGCCAAGGTTGGTTTGTCCGGCGACTACGGTGGCACCTATTTCCTGACCCATCTGCTCGGCAGCGCCAAGGCGCGCGAGCTTTATCTGACCTCGCCGGTGCTTAACGCGCAGGAAGCCTACGCGCTCGGCATGGTGACCCGCGTCGTTCCCGACGCCGACGTCGAAGCAGCGGCGCATGAACTCGCGATGTCGCTGGCGCAGGGTCCGTCGGTGACGCTCGGTTACATCAAACGCAACATCAACAACGCCGAGCATATGTCGCTGGAAGCCTGTTTCGACGCCGAGGCGATCCATCACTCGCGCTCGGGCGAGACCGCCGACCACAAGGAAGCCGCCAAGGCGTTCGTCGAAAAACGCAAACCCGTGTTCCAGGGCCATTGAAATGGCCGGGGTCATTGAAATGGCCGGCGCCGGCTATATGAGGCTGCGGCAGATCTGCCTGGTGGCGCCGCGTCTCGAACCTGTCATCGGCGATATCGCCCGCATCATGGGTCTCAATGTCTGCTATCGCGATGGCAACGTCGCCAAATATGGTCTGGAGAACGCGCTGCTGCCGGTCGATACCATCCTCCTGGAGGTGGTGGCGCCGTTTCAGCCCGGCACCGCGGCGGGACGCTTTATCGAGAAGACCGGCGGCCGCGGCGGCTATATGGCGATCTTCTGCTGCGACGATCCCGATGCGCGCGGAGAGCACGCCAGGGAAATGGGCGTGCGTGTCGCCAATGTCATCGATCACGCGCCCTATCATGGCGTGCAACTGCATCCGCGCGATTGCCGCGCGGCATTCATCGAATTCAATCACACCGACGGCAGCGACGATATTCTCGGCCCCTATCCGCCGGCCGGGCCGGACTGGCAGAAGTCGATCCGCAAAGATGTGACGCAGGCGCTGATCGGGGTGGAGATGGAAAGCCCGCAGCCGCAGGCTCTTGCCGAGCACTGGGGCAGGATCATCGGAATTGCCGTGAGCACGGGCAAGTCAGGCGAGCCGGAGCTGAAGCTGCCCAATTGCAACTTCACCTTCATCAAAGGCCCAAGCGACATCATGAGTGGGCTGACGTTTAAGGTCGCCGATATCGTAGCCGTACGCGATGCCGCCAGAGCAAAGGGCTGCGCGGCGTCGGTCGATTCGTTCCTGCTCGGCGGCGTCACGTTTCATCTGATGGCGTGACTACAAGCGTAGCCCGGATGGAGCCAACGGGTCGCGCGAATGCGCGCCCGATGATAAACTCCGCGAAATCCGGGGACTGTCTCGCCAGCGGATGGGCTGATCCCGGATTGCGCTTCGCTCCATCCGGGCTACGCGGCTCGCAATGACGGTCTCAAGAGCGCTAAACAACAATAAAAAGGATCACGCCTCAATGCCGCATCCGCTCGATTCATTGTTCGCGCCCGACAGCATCGCCCTGATCGGCGCTTCGCGCGATCTGGAGAAAATCCCGGGGCGGCTATTGTCGATGCTGCGCAAGAACGGATTCCCGGGAAAGATTTTCCCGATCAATCCCAATTACGGCGATATCGACGGGCTGAAATGCTACCCTGCGATTGCCGATGTCCGACAGCCGATCGATCTTGCCATCGTCATCATCCCGGCTCGCGCGGTGCTCGGCGCGCTCGAGCAGTGCGCTGCCGCCGGCGTCAAGAACGCGGTGATCATCTCGTCGGGATTCGCCGAGGAGGGCGGCGATAGTGCCGCGATGCAGGACGCCATCGTTGCACTCGCCAAGAAGACCGGGATGCGGATTTCCGGCCCCAATGCCGAAGGCTTTTACAGCCAGGTCCAGCGCGTCGCCGCCACCTTCAGCCCGACCGTCGATGTCAAGCCGGGCGCGCCACCGCTGGTCGCTACCATCAGGCGGATCGGCATCGTCGCGCAGAGCGGCGGCATCGGCTTTGCGATCTATCACCGCGCCAAGGCGCTCGGCATCGCGCTCAGTTACGTCATCAGCGCCGGCAACGAATCCGACCTCGGCGCCGGCGAATTTTTCGAATTTATGGTGCAGGATGCTTCCACCGACGTGATCCTGCTGTTCATCGAGGGTATCCGCGATGTCGATAGGTTTATCGCCGCCGCCAGGCGCGCGGCCGAGATCGGAAAACCCGTCATCGTCACCAAAGTCGGCCGCTCCGGCGCCGGCGAGCGTGCGGCGGCGTCGCATACCGCCAGCATGGCCGGCTGGTCCGCGGCCTATGACGCGGTGTTCGCCAAATACGGTTTTATCGTTTCCAACGATCTCGATGAGGCCGTCACCATCGCGGCCGTCCTGACTACCAACCCGGTGCCGAAAGGCGATCGCGTTGCCGTTCTCACGGTGTCCGGCGGCGCCGGAATCTGGGGCGCGGATACGGTTGCGATGCAGGGACTGCAGGTGCCGGAGCTTTCCCAGTCGATCCAGGCGGAAATCCGAAAATTGCTGCCGTCCTATGGCGCCGCGGGAAATCCAATCGACGTGACGGCGCAGGGCGTGCACAGCGGCGGTCTGCAGAGGAGCATCGATCTGCTCGACGTATCGGACGAAGTCGACGCCATTCTGGTGGTGCTGTCGCTGTCGAGCGACACGCGGATGCCATTCAAGCAGGCGGAACTGAAGCCCGTCCTGTCAGCGCAGAACAAGCCGATCGTGTTTTACTCCTATACGCTGCCATCTCATTTCGCGCGCACGGAATTCGCGGCGTCGGGCGCCGTCGTGCTGTCGGGATTGACGCATGTCGGCGTCGCCATGCGGCAGATGGTTCAGCGCGCCAAATTCAGGCTGGCGCCGCCGGCTGAGGTTGCGGCGCTACCGCCGCCCGATCTCTCCGCGCATCTGAAGTCCGCAACGCCTTCCGAATTCGACAGCAAATCGCTGCTGCGCGATGCCGGCATTGCGTTGCCGGACGAAGTGTTGGTGTCCAACCGGGGCGAACTGGACGCTGCGATTGCCCGCGCCGGCTTTCCGCTGGTGATGAAAATCCAGTCGCGCGACATCCCGCACAAGAGCGAAGTCGGCGGCGTGCGCGTCAATATTGCGAGCAAGGGCGAAGCGTTCGCGGCCTACCAGGCGCTGCTGGAAAGCGCGGGCCGGCACCGGCCCGATGCTGCGATTCAGGGCGTGCTGGTCGGTCCGATGGCGAAAAAGGGCGTCGAGATCATCGTCGGCACGCTGCTGGATGCAACGTTCGGTCCGATGATCATGGTCGGCCTTGGTGGCGTCATCACGGAATTATTCAAGGACGTGATCTATCGTCCGGCACCGGTGAGCGCGGCTGAGGCCTCCGCCATGCTGGCCGAGCTCAAGGCAGCCCCCTTGCTCAATGGCTTCAGGGGTGCGGTGAAAACCGACATCCCGGCGCTGTCGCAATTGATCGCGCAGATATCCGTGCTCGCGGCGCAATTCGTTAACGAGATTTCCGAAATCGAAATCAATCCGGTGCTGGTGCATCCGCAAGGCCAGGGCGCCACCATCGTCGATGCGCTGGTGGTGCGGAAGAAGGGGTAGCAGGCCTTTCAGCAAGTCGTCTCGGAGTTCGGCGGAACTTGATGCGCTTCTACAACGAAAGCGCGCTCCCTCTCCCGTTGGGAGAGGGTTGGGGTGAGGGGTTACGGTCTCTCGTTAGGTCGTAACCCCTCACCCGGATCGCTCTGCGATCCGACCTCTCCCAAAGGGAGAGGTGAAACAAACTCACCGCCCCCTGAAATTCGCGACGCGTCGCTCGGCGGTGGCCTTGACGCCTTCCTTGAAATCCTCGGTCGCGCGCAGGCGCGACTGTTCGGCAAGTTCGTGATTTGTCGCGGCCAGCACGCGGTCGGCGAGGCCGGCGCGCATGGTGGCGCGGGTCGAGAGCAGGCCGAGCGGCGAGCATTCGGCGATCTCCGCGGCCAGCTTCATCGCCTCGGCGCGCACCTGATCCTGCGGCACGCAGACATTGGCGAGCCCCATCTTGGTGGCTTCCTCGCCGGTGACGCGGCGGCTGGTGTAGAAAATCAGTTCCGCATTGTTCTTCCCGACCAGTTCGGGAAGTGTCGTCGTCAGTCCAAAACCGGGATGAAAACCGAGCTTGGTAAAGTTGGCGGCGAAGCGCGCCTCGGGGCAGGTGACGCGAAAATCGGCTGATACCGCAAGCCCCAACCCGCCGCCGATGGCGGCGCCGTGGACCGCCGCGACGATCGGCTTTTTGTTACGGAAGATCCGTACCGCGTGCAGATAAAGGCTGTTGATCGGGCCGAGACTGTCGGCCGGATCACCCTTGGCCGCGCGCGCCTCCTGCTCCTGCCGCGCAGGATCGTTGAAATTGGCGCCGGCGCAGAACGCCTTGCCCTGCGCCATCAGAACCGAGGAGCGGATTTCGATATCCTTGTCGAATTCCTCCAGCGCGTCGGCGATCTGGTTGATCAGGGAGATATCGAAGAAGTTCAGCGGCGGCCGCTGGATTTCGATGGTGCCGACGTGCCCGACCTTTTCGACGCCGATGTCAGTGAACTTGCTCATATCTTGGTCTCCTATGGATTGAAATATTGCAACAGCGGAAGTGCACTCCCTCTCCCATAGGGAGAGGGTTGGGGTGAGGGGGTACGGTCTATCGTTAGGCCGTAACCCCTCACCCGGATCGCTCTGCGATCCGACCTCTCCCAAAGGGAGAGGTAAGAAAAAGAGTCGCGTTAGCGCAGTCCTAACCCGCGCGCGATGATGCCGCGCAGCACCTCGGTGGTGCCGCCCTGAATGGTGAGCTTGGGCGCGGTCTTGATGGCGAACGACAGCTGGTTCTCCAGCGTCTCGTGATTGGTCGCATCGGCATCGACGAAGGCGGCGAGGTCGCGTACCCGGTGCGGCAATTGCTGCTCCCAGACCGTGCCGATATCCTTGACGATGGAAGCTTCGACGATCGGCTCCTTGCCGGCCTGCAGCATGCCCGCGACCGAGACCGACATCCGGCGCATGGTGTGAAGCTGCGCCACCAGCCGGCCGATGCCCTCGGCGCTGCGAGTATCCGGCTTCGACCCGACGGCACGCACCAGTTCGGTCAGCACATAATAGGTCTCCAGAAAACGTTCCGGCCCGCTGCGCTCATAGGCGAGTTCAGAGGTCGCCTGTTTCCAGGCGCCGTCGATTTCGCCGAGCACATGATCGTCGGGCATGAAGGCGTCGGTGAATACCACCTCGTTGAATTCGAATTGCCCGGTGATCTGGCCGATCGGGTTGACCTTGATGCCCGGCGTTTTCATGTCGACCAGAAACTGCGTCAGGCCGTGGCGGCGGTTCTCCTTGGTCGACGGCGAGGTGCGGAAAATCGCGATCATGTAGTCGGCGATGTGCGCCGACGAGGTCCAGATCTTGGTGCCGTTGATCAAAAAACCGCCGTCGGTCTTGGTCGCCTTGGTTTTTGCCGCGAACAGGTCCGAGCCGGAATTGGGCTCGCTCATGCCGATGGCAAAACAGACTTCGCCACGGCAGATGCGCGGCAGGATGTCCATCTTGATGTGCTCGGGGGCGTATTTCAAAAGCACCGGGCCGCTCTGCCGGTCGGCCACGAAGAAGCGCCGTGTCGGCGCGTTGGCGACGCGCATTTCCTCGGTCACCACATAGCGCTCGAGGAAAGAGCGCTCGTGGCCGCCATATTTCTTCGGCCAGGTCATGCCGAGCCAGCCGCGTTCGCCGACCCGGCGGGAAAATTCCGGCGCGTCGGTGTCTTCACGATTGGGCTTGTGCGGATCGAAGGTGCCGGCGGCGATTTCCTCGGCGAGGAAGGCGCGCACTTGCTTGCGCAGCACCTCGCATTCGGGCGGCAGGCGGATCGGATCGAAACGAAGGGCTGCGGTCATTGTTTTAATCTCGAGTCAAATGCTGATTCGTAGCTTGAAAATGAAAGTTGGGCCCTTGCGGCAGCGGAAGCGCGCTCCCTCTCCAACCCAACTCGGGTATACCCGAGTCGGGCATCCCAATATGTCGAAGTCGGATATATCCGACTTCGATGGGAGAGGGTTGGGGTGAGGGGGTACGGTCTATCGATGGGCCGTAACCCTTCACCCGGATCGCATCTATCGATGCGACCCGACCTCTCCCTTTGGGAGAGGTGAAGAGAATCGCGTGTGCCGTTTCCGTACGCATCGACATCCTCAGCGCGACGCTACCAGCGGCCACAATTCGTCGGCGCCGCGCGCGGCGACCATCTTGCCGAGCTCCACCGCCCAGTAGCTCTCGGAGCCGAAATCGTCGCGCCAGGCCAGGGCGCGCAAGCTATAGCGATGCAGGATGTGCTCGATCGTGAAGCCGATCGCGCCGTGCACCTGATGGGCGATCGCGCCGCCCTTTTCCGCGGCTTCCGAACATCGGATCTTCGCGGACGCGGCTTCAAGAAACGTCGCGTCGTCGAACGAGGTGCTGTTGGCAATGGTATCCGCCGCCGAGGTCGCGGCCGCGAGCGCCGCCGCCGATTCTCCGGCCAGTCTTGCAAGGTTGTGCTGCACCGCCTGGAATTTCGATATCTTCTTTTCGAAGGCGACGCGCTCATTGGAGTAGCGCACGCTGATATCGAGCATCGATTCAAGCGCGCCGGCGATTTGCAGGCTTCGCGCTACCCCGCCCATCAGCATCAGCGCATTCTGGTCGAAGCCCTTCGGCGCCGGCTTGATCGCTATGGGGTGAACATTGCTGAATGTCACGGTATCGCTGGCGTCGCTGGCGAGATTGAGCCCGGCCTCGATCCGGCATTTGGCGGCATCGACCAACGCGATCGAAAACCCGCTCGCGCCGCTTGCGAGCACCGCGATATATTTGGCGTCCTTGGCGAACGGAACACCGCGCGCGCGACCGGACAGCGTGCCGTCGGCGCTAACCGCGATGCGGTCTTTCGGGCTTGCCGGCGCTACCGTCATCATGCCTTCCGGCGACGCCATTTTCGACTGCGACAGCAGCCATCCCGCCAGCATCGTCTCGGCGAGCGGCACCGCAATCGCGAAACGTCCGGCCGCGCTCAACACGCTGAAGCCCTCGGCGAGGCTGGCGCCCGAGCCGTCGCAATCTTCCGGCACCCACGACAACGGCAGGCCGGCCTCGGTCAGCGCCTGCCAGAGCGGCGCTTTCCAGCTGCCTTTCTTGTCGTTGTTGATGGTTTGGGCGTCGGCAAGATCCGCGAATATCTTCTCCGCGGTCTCGGCGACGATGTTCTCACTCTCCGCCACAGCGTTCCTCGTTTTGATTTGGCACATCGCGCGCGGTTATTCCCTCCGAGCGTCAGATGTGGCCTTTTCTTGCACCGGATGATGGGGAAAAGCCATGGCCATGACAAGCGCCTGTCTCCGCAGGGCAGCCTGCAAGGGCGACATGCAGCAAGGCGGCGGGCAGAATTAATTCCGCACAACGAAACATCGCGGATTTGCAGGCATTGGCTTGCGCGATATGGTATCCGCCATAACGGTCTCAAAATCCATATGGGGAAATGCGGATGTCGAAGGATGGTTTGTGCGCAATTGTAACGGGGTCGGCGTCCGGCCTGGGGGCTGCGACCGCAGCCATTCTGGCCAAGGGTGGTGCGCGCATCGTCGTCAACTATTCCTCCAGCCAGAAGGAAGCCGAGCAGACCGCCGATCTCTGCCGCGCGGCCGGTGGCGAAGTGGTCGTGGTCCAGGGCGACGTATCACGCGACGAGGATTGCAAGAAGATCGTCGCGGCGGCAGCACCCTGGGGACGCATTGACGCGCTGATCAACAATGCCGGCACCACCAAGCATATGGCGCACGAAAATCTGGACGGCCTGTCGGCGGAAGATTTTCAGCGGCTGTTCGGTGTCAACACCATCGGACCGTTCCAGATGGTGCGGGCAGCGCGAAGGTTGCTGGAAGCCGGCGCCAACGCATCCGGCCGCGCTTCCGCGGTGGTCAACGTTTCGTCCGTCGCCGGCATCAGCGGCATCGGCTCATCGATCGCCT
>Ga0193726_1000578_pt1 | contig 37439 bp, 30 predicted proteins | sample H2c1metaG_FD_144928 | JGI IMG/M metagenome (GOLD analysis project Ga0193726, IMG submission 144928) | Soil microbial communities from a riparian zone of the East river system, Colorado, United States - H2c1 | ecosystem: Environmental > Terrestrial > Soil > Riparian zone | place: USA: East River... | reverse complement strand
GAGAACGCCTACATCGCCCAGGCTGGAGTAAGCCCGGATGCGGGAAGGGCCAGCAACGACAACATCCTCGACATCATCGACATCGTCCAGGGCGATACCAATCTGGCGAACATGGCAAACCAGGGTGGCGTTTCCGGCTTTACGCCTTTTGGGGACGCGCTGAACCCAACGCCGGCATACACCGATAACGCGGCACAGACGAACTTCTGGGCAAACTTCATCGCCCAGTCCAATTCGCTGGGACAACAAGCGATTGCGGCCGTCACCGCTCACGATGCGGCAGCGACCGCCACGGTGATCGCCGACCTGCACACCTTCCAGACCGATGTCACCAACTTCGACGCGGCGCAGGGTGGCATCTTCGAGGCACGGTTCGACAACGAGCTGCTCGGCGACACGAGCACGCTCGGAGCCGAGGTCACCAAGATGATCGAAGGCTTGCAGACCGGCAATGCGGCGTTGGTCAGCGCTGCCGCCGAGCAGATGCACGCCAACTCCGCCGATGTCGGCGGCAATAACGTTCCGGTGAACGGAGGCGCCTACAATGCGGACGGCTTGACCGTGGCCGAAGTGCTGTCGACGACGGGTGCTGCGCCCGCGGTTGCCGCCGCTGACGCCCCGGCTGCCGCTGCCGCCCCGGCCGCCGCCGCGGCACCTGCTGCTGCCGCAGCACCTGTTGCTGCCGCAGCACCGGCCGCCGCCGCGCCGGCGGCGACGCTTGCTGCCGCCGACGCCGGCACCCATGACCTCGCTCCGGCGGCCGTGGACATCCACCATTCGGCAATCGCCGACATGGCGCAACAGTTCCACCACATGTGGGGATAACCCCGCACCAGCATGACCTCCGGCGTCCCATCGCATCGCATCCATGGGGACGGACGCTGGAGGTCAGTCGGATAGTTCAATTCAGCTCGGGTCTTGCTGTTTGAGCCGTCAACACATTGCGGGCGGCGCCCGCATGAACAGAAGGATTCTTCGTTCGCCGATTTCGGCGAAACGTGATGTGGGGCGGGTCTTTTGTCTGACAGTAACAACGGCTCTTGGCGAAACATTACACGGCTCGAAATCGATGACCGTGCAATGCGATACAGCGCGCCGTGGCATGCCGCGCATGAAGTTCACGGGAAACTCGCACATCACATTGATGTCGCAAGTCGCTGCCTCCCCGATAGCGGAGCGCGCGCATGAGACGTCGCAAAACGGACTACGGAACGATCATTCTGCACTGGCTGCTTGTCGCCGCCTTCGGCGTTGCGTTCGTCAGCGGCATGCGCATCGCCACCGAAGCGCCCGAACGCACCTGGATCAATTGGTTCGATTCGTTTCTGCCGCAGAATGTGTGGGTGATCCACATGCAGGCGGCCGTCGTGCTCGTCACGGTGTCGGTCGCATACACGATCTATATGCTTCGGTCCGGCCTTGGGCGCCGCATCCGGTTGGACAAGGTTCGCCTGCGAGGACTTGTCGGTCGAGGGCAGGCAAGACGGGGAGCCGCCAACATCGTCCTGTACTGGATCTTCTTCGTCACGATGCTGGCGCTGATGGGCAGCGGCGGGTTGATGTATTTTGGCTATTTCGCAGGCTACGATATGGCGACCCTGCACTGGTACGGAACCTGGGTGATACTCGGCTTTGCCGGCCTTCATGTCCTGTCGCATTTGGGGATCGGCGGAACATCGCAGTTGCTTCGCATCTTTCGGCCCACAGGCCTCTCAGCGCCGCCGCCGCAACTCGATGCCGTCGAATTGCTGGCATTGCTGGTCGAGCAATCGGCCCGGCTGCAGCCGGAGTCCGAACTTGCCGACAAGGTGTCCCCCGAGGCGCATGCGCAGCCGATACCGCGGCCCAAAGATGCCGAGCGGCCCAGGGATACGGCGCGTAGCCGGCCGGCGGTACGGAGTTCAGCTCCCCCTCTCGCACCGGGAGCGGCTGCAAAAAAACCCGCGCCGGAAACCGCTGGAAAAAGCACAGCTTCGAAACCGCGAAGCACGACGCTCCAATCCAATCCCTTCGTCGTTGCCGCAGCGGTCGCCATCACGGGCGCATCGATTATGGTCGCAGCCGATCGGATGGCTGTCGACCAGGTATTGATTCACCGCATCAGCAATGCCGATGCGCCGATCCTCGACGGCGATACATCCGATCGAGCCTGGCGAAACATCCAGCCATTCTCCCTGACCACCAACCAGGGCGGCAATTTTGATGGCAAGGGCGAATCGAAAATTGACGTTCGCGCGGTGCACGACGGCACCTGGGCGTATTTCCTGTTCACATGGGAAGACCCGACGCGATCGTTGAAACATCTGCCGCTCGTCAAGGAGATCGATGGATGGCACCTGCTTCACGACGGCTATGAGGTTGGAGACGAGCACGAATACAATGAGGACAAATTTTCGGTGCTGCTGACCACGTTGGATGTAACCCTCGCCGGCGACCGAACTTTCCACGCGAGCCCTCGTCCAATCCCCGAACAGCCGGCCACCATGACCGGCCGCGGCCTGCATTTTACGCCCGGAGACGACGTCTATGTCGACGTGTGGCAGTGGAAGGCTACAAGCGGCGGTTCGACGGGCTGGATGGACGACGATCACTTCGGTCCACCGATCGATGCAACGCCCAAGCAGGTGCGCAATATCGTCCCGTACAAAGGCGGGTTCGCGCCCGATCCGGGTACCGCGAACTATTCCGACAATTTCATCATGAGCGACGAGCCCGGTGTCGACGGCAAGCGGTTGATCATGCCGCGTCGGTTGCCGAGGGATCTTGCGAAAACAACCGCAGCGATGGGGGAGATCGACATCGATCCAAATCACGGCGAGAGCGACGGAGCACGCTGGTTCATGACGGAGACGGAATCGATACCGTATTCGTCGGAACAGGATGCCCGCATCCCCTTGGGGACAGTTGTTCCAGGCGTCATCATCGCCGGCGAATTCTCGGGCGATCGCGCTGACGTCCGATGTGCGGCCCGCTGGGCCTCCGGGCACTGGGCGCTGGAGGTGGCGCGTCGTCTCGACACCAAGAGCCGATACGATGTTCCGCTTCAGACGGGAGTCTTCATGCGGGTCGCGGCCTTCGATCACAGTCAGATCAGGCATACCCGGCACGTCCGGCCAATTCGTCTTGAGGTGGAATGAATGCGGAAGATTTGCAAGGTGACCGTGAACGACGAGCCGTTCTTGGCGAATTGCGGTGACCTGCTGCTTGACTGGGCGTTGACGAGTGGCATTGACCTGCCGCACGACTGCCGCGCCGGGGTTTGCGGCGCCTGCCGTGTGCGCCTCGTCGAAGGCAGGGTGTTTGGCGGCCAGGAGCCGGGCGACGACATGATCCACGCCTGTCAGGCGCGTATCGTCTCCGATATCGCGATCGTGACCGAGACCGTTCCCGACCAGCTCTCCATCTCAGGCCAGGTGATCGATATTGTTCGCCTGGCGCCTGACGTTATCGGTGTCGACGTCGAACTGCCGAAACCGCTTCCCTATCTTCCCGGTCAGTTCTGTAAGGTGCAGTACCGAGGTTTCCCGGCGAGATCTTACAGCCCGACCTATCCCTTGGAAGGTCGCGCCAACGATCGCCTGCTGCATTTTCACATCCGAAGGTTTCCCGACGGGATTGTCTCCTCGGAGCTGGGCCGAAAAATCCGCATCGGACACCGCGTGAAGGTAACGGGTCCGTTTGGCAGCGCATTTCTACGGCCAAATCACTCCGGCAGCATTGTTCTCGTCGCCAGTGGCACCGGTTTCGCGCCAATGTGGTCGATCGCGGTGGCAGCGATACTGGAACGGCCGCAGCGGGAACTCATATTCGTGGTCGCGGCGCGAAAGCTTCAGTCGTTATACATGCACAGCGCGTTGTGCCGCCTGGCGCTGTTTCCCAATGTCACCATCATTCCGACCGTATCGGAACAGCAGAACGTATCGCCCGCCATTCGCAGCGGACGGCCAACCGATCACTTGCCAAGTTTGTCGCCGGACGATGTCGTCTATACCTCAGGCGCGCCGGCCATGACCGATACAGTGGCACGGATGGCGAGAGCTGCCGGGGCCAGATGTTATACCGACCCCTTCCTGCCGAACCACAGTCCCGTCGAACAAGCCAAGGCAGCCCGCTGACGAAAGCGACTAGCAATGACGCTTGCGTCGCAGGGCGGTTACTTGGTCTTTCCGTCCTTGTCGTATTGCGACAGGAACGCCCAGAGGTCGTTGACTTCTTTTTCGTTTTTGATGCCGGCGAATGCCATCTTGGTACCGGGAATTTTAGCCTTCGGATCCTTGATGTATTCCTTGAACTGGGCCTCGTTCCAGGTGACGCCGGAATTCTTGTTGGCGTCGGTGTAGGAATAATCCGGCGCGGTGCCGGACTTGCGGCCGTCCAACCCATTGAGTTCCGGGCCGACCTTGTTCTTGGCGCCTTCACCGATCGCGTGGCAGGCTAGGCATTTATTGAACGACGTTTTGCCGGCCGCGGCGTCCTGCGCCAGCGCGGCGGAGGCAACCGCCGACGATGCGATGACGATCAGCACGCTCAGTGTCAGTTTTCTCATTGTATGCTCTTCGTGTTTTCGGGGTGGCGATGCGGCTGCTTGTCGCACAAGGGGCTCGCGGAGGACAAGCCACCAAGCGCGTTTCGGGTTTGATGGATCCCGCCCGCCGATCCCTTCGAGCTACCCAAAGCGGTCCAGACGTGCTTGATTCGCCATCACAAATCGACCGGCGCGGATGCGCTTGCGCGCCGGGCAGCCGCGGGGAGAAGCACATATGAGTATCATGATGCCCGCATCGGACCGGGCCGTTCTGGCACGCCGCGACGACATCGTGGCGGCGTTGCGCGCGATCGTGCCGGGCGAGGGAGTGATCGACAGCGCAGCCGAAATGCTGCCCTACGAGTCCGACGGCCTGATGGCGTATCGTCAGCCGCCGATGGTCGTGGTGCTCCCGGACACCACCGAACAGGTGTCGCGGGTTCTGAAATATTGCTTCGAGCAGGGCATCAAGGTGGTGCCGCGTGGCGCCGGTACCTCGCTGTCCGGCGGCGCGCTGCCGCTGGCCGATGGTGTGCTGCTTGGCCTCGGCAAGTTCAAGCGCATCCGCGAGATCGATTTCGACAACCGCGTGGTGGTGACCGAACCGGGCGTCACCAATCTCGCCATCAGCCAGGCCGTGGCGCATGCCGGATTCTATTATGCGCCCGACCCGTCGTCGCAGATCGCCTGTTCGATCGGCGGCAATGTCGCGGAGAACTCCGGCGGCGTGCATTGCCTGAAATACGGCATGACCACCAATAACGTGCTGGGCTGCGAAATCGTATTGATCACAGGCGAAATCATCAGGGTCGGCGGCAAGTCGGCCGAGACCAGCGGTTACGACCTGATGGGCATCATCACGGGGTCCGAAGGCCTGCTCGGCGTCATTACCGAGGTCACGGTGCGGATTCTGCAGAAGCCGGAGACCGCGCGCGCGCTGATGGTCGGGTTCGGCGAGGTCGAGGCGGCCGGGGAGTGCGTGGCGCGAATCATCGGCGCCGGGATCATTCCCGGTGGCATGGAAATGATGGACAAGCCTGCGATCCACGCCGCCGAGGCCTTCGTCCATGCCGGCTATCCGCTCGACGTCGAGGCGCTTTTGATCATCGAACTCGATGGTCCCGGCGTCGAGGTCGATGAACTGATCGGCCGCGTTGAGGCGATCGCGAAGGGCTGCGGCTCGACCACGCTCCAGATTTCCACTTCTGAAGTTGAGCGCAATCTGTTCTGGGCCGGCCGCAAGGCGGCATTTCCCGCGGTGGGGCGGATTTCGCCGGATTATCTTTGCATGGACGGCACCATCCCGCGCGGCAAATTGCCGGAAGCCCTGGCGCGAATCCGGGAGCTGTCGGGAAAGCACGATCTGCGCGTCGCCAATGTGTTTCACGCCGGCGACGGCAATCTGCATCCGCTGATCCTGTACGACGCCAACAAGCCCGGCGAGATGGAGCGGGCAGAGGCATTCGGCGCGGATATTCTTCGGGTCTGTGTCGAACTCGGCGGCGTGCTGACCGGCGAGCATGGCGTCGGCATCGAGAAGCGCGACCTGATGCCGGAAATGTTCAGCGAGATCGATCTCAACCAGCAGCAGCGGCTGAAATGCGCGTTCGACGCGCAGGGCCTGCTCAATCCCGGCAAGGTATTTCCAACCTTGCATCGCTGCGCCGAACTCGGCCGCGTGCACGTCCACGGCGGCAAGCTCGCTTTCCCTGAACTCCCGCGGTTTTGAGCAGGCGAGCTTACCTCTATGACCACAGCGTCACCCGACCTGGAACACCTCGTAGTTGAGGCCCGGCTCGGTTAGCTGTCCGGTGGCGACGCAGACCAGGTCGTTCAACCAGGCATAGGCTTCCGCGCCGGTTTCAAACAACGGGGTGGTTCTGAAATAGTAGCGGGCCGGATCGATCAGATGCCGCCGGGCCGGGTCGCGCACGTCAGCCAGCATGTCCGCCGGGAAGATGGCGCGCCCGGCATAGGTCATGTGGATTGTGGCACCGTCGTCGGTCTGCAGGATCGCCCGGGCGTCGATCACCATCGCGCCGTCCCTGCGGATCAACATCCAGTCCGCCGATCCGGGCACGACCGCACCGCGCAGACGCACGCCGGCGAATTCACCCCCGGAAGCGGCATTGAACACCCGGCGCCCCAGGGGGCCGTCCCCTCCGTCTAACCGGGCGCCAAGCGCAGCCCGCATCGTGAACAAATGGGTCAAGCCCGGACCTGCTACCGCGTCACCTTCGCTCATGACAACATCACCGAACTGTTCATGGGGTCCTCCTCGCTGATCGAAACAGAGCTGTCGATTGATAGATACTGAGTACGTACTTAGAATGCAGAATCTAGGTCTATTTGTCAAACCCAGCTATGACTTGGCCATGGAGCCTGAACGATTCCACTACGATCTCGAGAACTGCTCGATCAAAAGGGCGCTCGATGTGCTGGGCGAGAAATGGACGCTGCTGGTGTTGCGCGAGGCGATTTACGGCGTCCGCAGGTTCGACGATTTTGCGCGCGCGCTGAAATGCGGTCGCGGTGTCCTGAGCGCCCGGCTGAAGACGCTGACCGAGGCCGGGATCCTAAAGCGCGTCGAATACAGGGAAGGCGAACAGCGCGCCCGTGCCGAATATCATCTCGACGAGAGCGGCATCGATCTGTTCACGACCATATATGCGCTGTCGCAGTGGGGGGATCGCTGGATGCCGCCGCCCGGTGGTCCGGCGGCAAAGGTAACCGATCGCGGGTCGGGCCGCGCGGTGAAGGTTGTCCTGACCAGCGAGCCGAAGCTGAAATCGTTGTCGATGCGCGACCTCAAGATCGCGCCCGGACCCGGCGCGAAACGGATCAAGTGAGAGGTCATAAACCAGTTTGCGATTGGCCGGCATAGAGGGAGCAGGGGCAGCCCGACGGGCTTGTTGTCAACGCGCGTGTCTGCGTCTACTGGACCGTCTGTATTCGCGGGCGATAAGCCAACCGGAGCTTGATTAAACATCGTGGACACCCTGAAGGTACGTGACGCCAAGGATGTCGAGCAGGTGGTGCGCGCGGCGCTTGCCAGCGAGCAGCCGCTGGAAATCATCGGCCATGGCTCCAAGCGGCTGATCGGCCAGCCGATGGCGACCAATGCGCTACTGGATCTGTCGGCGCTGAATGCGGTGACGGCCTACGAGCCGAACGAGCTGATCATCACCGTCCAGGCGGGCGCGCCGCTGGCCGACGTGCAGTCGCTGATCGACTCCAAGAACCAGCAGTTTGCGTTCGAACCGGTCAACACCTCGCAGCTGCTGGGGACGCCAGATACTGGAACGATCGGTGGCATGATCGGCGCTGGCCTGGCGGGTCCCCGCCGGATCAAGGCCGGTGGCGCCCGCGACCACCTGCTGGGCGCGCATGCGGTGTCCGGTTTCGGCGACAGCTTCAAGGCCGGCGGCCGGGTGGTGAAGAACGTCACCGGCTACGATCTTTGCAAGCTGCTGGCGGGGTCCTGGGGCACGCTCGCGGTCATGACGGAAGTGACGTTGAAGGTGATGCCGAGGCCCGAGAGCGAACGCACGCTGATGCTGCGCGGGCTGGACGACATCACCGCAAACCGGGCGATGACGGCGGCGCTGGGCTCACCGTTCGATGTCTCCGGGGCGGCGCATGTCGCGGATTCGACGGTTCAAGCCGGGGCGGGGGCTCTGACCGACCTCGGATCGCCGCGGGAGGCCGTCACCTTGCTGCGGCTGGAGGGCATTACCGCGTCAGCCGTCCATCGCGCGGGCGCGCTGGCCGCGGTTCTCGCGCCGTTTGGGACGGCGGAAATTCTGGAAGATGCAGCGTCCGCGGCGGCCTGGCGTTCCGTTCGCGACGTTCAACCGTTCGCGGCCAACGGCTCGCTGGGAGAGCGGCTGGTGTGGCGGATCGTATGCCCTCCAGCCTCCGGCGGCGCGCTCGGCGAGCGGCTATCGCGGGACACCGGCGGCGAGGTGATCTACGACTGGGGCGGTGGACTGATCTGGGCGGCACTGCCGGCCAAACCGGACGCCCAGGCCGCACTGGTGCGTCAGCGCGTCAACGCCGTCGGCGGCCATGCGACATTGATTCGCGCGCCGGCGCAGGTGCGGCGCGACGTCGACGTGTTTCATCCACAGCAAGACGGCCTTGCCGCGCTCGGTGAACGCGTCCGTCTCAGCTTCGATCCGAAAAACATCCTCAATCGCGGGCGGCTGACACGAGGATCCGCGACATGAAAACCGAATTCAGCCTCGCGCAACTCGCCGATCCCGATATTGCGGAAGCCGACAAGATCTTGCGCGCCTGCGTGCACTGCGGGTTCTGCACCGCGACCTGCCCGACCTACGTGCTGCTCGGCGACGAACTCGACAGCCCGCGCGGCCGAATCTATCTGATCAAGGAAATGCTGGAAAAGAACCGGCCGCCGACGCAGGAAGTGGTCAAGCACATCGACCGCTGCCTCTCCTGCCTCGCCTGCATGACCACCTGTCCGTCGGGTGTGAACTATATGCACCTCGTCGATCAGGCGCGGGCAAGGATCGAAAGAGACTATACGAGGCCGCTGGCCGAGCGGGCGTTGCGCGCGGTGCTGGCCTGGGTGCTGCCGAGGCCCGGACTGTTTCGCGCCAGCATGATACTGGCGCGGCTGGGCCGGCCGCTCGCCGCCTTGCTGCCATTATCCAAAACCGCGTCGCCATCGCCCACTTTATTGCGGCGCATGAAGGCGATGCTGGCGCTCGCTCCCAGCCGTCTGCCGGCATCAGGACCATCCGCCGGGACCACTTTCCCGCCCCTGGGAGCGCGCCGCGGACGTGTCGCGCTGCTGCAGGGCTGCGCCCAGCAGGTGCTGGCGCCGCGCATCAATCAGGCCGCGATCAATCTGCTGACGCGTCACGGCATCGAGGTCGTGCTGGTCAAGGACGAGCAATGTTGCGGCGCGCTGACCCACCACCTCGGACGCGACGGTGACGCGCTGGCGCGCGCGCGCGCCAACATCACCGTCTGGCTCGAGGAGGCCGGGCGAGGCGGTCTCGATGCCATCCTGGTGACGACATCGGGGTGCGGCACGGTGATCAAGGACTATGGTTTCATGCTGCGCGAGGACCGCGATTTCGCAAGCCCCGCCGCCAGGATTTCGGCGCTGGCAAAGGACATCACCGAGTATCTCGGCGGCATCGATCTGCGGCCTTCACAGCAACAACATGGCGATATCGTCGTCGCCTATCACTCGGCTTGTTCGCTGCAACACGGACAGAAAATCACACAGCTTCCGAAAGAATTGCTTTCCAAGAGCGGATTCGTGGTGAAAGATGTCCCCGAGAGCCATTTGTGTTGCGGTTCGGCGGGGACGTACAACATTCTCCAGCCTGACATTGCGAGCAGATTGCGCGATCGAAAGGTCGCCAACATCGCGATGGTCAAGCCGGACATGATTGCCGCGGGCAATATTGGATGCATGGTGCAGATTGCCGGCGGCACGTCAGTTCCTGTTGTCCACACGATTGAGCTTCTCGATTGGGCGACAGGCGGTGCCAAGCCAGGATTGAGCTGATCTATTGGCCCCCGCGCGGAAAGCGGACGACTTGAAGCGCTCGATAGACATGGACCAGCGGCAACAGGAGGATCACGATGGCTAAAGGCAAGAAGAGCAAGAAAGGCAAGAAGGCTAAGAAAGCCAAGAAAAGTCTTGTGACAGCGAAGAAGAAATCCGCGAAGAAATCTTCGAAGAAGGCTGCAAAGAAATCGGCTAAAAAGGCCAAGAAGTCGGCGAAGAAAACCGCCAAGAAGTCCAAGGCGGCAGCTCCGAAAAAATCAGCCAAGAAGGCGAGCGCCAAAAAGCGTTCGGCAAAAAAGAAGGCGGCTCCGGCTGCCGCTCCTGCCGCCACCAAAGCTGCCGCCGCACCAAGGCCCGCGGCGCCCAAGCCTGCTGCACCCAAGCCTGCTGCACCCAAGCCTGCTCCACCTGCGGCGGCTCCGGCCCCCGAGCCCGCGCCCGCCCCGGCACCAAGCTGGGCTTCTCCCAGTCCCGCTGCGGCAAGCCCCGCACCGTCATGGGGACACTCGGGGGGGTCGTCGAGCCCGTCATCCTCGGACGGAGACGACGACAACTAGTCGAGCACGTCCCGATCCCGCAGGATCGCGTTTCAAAGGCCGCAGCGTCCAACGCTGCGGCCTTTCTTTGTGAGGGCAAGACTGCCCAGGATCGCCATCCGAGGTCCGCCGACACTCTGATTCGGTGGGGTGGCCGGTGCCGCAACAATCGCCCGCCCCCGTCCCAAATGCGCGCCAGCCGACTTAAAATGGGTCAAAATTGTTGTCGGAATACAACACCCGCCGACAACATTTCATAGAAAGGCCATAACGCCTAAAAAGTCAGCACATGCTTGACTTTTTTGCTTCACTCAATCAATGGCGCGCTCCAGATTGCAATCAGGTTACAGAATTTCGTTGCAGTCGGTTGTCGTTTGCCCTGGGGGGCGTCGGAATCGGACTGATTTTTAAAATCTGGTGGGGATCGTCATGAAGAAATTGGTTTTGTTAGCAACGGCGCTGGCAATGGTATCGGGTTCCGCTTTGGCGGCTGACTTGCGCACGAAGGCCTTGAAGGCTCCGCCGCCGGCTGCGTTCGATCCCTGGGATTTCGCCTTCGGCAGCGCGATCATGAACGATTACGTGTTCCGCGGCGTCACCCAGTCCAACCACAAGCCGTCGGTCACGGCCTATTTCGAGCCCCGCTACAACGTCACCAAGGACCTGCAGTTCTATGTCGGCTCGTCGTTCGAGAGCATTTCTTTCCCGAACCGCGCCGCGGCTGAGGTCGATATCTACGGCGGTATCCGCCCGACCTTCGGCATGTTCGCCTTCGACTTCGGCGTCTGGGGTTACCTCTATCCGGGTGGGCAGTGCTTTAACGCAGCTGCGGCCCCCGGTTCGGGCATCCCGGGTTCCTCAGCCGAATGCGTTCTAAACGGAAACTTGCCGCTCAATGGCAACGTAGCCAAGAAAGATGCCAGCTTTTACGAAGGGTATGCCAAGGTCAACGTGACGCTGAACGACCAGTGGCAGATCGGTGCTAACGAATACTACTCCCCGAACTTCCTGAACACCGGCGCTTGGGGCAACTACGCCTCGATCACCGGCAAGTGGACTGCACCGAGCACCACATTCGGCGCCAGCGGCGTCGGCATGTATATCTCCGGCGAGTTCGGTCGCCAGTGGTTCGGAACCTCGGACGCGTTCTACGGTGTTACCAGCGCGTTGGCCAACTTCTCGGCGGGTATCCCTGAGCCCAGCTACAACACCTGGAATATCGGTGTCGGCTTTACCTACAAGGTGTTCACGCTGGATCTGCGCTACTCCGACACCAATCTTTCCAAGGCTAGCTGCAACGCGTTCACCAGCGACCACACCACCACCAACTTCAGCACCAATTTCGTCACTGCTATCAATCCCGGCGGCTTCGGCTCCAACTGGTGCGGCGCGACCGGTATCGTCAAGCTCTCGGCTGACCTGACCGCGATGACCAGCCTGAAGTAAGCCATTCTCCCGAGACTGAAGGGGGCGGCAGAGCGATCTGCCGCCCCTTTTGTTTGTGGTGACCCCGAGATGAGACCGGATTGGCTGCAGGCGGCGACCGATGCGATCCGCCGTACGATCACCGAGTAGTCTGGCGGGAGCTGTTGCAGGTCTGGGAGCAGCCCTGGCGGCTGCATGGAGTGGCTCTCGGTCGCGTCGCACTATCCGCTGGTGATCATCTACAGCGGTGGTTGTAAGGCGGATCGGCCAAGGCGATCACGGCTTGGCGTTCTCGGTTCGATTCCGTAGCGCAAACCGGTCGCCGTCGCGGGTAAACTCCACATTGCGCTGATGGAAGGCTTCAAGCGTCGAGCGATGGCCGATCGAGACGATGGTAGTTGCCGCCAATTTCTCCTCGATCAGGCGATACAGTGCCGCCTCAGAGGCTTCATCGAGCGAGGCGGTCGCTTCATCAAGGAACAGATACTGCGGCGCATGCAGCAGCGCGCGTGCGAGCCCAAGGCGCTGTTGCTCGCCCAGCGAGAGCATTCGGTTCCAGTGCGCTTCTTCCTCCAGTTGCGGCGCGAGCTGAGGCAGGCCCACCGAGATGAGGGCATCCTTCACCTGATCCGAACTGAACGCGCTCGCTTCCGCAGGATAGACGATCGCCGCCTGCAGCGACCCCACCGGAAAATATGGCCGTTGCGGCAGCATCATCAGCTTGGCGTTTGCAGGGATAGCAATCGAGCCGCTTCCGAACGGCCAGATCCCGGCGATGGTCCGAAACAAGGTCGACTTGCCGGCGCCGGACGGGCCGGTGACCAGGGTATGCTCATTGCCGAGAAGGCTGAAGCTGTCTGCGGAGACCAGCGGCGTTCCGTTGGGCAACCGGACCAGCAACTGCTCCAGATCAATTTTGTCGCTGCCGGCCCTCGACACCAGATCGATCGAACCGGCGCCGGTCGCCAGCGTTGCGGCGCTGGCGATCGCCATCTCAAATCCGTCGAGACGCGCGACCACCGCACGCCATTCCGCCAGCGAGCGATAAGTCGAAACGAAAAATGACAACGCCGATTGCACGCTGCCAAACGCTTCCGCTGTCTGCAGCATGGTGCCGAGCTGAATCTTGCCGGCGAAATAGGCCGGCGCTACCAGGATCATAGGGAATACGACGGCTGCTTGAGAGTAGCTTTGGGTAAACGCCGTCAGCCGCTTGGTCCGGCTCATGATGCCGTACCAGTTTCCGACGACGCGGCTGAAGCGCTCCGACAGCCGCTGGCGTTCGGCGGGCTCGCCGCGCAACAGCGCGATCTGTTCGGAGTTTTCGCGTACCCGAACCAGGCTGAAACGGAAATCGGCCTCGAAGCGCTGCTGTTGAAAATCAAGATTGACCAGCGGCGAGCCGATCCACTGCGTCAGCGCCGTTCCGAAGATGGCATAAATCAGCGCGCCCCATACCAGATAACCGGGGATCGCGAACTCGCGGCCGGAAATCGTCAATGGCGCCGCCGCAGAGAGCCCCCACAAGATGATGACAAAGGAAAACAGCGTCACAATGGAACTCAGCAGGCCGACACCGATCCCCAACGTTCGTTCGACGAACAGCTTCACGTCGTCTGTGATTCGTTGGTCCGGGTTGTCGGCGGCATCGCCCTGAAGCTGCATGCGGTAGTGGTTGGCGTCGTGCAGCCACTCGCCGAGATACTTCGTGGTCATCCAGCGGCGCCAGCGGATCTGCAGCCACTGATTGAGATAGAGCTGGTAGATCGAAAGCACGACGAGGACGGTTGCCAGGACTGAAAAGACGATGATTTCCCGGACAAAACCGTCCCAGTCTTTTTCCTGCAGGGCGTTGTAGAAACGGCTGCGCCACTGGTTCAGCAACACGTCGTTTCCGACCAGCGCCAGCTCAATGATGATCACCGCCGCGAGCAGCCCGCGGCCGGCCCATTTATCCTCGGAGCGGAAATATGGCGCGGCGATCCGCCATACGATCGCGAGCGTCGAGCGAATGTTGTTCACAGATTGTCGTCTCCGGGGAAAGGGCCTCAAGGCCCTGAAAAAATGGAAGAATTGGAGGTGTCTAGACTAAAGTTGTAGGTTCCATGTCCCGCGCTCACTTGTCGCGGCCCGCGAGTCGACCCTAGCATGGGACAACGGCGAGGGGCGGGGGGCCATCACACTTCGCGAGGTTGTGAGCGGATTTTGGGGGTGCCAAATTCGCAGGCAATTTCGCGCATTGCTGGACTCCCGCGATCACGCAAGGCCGACCCGACCGCCCACGCTGGTCGGGGCGCCGCATGATGGCGTGGGGGGGAATCGCAATGTGGAATCAAGTCTATAATCCGCTCGGCAATGCGACGCTGTCGACCGTCGCCGCTGCTATTCCCGTGGTCACTCTTCTGGTCCTGATCGCCAGCGGAAAGGTCAAGGCGCATATCGCGGCCCTCGTCGCCTTGATCGTCGCCAATATCATCACGATTTTCATATACACCATGCCCGCTGCGATGTCGGTCAAGGCATCGCTGCTCGGGGTGGTGGTCGGCTTCTTTCCGATCGGATGGATCGTCCTCAACGTCATCTTCCTTTATCGCATCACGGTCGAGACCGGACGATTCGAACTGCTGAAACGCGCGATCGGTGGCGTCACCACCGACCGCCGCCTGCAACTCCTCCTGATTGCATTTGCATTCGGCGCATTCTTTGAAGGCGCATCCGGCTTCGGAACGCCGGTGGCGATCACCGGCGCGGTTTTGATCGGTCTCGGCTTCTCGCCATTGGCGGCCTCCGGCCTTTCGCTGATCGCCAATACCGCCCCGGTCGCTTATGGCGCACTTGGTACGCCGATCCAGGGCCTTGCCTCCGTCACCGGCCTCGATCCCTATATCCTTGGTGCGATGGTCGGGCGGCAATTGCCGTTCTTCTCGCTGCTCGTTCCATTCTGGCTGATCTGGGCGTTCGCGGGCTGGCGCGGCATGATCGCGATCTGGCCGGCCATCCTCGTCACCGGCGTGTCGTTCGCGATCCCGCAATTCGTGATCTCGAATTACATCAACCCATGGATCGTCGATATCGGCGCGTCGCTGATCTCGATGGGCTGCCTCATCCTCTTCCTCAAGGTCTGGCAACCCAGGGAACTCTGGCTGTCGCCCGCGCTGCGCGGCAAGGATGAATCAGCCGCGACGATGGCGGCGCCGAAGGCCATGGATAAGACACCGCTGACCCAGGCGCAGCTCTGGGGCGCGCTGATGCCATGGATCATCGTCTGCGTGGTGATGCTGATCTGGGGCAATGGCGCCTTCAAGACCTGGGCGAATTCGATCTTCGTTTGGAACTACGAGATCCCGGACCTCGACAAAATGATCAACAAGGTGCCGCCGGTGGCGGCCAAGGCTACCCCCGAACGTGCCGTGTTCGGATTCACCTACCTGTCGTTCACCGGCTCCGGCATGCTGATCGCTGCGATTATCTCCGGCTTCCTGATGGGCTTCTCGCCGGCCAGGATGATTGCGGAGTATGGCCGCACCATCAAGCTCTGCGCGATTTCCCTGATCACGATTTCGGCGATGCTGGCGATCGGCACGCTGACCCGGCTGTCGGGCGTCGATGCCACGCTTGGTTTGGCGTTTGCCGCAACTGGCGTGCTGTATCCTTTCTTCGGCACGCTGCTCGGCTGGTTGGGAGTGGCGCTGACGGGCTCCGATACCGCCTCCAACGTGCTGTTCGGAAACTTGCAGAAGATCACCTCGGAGCAACTTGGACTCTCGCCGATCTTGATGGGCGCCGCCAACTCGTCGGGCGGCGTGATGGGCAAGATGATCGACGCGCAGTCGATCGTCGTCGCCTCCACCGCCACCAACTGGTATGGGCATGAAGGTACAATCCTGCGTTACGTGTTCGGGCATTCCATCGTGCTGGCGTGCCTTGTCGGCCTTCTCGTGATGTTGCAGGCCTACGTCTACCCGTTCACGGCGATGGTCTTGAAGTAGCAGGTCGGTTCCGGCCAAAGGTTACGCAAATCCCCGCGGCCGATCGCCCGCGGGGATTTGTTTGTGAGCCGACAATTTGTGTGGCGGCCGATCCGCGGAGGGGCATGCCTGCCTTTCGCGCGCGACCGGCAAAAACGAATCCGGCTTTTTGTGGGACAAACGTCTTCGTCGGTCCGGAAGATCGCGCTTTAAATTATTGGCGATCGTGCATGATCTTTCGCACACTTTGGCGGATCATGCGCTAGAACAACGCGCGGCTGTGGGTACAAGAAAAATTCGAGGAGTTGCATGCTTTTGGCGACAAGATTTTTGCGGCAGGCGGCAGTAGTGCTGGTGCTGGCAGCGGCCACCTTCCAACCCATTCCGGCTCGCGCCGATGACGAGTTTCCGTTTGGGTTGGAGATGACATTGGAGGCGGCGCGTCAGCCCGGATCGAAGCGGCTCCCGACGCTGGACATTGGCGACAGCGGCGAGGCCACGCTCGAACTGTGGTGCAAGGGCGGCAAGGGCCAGTTTTCAATTGCCGGCAACACCGTGATTTTTGTCGCAGGTCCGTTGGAGGATCGCGCCTGCCCACCGGCGCGGGCGCAGGCCGACGACGAACTGGTCGCAGCATTGAGCGAGGCCGCGACCTGGAAGCGGCAGGGCGATTTCGTTTCATTCATCGGAACGAAACCGCTGCGCTTCCGTCTGAACACCAATTAAGTTTTTCAGTCCTCGCGCAGAATCATGTCGGCGCAGGCGCCGGCGGATTGAACCACGCCGCTATAGCCGCCGAAACCCGCATAGGCTGACGCCAGATAGACCCCGGGCACCGCCGTGCGCGGCGAGCGCACCGGGACGCGCCAGATTGAGCGTGGCGGTGTCGGCGCGAACCCGTAGACCGCGCCGTCGGGCGCATTGAGATATTGCCGCACCGACAGCGCGGTATTGAACGACGACGCCACCACGGCGTCGGCGAGGCCCGGATAAAGCGAGGAGAGGTAGCCGACGATCGCCTGCTGCCATCGGCCGCGCTTCTCGCGATAGGCGTCCATGTCCGAACTGTCCCAATTCGACAGCCGGTCGGGCCCACAGATCAACAGCGCATAGGGCGGCGCGGGGACGCCGGAATCGATCGCGGCGTAATCGACGATCGACATCGGCGGCATTTGTTTGCCGGGTTCCTCCGCCATCAGTGCTGTGCCTTGCGCATAGTCGGACAGCCGCGCCATTTCGGGCGGCAGCAGCTGCGTCGAATAGGCCGAGAACCCGAATTCGCGCGGCGGTTTCGACAGGCCGAGCGTGAGCGCGAACAGCGAAATCGACGGCATGTGCCGCCGGTCGTTTTCGGTCAATTTTTCCGCGGCCGCCGCGGGCATCAATGGCGCCAGCGCGGCAGGCGCGGCATTGCAGACGATCCGTACGCACTCCACCGCCTGGGCGTCGGTCCCATCGCGCGCGGTGTGCGTGACCGTGCTCGAATGGCCTTGCGAACCCGGGACGATGCCGCTGACGACGCGGCGCAACAGCACTTCGCCGCCGGCCACCTTGATGGCGCGGGCAAGCGCGCTGGAGAGGCGTTGCGAACCGCCTTGCACGTAACGGCCGCCGCTCAGGAGATAGCTTCCCTGCGCGATCGCAAAGAACACCCACCACAGCGCCGCGGGGTCGTCGTGATAATAGGAAAGATTGGCCGCCAGCGCGCATTTGACAACTTCGTTGTCGCCGAAAACGCGGGTCAGCTTTTGCGACAGCGACAGGCGCCAGTCGGGGACCGCAGATAACAGTTTCAACAGGGCGCCGAGAGCTTCGCGCGGCCTTCTGAAGGCGCCGCTGCCTTGCGAGAGCGTGCCCACCGCGGACGCGATGCGTTCCATTTCTTCCAGCAGTTGATCGATCCCGGCACGGGCTTCCGGGAAGCGCCCGGTCAAGGCTTGCCGCGCCGCATCGAAATTGTCCGGAAGCAAGAATGGCTGGTCGAGCGGACCGCCGCGCACTTCGTAAAACGCGTCGCCCGGGATCCATTTGACGGCATCGATGACGCCGGCGCGCTTCAGCGCGCGATGTTTCGGATCGCGGGGATCGTGCGGATCGCTGGTTAAATGCAACGAGCCCTCGACGAACAAGTCGCCGGACTTGTAGCTCGACGCCGCGCCGCCGACCGAGTTGCTGCGCTCGATGACAAGCACCTTGCGTCCCGCGCGGGCGAGGATCGCGCCGGCCGTCAAGCCGCCCAGGCCGGCGCCAATCACCACTACGTCATAGCGCGCCATTGAAACCCTGAAAGCCCTTGGCCGGATATGCCTTGTTCATTGCCGCTATGGTGCGGCATGTCAAATGCACGGGTTGCATGGTGAGGGTGCGTGGCAAGCTAGCCGCGGGATTGATCGGCGGCGCTATTTCCAGGCCGATTTGTCCGCATCCCAGCGCTGGGCCTTGAATGCCTTTGCCAGCGCATCGACCGAGCCGTTGTCGTCCTTTTGTTCGCCTTCCTCGTCGCCGCTGGCCTCCTCGGTCAGATTGAGTTTTGGGCCCGCGGTTTCGTCCGCCGTCGAAATGACGGGACTGCCGATCCACAGCAGCAGCCGGTCGGACGGGCCCGGCCTGTCCGGCGCCACCAGGGCGGAAAGTTCAATTGTCTCGGTGAGGCCGAGCGCGGGGTATATCTGGCTCGGCCGTTTGAACGTCAATTTCAGTTTTCCGGTATTGGCGTTCCATGTCGTCGAGGACGATTTCGCCGAAAGCGTTTTGGACAGGACGTTGACGATCGCCGTCGCCAGCCTGTCCTTGCTGAGCTTATCGCCGTCGCGCCAGTCGGCGGCCGCAAACCGGACCGAGCGATCCATCTCGACGATGCCGCTGGTCCAGCCGGCGGAAACCACGCCGGGCAACGATCTGAACTTCGCAATCAGCGCCGCGGCGCGGTCCGGATCGGCATTGATGTTGATCGTCTGTTCGCCGGCGCGCAGCGCATCGCACGACACGGCGAGGCTGCTGAGGGAAACTTCCACGTCCTGGCCCTTCAACCCCTTCAGGAAATCCGTCGTCGCCTCCAGCTTTACTTTCACTGCAATCGCTTCCGGAGAAACTTCGGTAAAATCTTTCGGTGCCGCCGTGATGCCGTCATCGGATGACTGGTTGTCCTGGAATTCCTTTTCACTGAGGTCGGAATTGTCCGTCGAGGTCACCTCGGTCAGGGTCTGGCCGACGCTGATCTGACCTTTGAATTCGAAGGTGTCGCCGGTCGGCTTGCGCAGGAGTTTCACCGTAACGGGCAACTTATCGCCGAGGCTCTGCGTCGTGCCGGTCAGGGTCTGGCCGTTGACCGTGAGGTTGGCGACAAAGCGGTCCTTGCGATCGGAGCCTTTCTCGGCCGGATAGCAGATGTCGAGCACCGCCGAGGTGACGTTCTTGCCCTGACGGGTCTCCTTGAGGACGACGTCGGCATTGCCGTCCATCAATCCGTCGATGGACGTGAAATACCTGACTTCATTGGCGCCCGGTGCGACTTTGGGCGAGGGCTTCATTTGGGCGAAGGCGAGATCCGATGAAGCCGTCATCAGGCCGATCAGGAGAACCAGAAGCGCGCGCATGCGAAATTCCTCGAAATACAGAATCGGGCGGTGTCGTCAGGCCCCCTCGATTCCGGCGGGGGCGGAACCAAGCTGGCCTTCACTAGCAAACCTCGGCACTCTTCGCCAAAAAAGAAGGCCGCCCGGAGGCGGCCTTCGTCGATCGGCAATGCCGGGTAGCGGGCGGCCCTTAGAAGCCCATGCCGCCCATTCCACCCATGCCGCCGCCACCGCCGGGCATCGGCGGCGCCGGCTCCTTCGGCAGTTCGGCGACCATGGCTTCGGTCGTCACCAGCAGGGCGGCGACGGACGCTGCGTCCTGCAGCGCGGTGCGTACCACCTTGGCCGGATCGATGATGCCTTTGGCGACCATATCGACATACTCTTCGGTCTGCGCATCGAATCCGAACGTCTCGGTCTTGTTCTCAAGGATCTTGCCGACGACGATCGAGCCTTCGACGCCGGCATTCTCGGCGATCTGGCGGACCGGAGCTTCCAGCGCTTTCAGCACGATATTGATACCGGCCTGCACGTCGGGATTATCGTGATGGATACGGCCGACGGCCCGCTTGGCGCGCAGCAGCGCGACGCCGCCGCCCGGCACGATGCCTTCCTGAACCGCCGCACGGGTCGCGTTGAGCGCATCCTCGACCCGGTCCTTCTTCTCCTTCACCTCGATCTCGGTCGCACCGCCGACGCGGATGATGGCGACGCCGCCGGCGAGCTTGGCCAGACGCTCCTGCAACTTCTCGCGATCGTAGTCCGAGGTGGTCTCCTCGATCTGCGCCTTGATCTGGCCGACCCGGGCTTCGATGTCCTTCTTCTTGCCGGCGCCGCTGACGATGGTGGTGTTTTCCTTGTCGATCACGACCTTGCGGGCGCGGCCGAGCATGTTGACGGTCACGTTTTCGAGCTTCATGCCGAGCTCTTCGGAGATCAGCTGACCGCCGGTCAGGATCGCGATGTCCTCCAGCATCGCCTTGCGGCGATCGCCGAAGCCGGGCGCCTTGACGGCGGCGACTTTCAGGCCGCCGCGCAGACGATTGACGACCAGCGTGGCCAGCGCCTCGCCTTCGACGTCTTCGGCGATGATCAGCAGCGGCTTGCCGGACTGAACCACCGCTTCGAGCACCGGCAGCATGGCTTGCAGGCCGGACAGCTTCTTCTCGTGCAGCAGCACGTAGGCGTCCTCGAGCTCCGCGGTCATTTTCTCGGCGTTGGTAATGAAATAGGGCGACAGGTAACCACGGTCGAATTTCATGCCCTCGACAATGTCGACTTCGGTTTCGAGCGACTTGTTTTCCTCGACGGTGATGACGCCTTCATTGCCGACTTTCTGCATCGCCTGGGCGATCATCTTGCCGATCGCGGCATCGCCATTGGACGAGATGGTGCCGACCTGCGCGATTTCGGATGACGAGGCGACCGGCTTGGCGCGCTTCTCAAGGTCCTTGACCACGGCCGTCACAGCAATCTCGATGCCGCGCTTCAGATCCATCGGGTTCATTCCGGCGGCAACCGATTTGGCGCCTTCGCGTACGATCGCCTGCGCCAGCACGGTCGCGGTGGTGGTGCCGTCGCCGGCGGTGTCGTTGGTCTTGGAGGCGACTTCGCGCAGCATCTGCGCGCCCATATTCTCGAACTTGTCCTCCAGTTCGATTTCCTTGGCGACGGTCACGCCGTCCTTGGTGATGCGCGGCGCGCCGAAGCTCTTTTCGATGACGACATTGCGACCTTTGGGCCCGAGAGTCACCTTCACCGCATTGGCGAGAATATCGACGCCGCGCAGCATGCGCTCACGCGCGTCTCCGGAAAATTTAACGTCCTTGGCAGCCATCGTTTTGACTCCTGATCGATTGATAGGTTGGAAAATCTTTTGATCGTCATTGCCGGGCTTGACCCGGCAATCCATCGCGTTTTTGAAGGAGGATGGATGCCCGGATCAAGTCCGGGCATGACGACAGAAGAGCGATGCGGCTCTCCAGGTTGATCTCAGGCGAGCACGCCCATGATGTCGGCTTCCTTCATGATCAGGAGTTCCTCACCGTCGAGCTTGATCTCGGTGCCCGACCACTTGCCGAACAGCACACGGTCGCCGACCTTGAGGTCGATCGGGATCAGCTTGCCGGATTCGTCGCGGCCGCCCGGACCGACCGCCGTGATCTCACCCTGCGAGGGCTTTTCCTTGGCGCTGTCCGGAATGATGATGCCGCCCTTGGTCTTTTCTTCGGCGTCGATACGTTTGACCACGACACGGTCATGCAGCGGACGAAATTGGGATTTAGCCATGACGTTTCCTTTGGAAGGCTCGGTTTTCAGGGTCGAAAGCGGATCTGAATACGGGCGTATTCGACACCGCCAAGGGGCAAAACAGCTCGCAATCCTTAGCAATCGCGCTCTCGGAGTGCTAATTGTGCGTCCGGGAATATGGCTTGACGCCGATCCTGTCAAGCAACCGGGTTAAGCCTCTGGTGAGGCTGATATAGGATGCTCTGAGGAAACTAAATCGGAGCGCCGGCGTAATTAACTGGACGTCATTGCTCCGACAGTGGTTTTTACGCTTGGCCGCGGGACGGCGGCCACGAATTTGCTTGAGGGAAAACCATGATCAGATCATGTAACGCACGTACGTTTGCCAATCTGGGGATCGCCTCGGCGCTGGCGATACTCCTGGGGGCGTGCAGCAGCATGAGCCTGCCGTCATTCTCATCATCTCCTACGGAGCAGGAGCCCGGCGTGGCGCCCGAGATGCCGGCGACACTCCGCGCCGACGAGATTGTCGGTCGCTGGGGCCTTGCGTCGTTTCAGAATCCCAACGACCGTGCGCGCACCGAAGCCGCGGCGCGGTCTCAGTGCAAGCAGCCTTACGTGATCGGCGCCGGTTCTTCCGGTGGCGTGATCATGCATCTGGCCGACCAGGCGACCCCGCAGGAGCTGCGGCTGAAGGGCAGCCCGAGCGGCAAGAATTATATCGGCCCGCCCGGCCCGGCCGGTGGCGAGCAGGATCGCGAGATTATTTCCTTCGACGGCCGCGTTCTGGTTACCCGTTTCATCGACAAGGATGCCGCGACCCGTTATGGCAACATGGTCTATGTCCGCTGCGGCGCCCGCGCCTGATCCCTCGCCATTGCGGCGGCCCGCTCTGGTAGCTGCGGCCTGACGCCCCGGGGCGCCCGTGATGCTTCGCCGCCATCAAGGGCGGCGTGCAGGCCGGTGCCAGACTTTGCACGGATGTTCAGGGCTGCGGGTCAAGTACTCGAAATGGCGATCGTTGGCGCCCCGCTGACGCCCGATTGAGTTAAAGCTCAAGCGATCGGGTCACCGGGGGGTGCCACCCGGCGCCGCCACGCGTTGAAACTCAGTCAAACAATGCGTCGATGTCGTTCTGCGATGCATGACCGGCGTCGCCGTCGAGCTTCGGACCGTTCAGCAGCCGGGCGTCGCCTTCCCGATCGTCGATGATGGCCGGCGCGTGTGCCTTGATCGCATCGACGCCACCCCAGATATCCATCATGATGATGATATGGTTTTCGATGAATTTCATCGTGGTCATCACCTTGCTGATGCGCTGACCGGTCAGATCCTGGAAATTGCAGGCTTCGAAGATGGAAACGACGCGTTCCTGGATTTCCTCGCTGAGCAGCTTTTGCTGATCCGGCGTGTTCACCTTGGAGAGCGCGGTCGCCGCGTTATCGATCGCCTCGGCGGCTTCCAGAATTTGCTGGGTGGCTTCTTCGGTGCCACCGACCACGGCGCCGAGTTCGCCATTGACCTTGGCCATTTCCTCGCCGTTGAAGCTCTTGCCGTGCAGCACCGCGATTTCCCGCTTGGTGCGGCTGATGGCATCGTGAATCAGGTCGAGTTCGACCTTGAGTTTCTCGCATTGCTCGATCTGGGCCCGGTAGGTGTCCAGCAGCGCAAGGGCTTCGGCGATCTCGCGCGTAACCGACGCGCCGATCGTTTCCACTGCCACGCTCTTGCCGGTGCCGGAGCTGCCCATCTGGGCACGGATGGCGCGCAGTTCGGACATGATCTCGTGATGCATGGGACCGATATCGCCGTCAGCCGCCGCGGTTATCGGCATGTCGCCAACGACTGCCTGTTCGATACGAAAACGTCTGCGATGAATCGGCATGAGAATTGTTCCTGACCTGCACTCGTCATCTTTTACACAGAGGTGATTTAACATCGGGTTCACGCCCAAAAAATCTTATGAAAACTAGACCTGTATATGCACACCAACGATTAACCATGCGCCCGCACCGTTCACCGAAAATAAACGCTGCCGGATAAAACCGCGCGGAATTGGCGACGTGGTGAATCCAAAGGCCGTTGCTGTTTACCAAACCGATGCGGTTTTGATTTTAATTGGTGGCCTGCAAGGGCGCCGATCGGGCGCTCCCCATGACGAAACAGTACAGAGTACGTCGATGTTCAAAAGAGTGTCTTTTGCGCTCCTCGCCGGAGCATGTTGTTTAGGCGCCGGACTTCATCAAGCCGCAGCGATCGAAGCCACGCCGCCTCTGGAGCCCACCGTGATTTACGCCGAGCCGCGGCCTCTCGCGCCAGTACGAACGGCTTACGCCGAGCGCTCCAATCTGGGCGGCGGCTTCATCGAGTTCTTGTTCGGCGATGGACAGAATCAAGGTGAGCGTTATCAGCAGCAGCCATCCTACGAACCGCGGCGTACGTTGTTTCCGCAGCTTGAACCGCAGCAAATGTTGCGCCAGCAGGAAGATGACAGCGAGCCCGGGCGGCCTGCCTTCAATCCGATATTCGAGAAGCAACTCGTTGACTATCACGGCAAGGAAAGCGCCGGCACGATCATCGTCGATACGCCCAACAAGTTTCTGTTCCTGGTGCAGGGAAACGGCAAGGCGATGCGCTACGGCATCGGCGTCGGCCGGCCCGGCTTCACCTGGTCGGGCGTCAAGCAGATTTCCGCAAAAAAGGAATGGCCGGCGTGGACGCCGCCAGCGGAAATGCTGGTAAGGCGCCCCGATCTGCCGCGGCACATGGAAGGCGGCCCGCAAAATCCGCTCGGCGCCCGCGCGATGTATCTGGGATCGTCGCTCTATCGCATCCACGGCTCCAACGAGCCCTGGACGATCGGCACCAACGTGTCGTCGGGCTGCATCCGGATGCGCAATGAGGACGTGATCGATCTGTACGGCCGCGTCAATGTCGGCGCGCGGGTCGTCGTCATCTGATTTAAATCAAAAACGGCCGCTCGATCCGGGCGGCCGTTTTTCTTTTGTCTCTTTTGCGTGCCGGAAACGCATCATGCGTAGTCGCTGTCTCCGTCACCGTCACCGTCGAAGTCGTCCGAATCGCGATCGGCGTCGTCGTGATCGTCATCGTTCGATGCCGAATCGAACAGCCCCGCGCGCGAATTGTCATCGGCGCCACGTCCGGATGAACCGATGTCGTTGATGCCGGCGTCGCGCGCCAGATCGCCGCCGGATTGATCGCTCGACGGCCGCCGGTCTTCAACTCCTCCGCCCGATCCGGCAGTATCGCCGAAGCTTTGGTGGCTGCCTCCTCCCATCATCGAGCGGATGCTGCCGAGCAGCAGCGATCCGCCGACCACTCCGGCTGCGGCCGCGGCCGCGGTTCCGAGAAATGAGCCGCCACCGCCCCCCATGGGAGCCTGCGGCGCCCCATACGGCTGACCGTAGGGCCCTTGATTAAATTGCCCGGGAGGTTGCGCCTGCTGCAGCACCTGGCCGCTGTTCCAGGTCGGGCGGCTGGCCATGTCCGGCGGCCTGACGTTCGGCACCGAGCCGCGCTCCTGCCCGAATATCGTCTCACGCATCGAATCGAGGAACCCGCCGGATTGGCGTTGTTCGCCGGCGCCGCCGGCTTCCAGTTCCTGGATGCGGCTGTTGGCGCGCTTCAGCGCTTCGTCCTGGAGCAGGACGGTTTGCACCAGCGCGTAGACCGCATTGGGCGCACTGCGAAGACCCTGCGCGATAGCCGCGGCAGCGTCCGGATCGCGCGGCGCGCTCTCCAGCTTGGAGAGCCGGTCGAAAAGATCGTCAACCAATTGGCGTTCTTGCGGTGTCATGGCCTTCTCCCTTGCGTCGAAGCGCGGGGGAGATGTAGGGGCGCTTTATGTCGCCAGTAGTGCCGCCCCGGATTAAATTTATGTATGCGACAAAATGGCTGGCGGGTTTGTTGACGGATGTCAGTCCAATGTAACTTTGTTCGCAGCCAACAGCCGCGGGAAATGCTCGCCCCCGAGAAACGCGTGTTCGTGTTCGCGTTGGACCGTCAGCGGGTCGAGGCTGACCAGGGTTTCGTCGACGAACCCCGGGTGACACATGATGAGGCCATTCTCCGGAAGCCCATCGAGAAATTGTCGCATCAGCACGCTGAAATCGGGCTGTCGAGAAAAATCATAAGCACCGGCGAAACCGGGATTGAATGCGATATTGGCGCGCGAGGCGCGGTGACGAAATTGCGCGCTCAGAATGTCGAGAAACAACGCCTTGGGCGGGCCGAGCCGCCGCAGCAAAGGCGCATCGCGTCCGGCCTGGCGAACCCAGGCCTTGGGCGCAGCTTCTTTCACCGCCGTCAGGAATGCGTCGCGCACGACCGGAAACAGCTGCGCATGCTGATGACCGTCGACGAAATCCGGGGCGCGGCCAAACAGTTCGTTAAACGCCGCGAGCTGCACCATCAGTTCTGCGCGGATGATTTCAGGATCGAGCGAGTGCAGCAGGCCCGCGCGCAGCAGCTTCGGAAACCCTAAGAACATGCCGCCATCGAGCGGCTGAAAATGCATGGTCAAAGGGCGAAACGGCGCCGTCAACGTGGCGTGCAGGCCGATCGAGCAATGCGGATTGTTGGCGGCGGCGGCTTGAAGTGCGCTGACTTCGTCACGGCCGATGGCCGGTCCGACCATCATCACCGACGTGGCATTGAGACGGCCACGCTCGATCAGGTCGCGAATGGCGCGGTTGACGCCGGGACTGAGACCGTAATCGTCGGCGCACAGCCAGATCCGGCGCAGCGGCGCGGCGTCGTTCATTCGGCGGCGGTCCTCTCGCTGGCGCTTGCGCCGGTTTCCGCCTCGATACGTTTGACACTGTGTTCAGCCACGAAATAGATCGGGCGGGCTTTCAACTCCGACAGAATCTTTCCGATGTATTCCCCGACGATGCCGATCATGATGAGTTGCACGCCGCCAATGGTCATCAGGCCGACCACCAGCGAGGGATAGCCGGGAACCGATTTTCCGTCGACCCAGGTTTCCCAGAGAATCGAAAGGCCGAACAGGAAGGCGACCGAAGCGAGCGCCACGCCGAGCAGGCTCGCAAAACGCAGCGGCGCCACCGAGAAAGACGTGAGGCCTTCGATCGAAAGCCCGACCAGCCGGCCGGGGCTGAAGGTGGTGACGCCGTGCGCGCGCGCCGCGGGTTCGTAGTCGACACGGATCTGACGGAAACCGATCCAACTGGCGAGGCCCTTGAAGAAGCGATTGCGCTCGGGAAGCTGGCGCAGTGCCGCCGCGGCGCGCGGCGACAGCAGGCGGAAGTCGCCGGCATCTTCGGGGATTTTCTGCCGCGCGCCCCAATTGATCAGCGCGTAGAAGCCGCGCACGGCGACCCGGCGCAGAAACGATTCGTTGTCGCGATGGGCTTTGGCGGTATAGACCACGTCGTAGCCGCCCTCGATCCAGTGACCGACGAGCTTCTCGACCAGATCGGGCGGATGCTGACCGTCGCCGTCCATGAACAGGACCGCGCCGCGCCTGGCATGGTCCAATCCTGCCATCAGCGCGGCTTCCTTGCCGAAATTGCGCGACAGCGACACCACCTGAACGTCAATGGCGTCGGCGCCAAGTCCGCGCGCAATACTGAGCGTGGCGTCGGCGCTGCCGTCATCGATATAGACAACCTCGCAGGGCAGGCCGTAGCGCTGCCGCAGCGCTTTTGCCATTTCACCAAGCCGCGCGTGCAGCAATGCCAGCCCGGCCGCCTCGTTATAAAGCGGTACGACGATCGACAGCCCTTGCCCCGCAGCCGTCGCCGCGGTGGTTGTTAGGCCAGAAACATCCGTGCCCAGCATCATCGATCAGGTTCCAAACCGCCTACATGGCAGCATATGCTACTCGTTGCTTGCTGTCGCAACGATGAACAAGAACACGCTCCATCTCACCGCCGCAGGAACTCCTCAAGCTTGGCGAACAGCGGATTGTCGCGGTCGAGCACGTAGTCGAGCGACGCCACCGACACCGTCTCGGCGCCATGGGCGCGAAGAAAGCTGCCGAGCGCGTAAAGCTGCATCGGCGGGCAGTGCAGCGTTACCATTCCAGACGATGTCGGGCCGCCAAACGGCGAGACCACGCCGAAGCGATTATGGGCCTCGGCAAGCAGCGCGGCATCGCATCCTTTAAATCGGGTGCGGACCTCCCGGTATTTGCTGGCGCGGGCCCGGGCCGCAATATGATCCAGGATCACGCGCGCGGTCTCGCGGGCCTCGCTCGACCAGTCAGCCTCCCGCGAGGCCACGAGGTTGGCCTGGCTGCGCAGGATCACGCCGTCGTCGAGCACCTTGAGACCGTTGGCGGCAAGCGTGGCGCCGGTCGTCGTGATGTCGACGATCATTTCGGCCGTTCCTACCGCAGGTGCGCCTTCCGTCGCGCCGGCGCTCTCGACGATCCGGTAGTCGACGACGCCGTGGGACGCAAAGAATGTCCGGGTGAGGTTGATGTATTTGGTCGCAACCCGTATCCGCCGGTTATGCTGCGCGCGAAAACCGGTGGTGACGTCGTCGAGATCGGCCATGGTGCGGACATCGATCCAGGCCTGCGGCACGGCGACCACGACATTGGCGCTGCCAAAGCCGAGGTTATGAATCAGCGCGACGCGCTTGTCGGCGTCGACGATGCTTTCACACACCAGATCTTCGCCGGTGACGCCGAGATGCACCGCGCCGCGCGCAAGCTGCGAGGCAATTTCGCTCGCCGAGAGATAGGCGATCTCGACATTGTCGAGCCCGCTGATGGTGCCGCGATAATCGCGGGCGCCACGCGGCTTCGCCAGCGCAAGTCCGGCACGGGTGAAGAACGCCTCGGTGTTTTCCTGCAGCCGGCCTTTCGACGGGACCGCGAGAACGAATGGCGTCGTCATGACGGGCTCCCGCGCAAGCCGGTTGCAGCCGGCTTGCGGCCAAGCTGCGTCAAGGCTTCGATCCAGACCGAAAAGCCGACGGCGGGGATAGGCGTAGCGGCCCCAAGCTGAGTCATCAGTCCATCATAGCGCCCGCCCGCCACCAGCGGCTCGACACCATTGTCCTTGGCGTGCAGTTCGAATTCGAAGCCGGTATAATAGTCGACGCCGCGCCCGAACGAGGTGGAAAAGCGTGTCATGCCGGTATCGATGCCGCGCGCGGCCATGAAGCCGACGCGGCTTTCGAACTGGTCGATCGCGGCGGTGATGTTGAGTTTGGTATCGGCGGCCAGCGCGCGCAACCGCGCCACCGCATCGCGCGGGTCACCCGCGATCGCGAGGAATCGCTTGATGACGTCAAGCGCATCGCGCGGCAGGGCGCCGCCCTTCAATGTCGATTGTTCGAGGAAGCGATCGGCGATTTCCGAAACCGAGCGTCCGCCGACGTTGGTGGTGCCGGCGATCGACATCAGATCGGTCACCAGCGCCAGCGCGGCCTTGCGGTCGGAGCCGGCAAGGGCGGCGAGCACGCCTTCGTATTCGTTGCGGCTCGATCCGGTCGCAAGCGTGAGCCGTTCGAGATCCTGCTCCAGGCTGATCTTGCGGTTGAAATCCTTGATGAGCCGCCGCCTCCACACCGGGTAGAGATCGAGGGCGTCGATCAGCGCAATGAACAGCGCCACGTCTCCGGTGCGAATTTCGACCTCGGTCAGCCCGAACGCGTTGGTGGCCTCAAGCGCCAGCGCAAGCATTTCGGCGTCGGCTGCTGCGCGATCCTGCCGCCCGAAGGATTCGATGCCGGCCTGCAAAAATTCGCTCGGCCGGCCGCCACGGTAACGAAATACCGGCCCGAGGTAGCAGAAGCCGGCAGGCTGGCCGGCACGGCTGGAGGCGAGATAATCCCGCGCCACTGGAATGGTGAGGTCGGGGCGAAGGCACAGTTCCTCGCCGGTGGCATCGGTCGTGAGATAAAGGCTTTTTCGGATGTCCTCGCCCGAGAGGTCGAGGAACGGCTCGGCAGGCTGCAGGATCGCCGGTTCGGCCTGGACGTAGCCCGCCTGCGCGAACGACAATAGCAGAGCATCCGCCCATGCGGCGGGTCCGGTCGCACGATGGGCGGCGGTCAGGGTCATCTCGAAGTCCAAATATCCAGAAAATGGGTGCTAAAGCTTCAGCCGGCGCAGCCCCTTAGCATGGCTGGCGCCGGGTTTCGACCGCGATCGACCAAGTGTCTTAATCAAGTGCCTTAATAACAGGCCAAGGGAATAGGCCAAGTGAGCGGGCCAAGTGAGCGGGCCAAAAGAACGGGCCAAGCGAACAGGCCAAGGGATCGCGGGTTAAGGCCGCAGCCTATCCGCCTGTTCCGCCATCGGTCCAGTCGCCGAGCGCCGCCTGCACCAGCGCCAGCGCCGCCACCGCGGCGGTGTCGGCCCGCAGAATCCGTGGTCCCAGCGAAAGCCTCAGGGTTCGCGGCTGCCGCAGCAGGATCGCGCGCTCGTCCTCGGCAAATCCACCTTCGGGGCCGATCAGGACATCGATTCCGGTCGAAGCCGTACGGTCGCTTCGCAGGGCTTGCAACGGATCCGTGGCGTCTGCGGCCTCGTCGCAGAAAACAAGCAGGCGCTGCCCCTTGCGCTGGGCCAGATAGCGGTCGAGCGCGACCGGCTCGGCGACACCGGCGATGCTCAGGATGCCGCACTGCTCGGCAGCCTCGATGACATTGGCGCGCATCCGCTCGCCGTTGACCCTGCTGACCTGGGTGAAGCGGGTCAAGACCGGTTGCAGCGATGACGCTCCCATCTCGACCGCCTTCTGCACCATGTAGTCGAGCCGGGCGTGTTTCAGCGGCGCAAAGACGTAAGCGAGGTCGGGCAGGCGATCCTGCGGCCGGGTCTGGGCGACGATATTGAGACCGTCGGGCCGTTTGCGTCCCAGGATGGCAGCCTGCCATTCGCCATCGCGTCCGTTGAACACCAGAATGGTTCCGCCTGCGGAAAGCCGCAGCACGTTGCCAAGATAATTGCTCTGGCTGCGCTCCAGCGCGACCGTCTGACCCGCAGCCAATGCGGAGTCGACAAACAGTCTGGGCTTGCGAAAATCGAGTTGAGGCATGATCGAGGTTCCACTCCGGGCAGCCTTTTAGCCTAAAGAGCTCGAATTTACCCAATATCGGCGTCCAGCGCGGCTCAACGCCGCGCTGTTGCCAAATTCCACGGGTTGTTAAGAGGCGGCAGGAATCGTAAATAGCGCTAACGGAATCGCTCTTCTATCGAGAAGACGTGTATCGAGAAGATATGGGGACCAATCGACCTCGCCGGAGAAACAGCTTTGATTATCCGCCGCCTGATTGCACCGCTGACCGTGGCCGTCGTTATCGCCCACGCCGGGCAGGGCTTTGCGCAAAGCGCATTTCCCGCGCCGCTGCCAGGTCGGGCTGCCCCGCCGGCCAACGATTCGGCATTTCCGCCGGTGAACGGAAGAGCGCCGGCTGCGTCCGTCGGTGCCCCTCCGAGTTCATTTCCGGTAACCGGTACGGCACCTGTCACCGGCACCGCGTTCGAGCGCGGACCGGCTCCCCCGCAAGGAGGAGCTGCCGCGGATGACTGCATGAAAGGGTTCGTACCCTTGCGGGAAGACGCCGAGAAGCGTGGCAAACTGATCAAGGCCGCCAGCGACCGGCATGCGTCCCCGGATGAAGCCTGCAAGTTGATCAGGAATTTCGGCCAGGCCGAAATCAAGATGATCAAATACGTCGAGACCAATGCATCGAAGTGCGGAATTCCACCGCAGATATCGGACCAGCTGAAAAACGGCCACAAGAACACCGAGAAAATGCAGACGCAGGTCTGCAACGTGGCGCAGCAACAGCAGCAAAGAGGGCCGGTTGGCCCAAGCCTGAGTGAGGTGCTGGGCTCCTCGGCAGCGCTTCCGGAGGCGACTGTCGCCAAGAAGGGCGGCAGCACGTTCGATACGCTGAACGGCAACGTCCTTTCGCGATGACCCGATGATCACCGCGGCCGCCCGCGTTGCTGATGCGACCGGCAACTGGGTCGACACTCGCGCGCCGCCGTGGTCGCGGCCGTATTTGCGGCTCTCGCGTCTCGACCGGCCGATCGGATCCTGGCTGCTGCTGATGCCGTGCTGGTGGTCGGCGGCGCTGGCCGCCGGCGTCATCAACGACATCGGCCAATTGCCCCTCATCATCGCGCTGTTCTTCATCGGCGCATTTGCCATGCGCGGCGCCGGCTGTACCTGGAACGACATCACCGATCGCGATCTCGATGCGTTGGTGGAACGGACGCGCTCGCGGCCGATTCCGGCGGGACAGGTGAGCGTGCCGCAGGCGGCCGTGTGGCTTGTCGTTCAGGCGCTGATTGGTCTTGCGGTGCTGCTGCAATTCAACCGCTTCGCGGTCATGACCGGCATCGCCTCGCTCGTCATCGTCGCGGTCTATCCGTTCATGAAGCGGATTACCTGGTGGCCGCAGGTCGTGCTCGGGCTGGCGTTCTCGTGGGGCGCGCTGATGGGATTTGCGGTGACGCTCGGTCACATCGATGCGACGGCATTGGCGCTCTACGCCGGCTCGATCGCGTGGGTGATCGGCTATGACACCATCTATGCGCATCAGGATGCCGAGGACGACGCGCTGATCGGAATCAAATCGACCGCGCTGTTGTTCGGCGCGCGCACGAAGCCCGCGTTGATGGTGTTCTACGCAACGGCAGTAGCGCTGATCGGCGTGGCGCTCGCGCTGGCCGGTGCCGGCTTCCCGGCGTGGATCGGGCTTGCCGCGTTTGCCGCCCATCTCGTCTGGCAAATCAGACGTCTTGAGATCAGCGATCCCGCGCTGTGCCTGTGGATATTCAAATCCAACCGCGACGCCGGGCTTTTGCTGTTTGCGGGACTGCTCGCGGATGCGGTGATGCGGGCGGCCTAAACTCGATCATCGGTCTGCGCGGTCTTCCACGGCTTCGACGTTCGGTTATTGCTGTGGTGGTGGCACCTTGGTGTTGCCCTGCAGATACATCTTATCGCCGGTGGAACCGTTACGCTCGCGATTCGATGTTGGGCGGAAGCGCGCAGATGAGCCTTCAGAAAATCGGGTTTTGGCTGACCGCGGCCACGCTTGGCACGCTCTTGCCGGCTCGAGCCCTTCTTGCCGCCGACATGCCGGTGAAAGCCCGGCCGCCAGCACCCGCCTATTACGACTGGAGCGGCGTCTATGTCGGGGTCCATGCCGGTTACGGCGGGGGGATGACGGACTGGAATGACCAAGGTTTCGATTTTGCCGCAAGAGGTTTCCTCGGCGGCGGGCAGGTCGGCATCAACAAGCAGATTGCCAGCATGGTGTTCGGCCTTGAACTGGATGGATCGTGGGCGAACTTCAATGGATCGCAGACGTTTTCCTTCGGCGGTCCGATTATTGGATTCCAGTCGGTCGGATCGGCGACCTCAAAAATCGATGGTTTCGTGACTCTGGCAGGCCGAGCCGGTTTGGCGGCTGATCGCTGGTTCGTCTATGCCAAGGGCGGCATGGCATTTGCGCACGAAAAGCATTCTTTCAGCGTGCTATCAACGGCGTTCGGTGTTTCCGATAGCTTCGCGGTCAGCGGCAGCGAAGGCCGTTGGGGACCGATGGTCGGCTTCGGTACGGAATATGCGCTCGGGAACAACTGGTCGGTCAAGGCCGAATATGACTACATGAATTTCGGGTCCAGAACGCCCAGGCTTACCGGCACCGACACGACAGGGGGCGTTACAAGCCCCATTACGATCGACGCTCAAATCGATCAGGCCGCAATCCATGTCGCTAAGGTAGGCGTGAATTACCGCTTCGGCGGGCTACAGATCGACCCGACTTTCGCGCCGGTGCCGGCGGCGCCGGGCTACAATTGGTCGGGCGCCTATATCGGCGCGCAAGGTGGCTATGGTTTTGGCCACAAGGAGTGGCCCGACTTCTTTGGGATCACCGCGACTTCCGGAAAGTTCGACGCCAACGGGTGGCTTGCCGGCGGCACCGTGGGCGTCAACGCGCAGGCCGGCACGTTCGTATTCGGCGTCGAAGGCGAGTGGATGTGGGCTGGCATCAAGGCGAGCCAGACTTTCACGACGGATCTCGGCGGGGGAGATTTTAGGACGGACAGCCTGGAGAGCAAAATCAATTGGCTTGCGATCGCAAGTGCGCGTGCTGGCTTCGTGGTGGGCGATCGGCTGCTTGTCTATGCCAAGGGCGGCGTCGCGCTCGCCGACGAAAAACATTCGCATAACCTGGCACAGAGCGTTGTCGGGTTCGGCACTGTCAACGCAAGCCTGAGCGGGCGGGCCGTACACACCGGCATCGTGGTGGGCGCTGGCGCCGAATACGCGCTTGGGGGCAATTGGTCCGCCAAGCTCGAATACGACTACATCAGGATGCTCGCGCAGAATGTCATCGTCACCGGCACCGAGGCCGCCAATATCCCGATCCTTGCCGTGGGGACCATCGACTTCGCCGAGCAATTTACGGGAATCAGGCAGGACCTGCACGTCATCAAGCTGGGCGTGAATTATCACTTCAACCCGGTGCCGGTGGTGGTCAGCGCGCACTATTGAGTTGTGCCAGCTTCGCCGCGCATATCGGCGGACGTCCAGGGACGACCGCGGCCATCCTTCGAGATTCGGCCAAGACCAATCTGTAGATCAATCCTTGGGATGAGGCAGATAAGGACCGTCAGGTCCGCGCGATGATCTCGCGTTCGCCCTGATGAATGTTCGCAGGGTTCAGCAAAGCGCCGGCGCGCCGCCGCACCAGGAATTTCGGACGCCGCGCCCGGATCGCGTTGTGGCGCCGGCGCCGCATGGCGGGTTCGCGAGGCTCGTCTTCCAGCAATTGCGGAACCGCGAAAATGTCGCTCCACATCTGCCATGCGGATGCGATCTCTTCGCGGTCGGAACTGACGCACAAGGGAATGGTCAATGACGGATCGCGATGCACGAGCACAAGCGCCTGGGCGTCGTCGATGCCGCGCAGCGCGACGCCGAGAAAATCGCGCACGCGAACGTTGACCGCCATCTGCATGCCGTGGATGGCACGACGCAGCACGACGCGTTCGCGATGAAGTTCGATTTGCCGCACGCCGCCATCTGCGCGGGTGTCGTGCGCATTGAAGCTGACGGGCAGAGAGAGGGGGTCGAGCCGCACTGCGCGGCTCGACCCGGCGGGATCGATCCCGCTTGTTGCAGTTTGACGCCTCACGGCTTTTATCTCCCCGCCGGGATTATGTTCCCGGTCGATGGATGAGACCGTAGCCGAGCGGTGTCCGTATTGGCTTAAAAAGGCTGGTTAATCGAAGGTCACTGGCGCTGCATCCGCGGGCATGATTGACAATACCTTGGCTCACATGATTGACGAGACCTTGCGGAGAAGCTGAAAATCTTTCGCTTTGGACGCACGAAGTGCTTGAAGTCCAAGTGAATCAGGCACATCTCATGGGTTCGGCGATCTGCATTCCAGCCCCTTCAATTCTTGTTCAATCCTTGGGATTTTGTTCGTGATCTCTTCACCATCAGCCGCATCGGCGTCTTCGTCGAAATCCGCAAGCTCCGACCTGTTCGACCAATCCGCTCTCAGCGCGCTGGCGCAGCGTCTCGTTGAGGCCGCCAGACGCGCGGGCGCGGACGCCGCCGACGCGGTCGCGGTGCGCAACATTTCGCAAGGGGTGGAGGTCCGCGACGGACGCGTCGAGGAATCCGAGCGCTCGGAAGGCGACGATGTCGGATTGCGCGTGCTGGTGGGACGGCGCCAGGCGGTGGTCTCCACCAACGACGTCAGCGGCGATGGTGTCGCAAAGCTCGCGGAGCGCGCCGTCGCCATGGCGCGTGTCGCGCCGGACGACAAATATGTCGGTCTTGCCGACCCGTCGTTGCTGGCGCGCGATTTCCCCGATCTCGATCTGCTCGACTCCAAGGTCCCGTCGACATCGGAGCTTGAACGCCGCGCGTGCGAAGCCGAAGCGGCCGCGCTCGCGGTCAAGGGCGTGACCAAATCGGGCGGCGCATCGGCCTCGACCGGAATTGGCGGCATGGTGCTGGTTACCAGTACAGGCTTCCACGGCTCCTACCTGCGCTCGAGCCAGGGCATCTCGATGACCGCGATCGTCGGTGACGGCACCGGCATGGAGCGCGACTATGACTACACATCAGCGCCGCATGCTTCCGACCTTGCATCGCCCGCCAAGGTCGGCCGCACCGCGGGCGAGCGCACGGTCGCGCGCGCCAATCCACGCAAGGTCGAGACCTGCAAGGTGCCCGTGGTGTTCGACCCCAGGGTTTCGAATTCGCTGGTCGGTCATCTGGTGGGCGCGGTGAATGGCGCGTCGATCGCACGCAAGACCAGTTTCCTCAAGGACCGTCTCGGCGAGCAGCTGTTTGCGAAGAATATCCGCATCATCGACGATCCGTTGCGGGTGCGCGGGTTGCGCTCGCAGTCGTTCGACGCCGAGGGCGTCAAGGTCAAAAAACTCGCCATCATCGACGAGGGCGTGCTGACGTCATGGCTGCTGGATTCAGCGACCGCGCGCGAACTCGGTCTGGTCACGACCGGCCACGCCCATCGCGGCGTATCGTCATCGCCTTCGCCGGGGTCGTACAATCTTCATCTTGAGGCCGGCGAGCCTACGCCGGCCGAACTGATATCCGACATTACCGAGGGATTTTATGTCACCGATTTGATCGGCTCCGGCGTCAATGGCGTGACCGGCGACTATAGCCGCGGCGCATCCGGCTTCTGGATCGAGAACGGCGAGATCACCTATGCGGTGAGCGAGGTGACGATCGCTGGCCATCTGCTCGAAATATTCAAGTCGCTGACGCCAGCCAACGATCTGGAATTCCGCTATGGCGTCAATGCTCCGACGCTGCGCATCGAGGGTTTGACGGTTGGCGGACGTTAGCGCCGACAGCGTTCATCAAAGGATTCCGGCGCGCGATATCCTGACGCGAGACGCCGCGTTGCTGACCGATACCGTGCGCGAGGCCGGCGCGCTGGCGCTGTCACTGTTCCGTACCGAGCTGAAAAACTGGACCAAAGGCGCATCCTCGCCGGTGTCCGAAGCCGATATCAGGGTCAACGACCTGCTCGAAAGCCGGCTGCGGTCCGCCACCCCGGATTATGGCTGGCTGTCGGAAGAAAGCGTCGACGACGAGGCGCGTCTTGAGAAGCGGCTGGTCTGGATTGTCGATCCGATCGACGGCACCCGCGGTTACCTGGCCGGCCGCGAAGACTGGTGCGTCAGCGTGGCGCTGGTCGAGAACGGATCGCCCTTGCTGGCGACGGTGTTCGCGCCGGCCAGCGATGAATTTTTCTTTGCCACGCGCGGGCAGGGCGCCCTGCTCAACGCGGTGCCTGTTCTTGCAACATCCGGCACCGAATTGGATTTTTCCCGCGTGGCCGGTCCGAAGCCCCTGGTCGAACGGCTCAGCCGGCAAGCAGGCGAAATTATCCTTCATCCCCGAATCGGGTCGCTGGCGCTCCGGCTGTGCCGGGTCGCGCAGGGCAGTCTCGATGCAGCTTTCGCGGGTGGCCAAAGCCGCGACTGGGACCTTGCCGCCGCCAATTTGATCGTGCAGGAAGCGAATGGTAACATGACCGCGCTCTCGGGGGACGCGATCCTCTACAATCGCCAGGAGGTGACGCACGGGGTGCTGG
>Ga0193726_1000577_pt1 | contig 37479 bp, 30 predicted proteins | sample H2c1metaG_FD_144928 | JGI IMG/M metagenome (GOLD analysis project Ga0193726, IMG submission 144928) | Soil microbial communities from a riparian zone of the East river system, Colorado, United States - H2c1 | ecosystem: Environmental > Terrestrial > Soil > Riparian zone | place: USA: East River... | reverse complement strand
GTACCGGCCGTGCACGTTGACGGAGAGAGAACCTCCGACCGTGAAGTTGGCGTACGTCTGCATGATCGCGACGGAGAGGTTGGCTGGATCGATGCGCTCCTGAATCTCCCGCCAGCGCGTGCCGGCCTGGACCGTGATCGATTTGTCAGCCGGCGAGAAGCTCAGGATCTTGTCGAACCGGCGCATGTCGATGAACAGCGCGCCCTCGGTCGCGATCTGACCGCCCATGCTGTGCCGAGCACCGCCGACTGAGATCGGACCCTGATGCCGTTTCACCGCCTCAACGATCTCGTCCGTCGTCGTCGGCGTGATGACCATGCTGACGGCGATCGGGTTGAGCTGGGTGACGTCGTTGATGAGAAGTGGCGACGTCTGATGATCAGTCGGCGCGCGAACGACGCTCCAGACGATTGCGGCCGACATCACCGCCAGGATGATGACGGCGCCCCCGAGAAGACGCCTGGTGTGCCGGCCGCTCATCGGTGCCTGCGTCGGTGAACAGTTAAGGCCGCCGTGGGCCCCGTCGCCACGCCCCGATGCGCGTGACGTGAGGCGCCGATGCGTCGGCCGGCAGGGAGGCTTTCTCGGCGACGACGGCCGCGCGTCTCGCCGCGTTCACCCCGAGCGCTTTGAACGCCGCCGTCTCGAGGCGCAGGGCTTCTACCATCCGCTCGATGCGCGCGAGACGTTCTTCGTCGTTGTTGGATTCGACCACCGCAGGACAAGAATCGCGCAGGACAACCGGAGGGCGCTGTACCCGATTGGACACCGAAGAAGGATTGGAGGCGCCGCTCCTTGACAGCGGCATGCTGTCTTGTTACCGTCCCCCGCGGGTAAAGAAATGACCAAACGAACGACCTCCTTCGTCCTCACTGCGGCATTCCTCGCCGCTGTGTCAGGGTCTGATCTCATCGCCGCCGATCCGCCGCCGCAGATTGGCGTGATCGTGAAAGCGACGGATAGCGGATCGCCTGCCGATCGCTTTCTCGTGGTGGATCCGGAGAAAGACGATGTCGTAAAGGAGGTCGAGAAGGCGCTTCGCAAGTCTTCCGATCTCCTGGTTGTCACGAACCCGCAGCCCGGCGACCCACCTCCCGTCACGATCGTTCTGGGCGTCAGCAGTGTCTGCGTCACCACCGGCGCGGAACTCAATCCGAAGAAGCCGGAGTTGGCGAGGCAACTGATCTGGTTCATCGACACCGACGATGCGGTCATCACGAACAGGGGTGTCGCGACCAAGCCGGCGCGTCACGTCCGGAATTTCCGCGGCACCGGTCCCGACCGTGCCATCGCAATCGATATGGTGGTGAAGGACTTTATCTACTGGGTTGCCGCCAATCGCTCCGCACTGCTTGCCGGTAAGTAGGCTGACGTACGAGCATTTCATCGTCGGCACCGCCGGGCACGTCGACCATGGCAAGAGCGCGCTGATCAAAACGCTGACGGGCATCGATCCCGACCGCCTGCCGGAAGAAAAAGCACGCGGGATCACGATCGACCTCGGCTTCGCGCACCTCGAGCTCCCGTCCCCCGCGTCCGCCGACTCGTCCTTTCAACTCGGCATCGTCGACGTACCGGGCCACGAAGATTTCGTGAAGAACATGGTGGCCGGCGTCAGCTCGCTCGATGTGGCCCTGCTCGTGGTCGCGGCCGACGATGGCTGGATGCCGCAGACCGAGGAGCACCTGCAGATTCTCACGTATCTGGGCGTCGCACGCGCCGTGGTGGCGCTGACGAAAATCGATCTCGCGCAGGACGAGGGGAGCACCGTCGAGGCGATCCGCGAGCGACTGCGCGAGACGCGGTTTGCCCACGCGCCGATCGTGCCGACATCTGTCGTCAGCGGCCGCGGGCTAGACGAGTTGAAAACCACCCTCGCACACGTGCTCGCCGGGACGCGGCCGTCGCGCGACATCGGGAAGCCCCGTTTGCCGGTCGATCGGATCTTCACGCTGCCCGGCATTGGGACGGTCGTCACCGGCACGCTCGTCGACGGCGGGTTGCGGCGCGGTCAGACGGTGGTGATTCAGCCGTCCGGAAAGACCGCGCGGATTCGCAGCCTGCAGTCTCACGGACGCGACGTGGAGACGGGAGGCCCCGGCACTCGGACCGCGCTGAATCTGACCGACATCCGCCTGGAGGACATCCATCGGGGCAACGTCGTCACGCTGCAGACGCTTGGCGGACCCAGCGAGATTCTTGATGTGCTCCTGGAGATTTCGCCGAGGGCGGCCCGTGGCGTCAAGCACGGCGCCCGCGTGCACGCGCATTACGGGAGCGGCAGCGTGGCGGCTCGCGTCGCCTTGTACTCAGGCGACGAACTGGCCGTCGGTGGCCGTGCGCTCGCGCAATTGCGGCTGGACGCATCAGCATTTGTGTTCGCTGGGGACCGTTTCACGGTACGCGACTGGGCCGAACAACACACCCTGGCAGGCGGCATCGTTCTGGACGCGGATGCCAGCCGTCACGGGTTTCGGAGCGCCAAGCGGTATCGCTGTCTCGCGCGGCGCGCACAATCGCCCGCCGATGTCGCCGAATTCGCGAGCTCTCAAATCGAACGCGATGTCGGCGTCCGGCGGTCGGTGCTGCTTCTGAAATCACGATTCAGCGCCGCCGACGTAGCGGATGCCGAGGCGCGCCTGGTCGCCGCCGGCCAGATCGTCGGCGCCGGCGACTTCGTCGTCGATGCGGGTCAATGGCGGACGGTCCGCGCCAAGGCCGCGGAGGCAATCGACGTCTATCACGCGGCTCACCCCGAGCACGTCGGCTTGTCGCTCACCGGGCTGCGTACGGCGCTCGGCGCCGATCTCCCCATCGAACAGGCGCTCGAAGCGCTGATCGGGGATCTGTGCAGAAGTGACTTCACCCGTGTCGGCAAGGCGGTCCGTCGGACGGCGCATCGCCCGGCGCTGCCGGCTGCGCTTCAGGCTGCCGGCGAGACGCTTCGCGCCACGCTCGCCGCCCATCCGTTCGACCCGCCGTCGCGCAAAGACCTCACGCCCGATGCCGCGGCGGAGCGCGCGCTTCGGTTCCTGATTGAAAGCGGCGAAGCGGTTGAGATCAGCTCGGAGGTCGTCGTCTCGGCTGACAACTTCACGCGAGCCGTCGATGCGGTTCGCGCATATCTTCGGGAACACGGTCCGGCGACGATGAGCGACGTGCGGCAGATGCTGGGCGGCAGCCGGAGAGTCGTCGTCCCGTTGCTCGAGCGCCTGGACCGGGATGGAGTAACGCTCCGATCGGGAGCCACGCGGTCGCTCCGGTAGCGAGGCCCAAGGAGGCTCAAAGAGTGCCTATCTAACCCTTTCATACTATTGATCCGGTCGTCCGTCCTTCATAACATGACGCACCGAGTTTTCCACTAGGAGGAGCGTCGAATGAAGGCCTTGTTTCGTGTTGCGGTGCTCGCCGCCATGGCGACGGCAGTCGTGCTGGTTACCCCCAGGCACGCCTTCGCCCAGGGTTGAGTGCCCGCAAGAATAGGCACGCCAGGTGCTGGCGGGCTAGGCGGCGGTTATCCACTCGCAGGTGAGTGGTCTGCGTCTCTCGGCTGGCGTTATCAGAAGTCAGACCGACACTACGTGGGCGACGTGTATCAAGGACAGCGGGACCAACTCGGCAATCAGGTCGTCAACAACATCAACGCGGCAGATCTGAGCCTCAAGTATCAGGTGACGCGGCGTGTCGAGTTCACGGTCGGCATTCCGTACTCCATGGACACGCGCTCGCAGACGCTGAATACTTCTCCGAGTCTCACGCGCTATCAGACGGCGGCGCGTGGCATTGGCGACATCCTGGTCGCCACACGGCGCTGGATATTCGATCCGGACACGCACACCGAGGGCAACCTGCAGCTGGGCGCCGGCGTGCAGTTTCCGACGGGATCGGACAACGTCCAGGATACGTTCCTGACGCTGACAGGAACCACGATCGGGACCGCGATCAGGAACGTCGATCAATCCATCCAGCCCGGCGAGGGTGGATGGGGGTTCCTGGGCGACGTGATGGCGTTCAGGACGATCAAGGGGACGTCCGCATACGTCAATGCCGCATACCTCCTCACGCCTCAGGAGAACAACGGCGTGACGAACGGCACGAGCACTTCGGGCGCGGCGCAATACATGTCGGTCTATGACCAGTTCTTCCTGGCGGTCGGCGACGGCTTCCCCATCAAGGGAGCGGCGTCAGGGGGTCTCGCGGTACGTGTCGAGGGCGTGCCCGCGCACGACCTGGTCGGCGGACAGTTCGGGTTCCGACGTCCTGGCGTCGCGGTATCGTTCCAGCCGTCGATCAGCGTCCACAAGGGCAGCAATACCTTCGACGTTGCCGTTCCCATCGCCGTCTACCGCAACCGGTTCCAGAGCGCGACCGACGAGTTGACCGGCGGGCACGGTGACGCGGCGTTCGCCAACTGGCTCCTGATGGCGTCAGTCTCACGTAAGTTCTGAAGTCGTCGTCGCTGACCACAGGCCAGGGCCCACATGCGGGGGCCCTGGCAATTTTTTTCATCCTGCTAAGATAAACGTCATGCGATACATCCGTTGCTCCTCCCTCCTCGTCGCCCTCCTTTTGTTCGCCAACAGCGCGTGGTCTGAGGACGCGTGGATCCCGATTGAAAAACGCGTGGCGGCGCCCAAGCTCGTACTGAGCGACGTCAAGGGTTCGAAGCGGCAGCTGTCCGAATTCAAGGGCAGGGTCCTCGTCCTGAATTTCTGGGCCACCTGGTGCATGCCGTGCAAGGGCGAGATGCCCGAGTTCACGAAGGCGTACGCCGATTATCGCGACCGCGACGTGACGTTTCTCGCCGCCGCCGACGAACAGCGTTCGGCGCGGCCCAAAGTGGAAGCGTTCGTGCGCGAGTACGGGATGCAATTTCCCGTCTGGCTCGAAGTGGGGGAACAGAACCTGAAGGACTTCGGCGTCGGCCCGGAGATTCCCGATACGATCATCCTGGATAAGGCCGGCCGCATCGCCGCGCGGATCGTCGGCGCGACCGACGGCGCGACGTTGCGCGGACTGCTCGACCGAATCCTGAGCGAATAAGGCCCTCTCGCCCGCGCCCGGCTGCGCTACGATCAGCGTCGCGTGTTGAAGTCTCAGCGCCTGGCGCTGCATTCCCTCTTCTTCCTGTCCGGCGCCGCGGCACTCGCGTACGAAGTGCTGTGGATGCGCCGCTTCTCGGTGCTCCTCGGGGCCACGGCCCCGGCGGTCGCTGCGGCGCTGGCAGCTTTCTTCGCAGGCCTCGGCCTCGGCAGCTACCTGTTCGGCCGACTCGCGCCCCGCTTCACACGGCCGCTCCTGGCGTTTGCGGCGCTTGAGATCGGCACCGCCCTGTCAGCCCTGTCGGTCGAGCCGCTCCTCCGCGCGATGCAGCCCATCGTCGCGTGGCTCTACGACGGGCCGGCCGGCAACGCTGGAAGCATCCTCCCACTCACGTTGAGAATCGGCATCGCGATCGCCGCGGTCCTCGTGCCGGCGACATGCATGGGAGGCACGCTGCCCGTGCTTGCGCAACTCGTCGCGGCGCGAGCCGAGTCGCTCGGCGTCCGGGCCGGCGGCCTCTACGCGATCAACACGCTGGGGGCCGCCTGCGGCGCTCTGGTGATTCCGGCCGTCCTGCTCCCGGCTTTCGGCGTCACCGGGGCGCTCGCCGCGGTCGTGACGACCAGCCTCCTGATCGCGGGCGGCGCGCTGATTCTTTCGCGGCGGCCCGAAGCGCCAGACCCGGAGCCGCCAGCTGCGCGCACGGTCAAACGCGAGAAGGCGCGGCCCGTGCGCAGGGGCACGCTGGCGCTGGCATTCGTCTCCGGCGTGATGACGCTCGCGCTCGAAGCCATGGCGACGCGCGCGTTCGCGCTGGTCCACGAGAACTCCGTGTACTCGTTCGCGACCGTCGTCGCCGTATTCCTCGCCGGACTCGGCATCGGTGCGGCCGTCGCGCGCGCCGCGCTGCGGCGGACGGTCGCTCCCCGCGGGCTCGTCTCAGTCGGCTGGGCGGCCGCTGGTGTCTGGATGGTGTGGCTGCCGGCGCTGTTCGTGCGTATCACCGGTCTCGAGTACGTCGCGGGCGGAGGGCTGACCGCGCACGAGGTGCATCTTGCCGCCCTCGTGTGCGCAGGACTGCTGACGCCAAGCGTCCTGCTGGGGCTGGCGCTGCCGGCCCTGATGCAAGAGGAAGGCGAGACCGACCGGCAAGGCGGTCCCGCCGTCGGAGCGGTCCTCGCGGCGAACACGGCCGGCGCGATTGTCGGGCCGCTTCTCGCCTCGTTCGCACTGGTGCCAGCGGTCGGGCTCTGGAACGCCGTCGGCCTTCTCGGCGTCGTCGCGCTCACCGGCGCCGCAATGACCGCCGTCGGTGCGACACGAGCGGTTCGGCGCACATTCGCGGCCGCTGTGGCCATCGCGGGCGTCGTGTTCCTGGCCGTCCCACCCGGCTCGCTGCCACGCACACATCTCTCGGCCGACGACCGCCTGCTCGATTTGCGCGAGGGCGCTTTCGGCAGCGTCGCCGTCGTCGAGCACGAGGGTCAGCGCCGCATCAAGTTGAACAACTTCTACGTGCTCGGAGGCACGGCCGCCGCCGGGGATGAACGGCTGCAGGGGCACATTCCGCTCCTGCTCCATCCGCGGCCCGAGCGCGTGGCGTACCTCGGCCTTGGTACTGGCATCTCGCTCAGTGCCATCATGTTTCATCCGGTTCGCGAAGCCGTGGCACTGGAGCTGGTTCCTGATGTCGCGTCGGCCGCTCGCAACTGGTTCGGTGAGGCGAATCTCAACGTGCTCGGGGATCCGCGCGTGCGCGTGCGTGCCGAGGACGCGCGCAGCTATGCGGGCGCGACACGCGATCGTTTCGATGTGGTCGTCGGAGACCTCGTGGTGCCGTGGCGGAGCGGCGAATCCACACTCTACACACGTGACAGCTTCGAGGCCGTGCGGCGTGTGCTGGCGCCCGGCGGGCTCTACTGCCAGTGGGTGCCGCTGTATCAGCTGTCGGAGCCTGAATTCGACAGCATTGCGGCGTCGTTCCTCGATGTCTTCCCGCACACGACGCTCTGGGCGGGCGATTTCAACGCCGGGGACGCCGTGGTCGGCTTGATCGGCCACACGGATCCACGCGGGCTCGATCCCGCGGTCGTCGATGCACGTTCGCGCGTCCTGGCGGCCAACCGCGATCGGAGCAACCCGTATCTGTCGCACCCTGCCGGTCTCTGGCTGTACTTCGTCGGGCCTCTCGATCCGTCCGAGCCGCGCTTCCGTTCGGCGCCGCGGAATCTCGACGCGAGACCGTGGATCGAGCTGGCGAGCCCGCGTCTGCACCTTCGCATCGAGAGCGGAGACGCCGCTGCCTTTGTCGGCAGACCCCTGAACGCGCGGCTCGACCACATCCGCTCCCTTCCGCTGGCCGGCACGACAGCCGCCGCGCTTCAGGCCGAGCATCTCGAATGGCGCGATCGGGGCGCGGACATCTGGGCGGCTTCGTTGCTGTCGTTCGAAGGCGACAACGCCGCCGCCGACCGCCTGGGTCTCGCCACGCTGGCGCGCCTGCCCATCGAAGTCCAGATGGCTGTACTTGGCGCGCCCGTCGGGGGGAAGTGAAGGGAGAACGCCGTGACGATCACCACGACCACGCTGTTCCGAGTCGCCGGCGTTGCCGCCAGTTTGACCGCCTTCTTGAACTTGTGAAACGGCGTGCTCGTCTGGTGCTTGCCGAGCTTTGCGCTGTCGGGATGGGTGCGGGGAACGCGACGCCGCTCGATCTCGACGCGATCTCCGACGAGTCCCTCGAAGCCATCAGGGCCTGAGGGCGGGAGCGCAACTAACCAGTCGTGAAGTCTCATGACACCCACCAGTCCCGCTATTGTGTTATCATATCACCATATGATATGACTCGTAGCGCGTCGGACCACGGCCTGGAGTGCCTGCTCGCATTCGATGGGCGTATCCATCATCTCGAAAAGGGCTACTGGCTCAAGTTCGAAATCGCCCGCGTCACAGCGACGACGAACCGGCCGCATGGCCTTTCCTACTCGTTCACGCTACACGCGCCGGAGGGCTCGAGACTGGTCGGTTTCGACAATGCGCACGACGTGCCGGCCAGGGGATCACGGTTCAAGCGCCGCCGCAGCGAAAGCGCTGACCACTGGCATCGTACGGAAAGGGATCCAGGTAGACCCTACGAATTTACGAACGCCGAGGCATTGATCGACGACTTCTTCGACGAGGTCGAGCGGGTCTTACGCGACCGTGGGATTGGCCTGCGGGTCATGAGAACGGAAGCATCACGGAGGTCGAAATGAAACACGCCAAAGTTCAGAGCCTGCCATCACTTCGAGAGGAGATGAAGGCCGTGGCCCGCGGCGAGCGGCCCGCGCCGGCTGACACCCGCAAAGCAAGCTTCAATTCCGTTGAGGCGGTCGTTCGGCTGCTGACACCGGACAACCGCCGACTGCTCGCTCTGATTCGGGATCGGAAACCGCAATCGGTCGCCGAGTTGGTCACCATGACCGGACGGGCACAGCCGAACCTAACTCGGACGCTGGCCAAGTTTGAGGCCGCAGGTTTCATCACGATGAAAACGGTCGGCCGTCGCAAAGCGCCGAGCGCGGCCGTCAAGAAAATCGTCGTCGAAATCGACCCATATTCCGATCGGGATCGCCTCCGCGTCGCGTAGCCAGGGGCGGCAGGAGTTCAGTTCTTCGGACGTAGCGGTGACAATTACGGTGACAGTCGGCCGATCCGGGTCGTCAGCCCGGTATCGGATCTGCGATTTTGCCAGGAAAGATTGGAGGCGCCGCCCGGATTTGAACCGGGGGTGGAGGTTTTGCAGACCTCTGCCTTACCACTTGGCGACGGCGCCCCTCTGAAAAAAGCTTGGCGGGAAACCCCCTGCGACCGAAGAAAGAAGCGCACGGAGCGGAGTGGGCGCGAGGGCCCCACGTAGCGAAGTGCGCCGGAGCGGGGCGAGGGGCCCCCGCGACTAAATAATGGAGCGGGAAACGGGATTCGAACCCGCGACTTCGACCTTGGCAAGGTCGCACTCTACCACTGAGCTATTCCCGCTCGACCGTCTAAAGTACTACACGGCCGGGCTGCCAATCAACCCCCGCTGGCCTCTCGCAACACCCGCGCAGCTTCCTCGGGCGCGGTCGGATTGATGTAAAACCCCGTCCCCCACTCGAACCCGGCGACTCTCGTGAGCTTCGGAATCAACTCCACGTGCCAGTGATAGTACTCCGTCGTCTCTCCCGAGAACGGGGAACTGTGGATGATCAGGTTGAACGCCGGCCGCTCGAGCACTTTGTCCATCCGCGTGAGCACGGACTTCAGCAGCCGCGCGAGCGCCTCGTATTCCTGCCGCGGCGCCTCTTCGAACCGCGCGCCGTGGCGCTTCGGCAGCAGCCACGTCTCGAACGGGAACCGCGGCGCGTACGGCGAGAGCGCCACCATCTCCGCGTTCTCCAGGATCACGCGCCGGCCAGCCGATGTTTCCTGCCGGATGATGTCGCAGAAGACGCACCGCTCCTTCGCCATGAAGTGCCGGCGCGCGCCGTCGATTTCCTCGCGCACGAAATCCGGGACGATCGGCAGCGCGATCAGCTGCGAATGCGTGTGCTCGAGCGTCGCGCCGGCCGCGGACCCGTGGTTCTTGAAGATCAGGATGTACCGGAACCGCACGTCCTTCTTCAGATCCAGAATCCGCTCGCGGTAGGCCCACAGGACGCGCTCGATCTCGCCCTCCGACATCGCCGCGAGCGTCTTTGCGTGATCCGGCGTCTCGATGATCACTTCGTGCGCGCCGACGCCGTTCATCCGGTCGAACATCCCCTCCGCTTCACGCTCGAGGCCCCCCTCGACCTTCAGCGCGGGAAACTTGTTGGGGACGACGCGCAGCAGCCAGTCAGACGAATTCGGCGCCCCGCCGTTGCTCCGGTACGCGAGGACCTCGGGCGGCGTCAGCGCTTCCCGCCCCGCGCAGAACGGACAGTCGGCCACGCCGAGGCTCTCCGCGTGCGGAATGCGGAAATCGCTCGGACGTTTGCGCCGTTCGGTGGAGATGATGACCCAGCGGCCGGTGATGGGATCTTTTCGCAGTTCAGGCATTTATCAGTCGTCAGTCGCCAGTGACGTCAAACGCGCTCTTGAACACCTCGATCACCGGACGGTCCGCCTCGAAGCGGATCGATACGACGTCGAAGCGGCACGGACATCCGGTCAGGCGATGCCGCGTCAGGTAATCCAGCGCGAGGCGCGCCATCCGCTGACGCTTGATCCGCGTGATGGCGTCGCCTCCGTCGCCGTACGCGCGGCCGTCGCGCGTCTTCACTTCCACGAACACGATCGTCGCGCCGTCGCGCGCGATGATGTCCAATTCGCCACCGCGCCGGCGGTAGCGCCTCGCAAGAATTTCGTACCCGCGCCGCGCGAGCTCCTCGCACGCGAGATCTTCCCCGGCTTTTCCGAACAGCACGCGAGCGCGGGACATTTCATCCCGCGCTTCTGCAAGAGCATCACCACGGAGGACCGTGCCCTCCCCATTAACTCCGCGACCTCCGTGGGAGCGTCTTTTCCACCTCTGTCAGCGCGTCATCGAAGATCCGCGCTGCGGTGTCGGCTTGTTCCTTCGTCAGCACCAGCGGCGGCGAGAAGCGGATCGAGTTCTTCCCCGCTCCCAGCAACAGCAGTCCGCGGTCGAACGCGGCGTTGACGACGGCGTCGCGCTCGTCGGTGGCGCGTTCCTTCGTCTTCCGATCGCGCACCAGCTCAACGCCGATCATCAGGCCGCGCCCGCGCACGTCGCCGATCAGCGGGTGCTTGTCCTGCAGCGCCTTCAGCGCCGCCATCAGATGCGCGCCCACGTCGGCGGCGTTCGCGATCAATCGATCCTTCAGAAGCTTGATCGTCGCGACCGCCGCGGCGCACGACACCGGGTTGCCGCCGAACGTGCTCGCGTGCGCGCCGGGCGGCCACGTCATCACATCCGCGCGCGCCACCGCGACGCCGAGCGGCATCCCGGACGCGATCCCTTTCGCGATCGCGATCATGTCCGGCCGCACGCCGGTGTACTCGATCGCGAACATCTTCCCGCTGCGTCCCATCCCCGACTGCACTTCGTCCGCCACGAGCAGGATCCCGTGCGTCTTCGTCAGCTCGCGCAGCCGCTGCATGAACTGGTCGGGCGGGACGACGTAGCCGCCTTCGCCCTGGATCGGCTCGACGACCATCGCGGCCACTTCGTCGGGCGACACGAGGTGCAGGAAGATCTGATCCTCGATGAAATCGACGCACTCGGCGGCGCAGTTGTCGTTCTTCAGCCCGAGCGGGCACCGGTAGCAGTCCGCATACGGCGCGTGATACACGCCGGGCATCATCGGGCCGAATCCGCGGCGCTGAATCGCCTTGCTCGCGGTCAGCGACAAGGCGCCGAGCGTCCGGCCGTGGAATCCGCCGAGGAACGCGATGATGTTGTCGCGCCTGGTCGAATAGCGCGCGAGCTTGATGCACGCCTCGATCGCTTCGGTCCCGGAGTTGCCGAAAAACGACCGCGCCCCGCCGTCGATCGGCGCGACCGACGCGAGATCCTCGGCCAGCTTCACCTGCGGCTCGTAGTAGAAGTCGGTCCCCGACATGTGCAGGAACTTCTGCGCCTGATCGGTGATCGCCTTCACGACGTCGGGATGCGAGTGCCCGGTCGCATTCACCGCGATGCCGGCCGCGCAGTCGAGGAACACGTTGCCGTCCACGTCTTCGACCATCGCGCCGTACCCGCGCTCCATGACGAGCGGATACCCGCGCGTGTACGAGGGCGAGACGACGTGAGCGTCGCGATCGATGAGGGCTTTGGCCTTCGGGCCCGGGAGCTTCGTCTTCAGCTGCGGTGTACTGATCATTTCTTTTTCCAGCGCGTGCCCGAGGGTCCGTCCTCGAGGAGCACGCCACGGGCGGCCAGGTCGTCGCGGATGCGATCGGCGGCCGCAAAATCGCGGCGCCGGCGGGCGTCGCGGCGATCTTCGATGCGCTGCTCGATCTCGGCGACCGGCACAGGCGGTTGTTCGTCCTCCGCGCGTCGCAGGCTCAGCACACCGAGCACGAGATCGAACTCGTCGAACGCCGCCAGGATCCCCGGCACGTCGTCGGTGCCGAGCTCGCCCGCATCGATTGAAGAATTGAGCGCGCGCACCAGCTCGAACATGGCGCCGAGCGCAGCCGACGTGTTGAGATCGTCCCGCATCGCTTCGGTGAACGCCGTTCGCGCTTCGGCCACGCGCGCGGCGATCGCGGGGTTTGCCCCCGCTCGCGTCACCGCTTCCACCCGCGCCAGGCAGTCGGCCAGCCGCCGCAGCGATTCCTCAGCCTGCGTCAGGCCCACCCACGTGAAGTTCAACTGCTTGCGATAGTGCGACGACAGCAGCAGATACCGCAGCGCCGACGGGCGGAAGCCTTTCGCGACGATGTCGGGGATGGTGTACGTGTTGCCGAGCGACTTCGACATTTTCTGCTCGTCCACGAGCAGATACTCGACGTGCATCCAGAAGCGCGAGAACTGCGTGCCGGTGGCGCCTTCGCTCTGGGCGATTTCGTTCTCGTGGTGCGGGAAGACCAGATCGATGCCGCCCGCGTGGAGGTCGATCGGCGACGGCCCGAGCAGCCGAAGAGCCATCGCGGAGCACTCGAGGTGCCATCCCGGACGCCCCGGCGGATCGACGAGATCCCACGACGGCTCGCCCGCCCGTGCGCCCTTCCACAGCACGAAATCCCGGGCGTCGTCTTTCGCGTAGTTGTCCGCGTCCACGCGCGCGCCCGGCTTCATCCCTTCGAAGTCGAGCCTCGCCAGCCGCCCGTACGTCGGCATCGTCGAGATCTTGAAATAGATCGAGCCCTCGCTGCGATACGTGTGGCCGTTCGCGTCCAGCGCCTTGATCACGTCGGCCATCGCCCGCAGATTCGCCTCGTCTGTCGCCCGAGGCATCTCTTCGATTTCCTCGAGGCCCAGCGCGCGCGTGTCCTCGCGGAACATCGCGATGAACTGTTCGGTGTACTCCCGCAGCGGCAGGCCTGCCTTCTCGGCGCCGGCGATCGTGCGATCGTCCACGTCCGTGAAGTTCATCACCTGCCGGACGTGGTGGCTCTGGAGGTACTTCAGCGTCCGGCGAAGGACGTCGATGCAGATGAACGTGCGGAAGTTGCCGATGTGGCCGCGGGCGTACACCGTGAGCCCGCAGGTGTACATGCGGACGGTGTTTTCCTGCGACGGCGCGAACGGCTCTTCCTGCCGGGTCAGCGTGTTGTACAGCTTCATCGTCATCGGCGTCGTTGGTCAGTGCCTCAGGGCAGGCGGCGCGTCACGCGGCAGAGGCTGCGCTTGCGCTGCGAGACGAGGATTTCGAGCTCGCCCTCGCGCACCTGAAATTGCATGTGCAGCTCGGCGCCGGAGGCCAGGCCGGCGGCCAGCCCGGCCTTCAGCTCGCCGCTCAATTCGTCGACGGCCGCCGGCTCGAAGCCGAAGTGCGTGAGGACGTTCGACGTCAGGTCCGCGACCATCGTGTCGAAACCGCCGGTCCGCGGGAGCCGCATCGAGAAAAAGAAGGGGTGGTCGGACACCGTGCGGAATTCTACAGTGAAAGATGGCCGAACAGCACGCGGGCGCGGTCGCAGTCGGCGGCAATCTGGTCCCGCAGCGCGTCTACCGAGTCGAACGCGCGCTCGTCGCGCAGCCGCTGGACGAACCCGACCCGGGTCCGCTGGCCGTAGAGCTCGCGATCCACGTCGAAAATGTGCGTCTCGGTCGTCGCCCGCCCTGATTGATCGACGGTCGGCCGGACGCCGATGTTCGTGACCGACGGGTGCACGACGCCGTCGAGCGTGGTGGTGGTCGCGTACACCCCATGCGGCGGCAGTAGCTCGTTCTCGGTGCAGAGATTCGCAGTCGGGAAGCCGATCGTGCGTCCGCGGCCGTCCCCCCGCACGATCGTGCCGTCGATAAAGTACTGATGGCCGAGCAGCGCCCCGGCCTCGTCCACCCGCCCTTCGGCGATCAGACGGCGGATCCGCGTGCTGCTGACGACGAAGTCCTTGTAGCGGACCGGATCGATCTTCTCCGTCTTGAAGCCGTCGCGCGCGCCGAGCGCGCGCAGCAGCGTGAAATTGCCGGCCCGATCGTGACCGAACAGGAAGTTCGCGCCGACCCACACTTCCGAGACGTGCAGCCAGTCGACCAGCACCGCTTGGACGAAGGTCTCCGGACTCCAGCGCGACAACTCGGGCGTGAAGCGGACGATCGCGGCGCCCTGCACGCCGGCGCGGGCGAACGCTTCGAGCTTCTGCTCCTTCGTCATCAGCAGCGCGGGCGCCTTGTCGGGGCGCACGATGCGCGGCGGATGCGGGTCGAAGGTCATGACGACGGATGTCGCGCCGCGCTCGGCGGCGACACGGCACAAGCGATCGAGAATCTTCTGGTGACCACGGTGGAGGCCGTCGAAGTTCCCGAGCGCGAGCACGGGATTCGACCACCGCGCCGGACGCGAATCGTCTGGAAAATGGATGACGTCCATCAGACGTTCAGCACCAGGCCATCATAAGCCAGTTCGACGCCGGCCGGCAGCCGCGCACAGGTCGCGGCGTGCGGCAGGTCGTGGCAGATGTGCGTGAAGTACGCGCGCTCCGGCTTCAGCCGCGCGACGACGTCGAGCGCTTCGGCGACGCAGAAGTGGGTCGGATGCGGACGATCGCGGAGCGCGTCGAGGATCAGCGTGCGGACGCCGGTCAGCAATGGCCACGACGACCCGGGGATCGCGCTGCAATCGGTGAGGTAGGCGAACGCGCCGATGCGATAGCCGAGGATCATCCGTTTGCCGTGCAGGACCGGAACAGGGATCACCTCGACGCCGCCGAGCGAAAACGTCCCGGCGATCCTGAACAGCGACAGCTGGGGCAGGCCGCCACTCGGTCCGGCGGGCGGATCGAAGACGTACGAGAACATCCGCCTGAGATCGACGAATGTCTCCGCGTCGCCGTAGCACGGAATCGCGCCCTTCTGGAGATGGTTGAACCGCCGCACGTCGTCCAGCCCCATGACGTGATCGGCGTGGCTGTGCGTGAACAGGATCGCGTCCGCGCGGCGGACGTCGTGCGCGAGCGCCTGCGCGCGCAAATCGGTCGAGGTGTCGACGAGGATGCTGCGGACGCTTGCGGCAAATGGCGACGGTGCCGCACCCTCGAGCTCGATCCGGACCGACGGGCGCATCCGCCGGTCGCGTGGATCGCTCGAGCGGCACACGGCGCAGTCGCAGCCGATCATCGGGACGCCGTGCGACGTCCCGCTCCCGAGCACGGTAATCTTGAGTTTCACGTCTCCCTGATGTCTCATAACCGCTGTGTCGCTCTATTCTAGTTGCCCCCGGTGAGCACGCCGAACACGACGAACTCGACGAACACGACGACGTCGTGGCGCCCGTGGCTGCTCGTGGCCGGGTTGCTGGTCCTCACACTCGCGGCGTATCACCCGGCGTGGCACGGTGGTCTGCTCTGGGACGATGAGGCCCATCTGACGCCGGTCGCGCTGCAATCGGCGCACGGGCTGTGGCGTATCTGGTTCGAGATCGGCGCGACGCAGCAGTACTACCCCGCCACGCACTCGGCGTTCTGGCTGCTGCACGCGATCGCCGGCTCGAACACCTTCTGGTACCACATCGTCAACATCTCCCTGCATGCCTGCTCGGCATTTTTCGTCGCGGTGATCCTGAGGCGGCTCGCGATCCCGGGCGCCGTGCTCGCGGCGGTGATCTTCGCCCTGCATCCCGTCCACGTGGAGTCGGTGGCGTGGATCGCCGAGCTGAAGAACACGCTGTCTGGCGCGTGCTATCTCGCCGCGATGTGGGCGTACCTGCGCTTTGACGAGAACCGGGGACGCCGATGGTATGCGCTCTCGCTCGCTCTGTTCGTGGTCGCGCTGTTGAGCAAGACGGTCACGGCGACGTTGCCGGCCGCGTTGCTCGTCATCTTCTGGTGGCAGCGCGGGCGGCTCGACTGGAAGCGCGACGTGCAGCCGCTGGTGCCGTTCCTGCTGCTCGGTGCCGCGCTGGGTCTCCTCACTGCGTGGGTCGAGCGCGCCTACATCGGTGCGCAGGGATCGGACTTTCAGTTGACGCTCGTTGACCGGACCCTCGTCGCGGGCCGCGCCGTGTGGTTTTACATGGCCACGCTCGCGTGGCCGTCGGATCTGATCCTCATCTACCCCCGCTGGCGAATCGATCGCGCTGACTGGGTGCAGCTGCTCTATCCGCTCGCGGCCCTCGTCCTGCTGGCCGTGCTGTGGGGTATCCGGCACCGCACGCGCGCGCCGCTCGCGGCGTTTCTCTTCTTCTGTGGCACGCTGGTCCCCGCGCTCGGCTTCGTCGACGTCTACCCGTTCCGCTACTCGTTCGTCGCGGATCATTTTCAATATCTTGCCAGCCTGGGGATCATCGTCCTGTTCGCGGCCGCTGTGGCATCGCTGCTGGCGCGGATCGCGCGTCCGCGCAAAGCCGTCGCGATGACGGCGGTCACCGTTTTGTTCGCAGCCACGCTCGGACTCCTGACCTGGCGACAGAGTCATCAGTACGCGGACTCCGAAACGCTCTATCGCGCGACGATCGCGCGCGACCCATCCAGCTGGATGGCGCACAACAACCTCGGCGTCGTGCTGCTTCGCGGTGCACCGGGCAGACTCGCCGAGGCGACCGGGGAGTTCCGGGAATCGCTGCGGCTCAACCCGGACAACGCCGAAGCCCATCACAATATGGGCGTCGCGCTGCAACGCACGAACCGCCTTACGGAAGCGGCCGCCGAGAATCGCGAGGCGATACGGCTCATCCCCATGTTCGCCGAAGCGCACAACGATCTGGGCGTCGAACTGGCCGGCCTGGGCCGCATGGACCAGGCGATCGAGCAGTACCGCGCCGCGCTGCGGATCCAGCCCGCGTACGTCCAGGCGCACATCAATCTCGGGGTGACGCTCGCGCAGCTCGGTCGCCTCGGCGACGCGCTGCCGGAATTGGAGGCAGTGCTCGCGCTTCAGCCGGAGTCTTCGCAGGCGCACAACAACCTGGGATACGGGCTCATGCTGGCGGGACGCCGCGAGGAGGCGGAGGCCCGCTTCAACGAAGCGCTGCGGCTCGATCCGGGCAACGCTCAGGCGCGGGCGAACCTCGCTCGAGTCAAGATCAAATGATCCGCTGCGCGGATCACGGCTCAATGATCCGCTTGCCGCCGCCCGTCGCCTCGATGAAGCGCAGGCGCAGCTCGTACAGCACCTGCTCGAGAATCTGACGCTCTTCCGCGGTCAGGTTGCCGCGCGTCTTCTGATCCAGGAGCGCGAGGATCTCGATCATCTGCGCGGCCCCTTCCAGATTCGGCTCGAATCGCTGGCCGGTCTCGGGATCCGGCAGGTCGCCGAAATGGATCGCCGCCGTACTGGCGAGCGACAAGACGAAGGCGTTGAACGTCAGCGCGGCGGGGCCCGCCGGCTCGGCAGGTTGATCGGACATCGCTTCTCATTCTATCGTGCCGCGAGGCTTTCATGTCGAACCCGGCGCCCGCGTTCCTCCGTCTCGTCGAAATCATGGCCACCCTGCGATCGCCCGACGGCTGCCCGTGGGACCGCGAACAGACCCTCGACTCGCTGAAACCGTTCGTGCTCGAGGAGACGTACGAGGTGCTCGAGGCGATCGACCGTCACGATCACGCGGCCCTGCGCGAAGAGCTCGGCGACCTTCTCTTCCAGGCCATCTTCCTCGCGCAGCTCGAGGCCGAAGCCGGCCACTTCACGATCGCCGATTCGCTCGAGAGCATCTCGGACAAGCTGGTGCGCCGGCACCCGCACGTCTACGCGAGAGAGACGGAGACCGACCCCGCCGACTCGGCCGGCAAAGTCCGGACGCGGTGGGAGGAGATCAAGGCGCAGGAACGCGGCCACGCCGATGCGCCGAAGACGCTGCTCAGTGGGATCCCCGCCGCGCTGCCGGCGCTGCTGCGCGCGCACCACATCGGCGTGCGCACCGCGTCGGTGGGGTTCGATTGGGAGCGGACCGACGACGTCATGGCGAAGATTCGGGAAGAGGTGGAGGAAATCGAGGACGCCCAACGTCGAGGCACCAAGGAACACCTCGAGGAGGAGGTCGGCGACCTGCTCTTTGCGATTGCGAACCTGTCGAGGCATCTCGGAGTCGAGCCGGAGACCGCGCTGCGGAAAGCGAACGAGAAGTTCACGGGGCGCTTTGCTGAAATGGAACGAGCGGTCGCTGCGTCGGGCCGAGCGATGTCGGGCATGACGCTGGGGGAACTCGAAGAGCACTGGCAACAGGCGAAACGCTCATCACGAAGACACGAAGGCCACGAAGAACACGAAGAACGTTAGGCGGCTGTCGCGCCGTCATCACAAGACGACTCGCTTGATGCCGTACTTCAGCAGGGCCTCGTTGAAGTTCGCGATGAGACCGACGGGACAAGCGGTCAGGCGCAGGTAACTCACCACCTGCGCGACGTGGACCGGGTGAATTCGTTCCACGGCTTTGATCTCAACGACAACTCGATTCTCGATGATAAGATCTACTCGTTGTCGGCACAGGAACCTGCCTCGATATCGCAGCTCGCAACCTTTCTCCGCTTCATAGGAAATGCTCCGCTCAGTCAATTCAATGCGAGTCGCAGCCGCATAGACGCGCTCGTTGAACCCGGGGCCGAGCTGCCGATGAACCTCGAGGAGGGCCCCGATTGTGCGGCTGACAACGTCTTCCAGATCTGGAGAAAGCGGGGATGCGATGTTCAGAGCCGTCATGGCTTCGTGCCCTTCGTGTTCTTCGTGTCTTCGTGATCAGCAGGCGTCGCTGATAACCCGAAATGCCGTCCAGTGAAGGTCTGGATGTTCATGGCGTATCCGTCCGTGTCGAGCGTGACGGCGCCGTCCCGATCGGTCCTGAACACCGTCGCGCCTGCGGCTCGGTAGCGTTCGAGCACCTGCGGCGCGGGATGGCCGAAGTGATTCCCGCGGCCGACGCTGACGACGGCGATCGCCGGCGCGATGGCGCGCACGAACTCCGGGGTGCTCGAGGTGAGGCTGCCGTGGTGCGGTATTTTCACGACCCTCAGGCGCGCCGGAGGGATCGCGGCCGCGAGCGTCCGCTCGACGTCCTTCCCGATGTCGCCGGTGAGCAGCACGGACACGTCGCGCCACCGCAGTTCGATGACGATCGAATCGTCGTTGCGCACGTGCTGGCGCTCCCAGTCCGCCGGCGCGGGATGTCGCACGGTCAGCTCCACATCGTCCACCCCGTCTACAACGACGCGATCGCCGGCCGTCACGTTCACCCACTTGAGGCCGAGGCGGTGCGCCTCGTCGCGCAGTGCGGTGAGCGGCTCGAAACGCGGCACCGGAATGCCCTCCCAGATCTCGCGCGGCCGGAATTCGCGTAAGACCGACCCGGCGCCGCCGATGTGATCGGGATCGCCGTGCGTGAGCGCGACATACGTGAGCCGCCGAACGCCCTCCTCGCGCAGCACCGGCGCGACGACGCGATCGCCCACGTCGAACGCCGATCCGGTCGAGAGTCCACCGGCGTCGATGAGCAGCGTCGCACCGTGCGGGAACCGCACGAACGCGGAATCGCCCTGGCCGACGTCGAGAAACGTGACGTGCAGCCGGCCGTCGCCGCGCGCCGCCATCAGCGTCCACGGCTCCGCGAGGATCCAGACAGCCGCGCACACGGCCATCGCGATCGATCCGCGCCGGATGGTGCGCATCAGCCGCGACTGCCGGCGCCAGAGCATCCACGCTGCCCCGCCGGCCACGTAGTAGCCGCACACCGGCAGCCAGTGCGGCGGGGCGACGCGGTAGGTCACCGCCGGCGCGAACCGCACGAGCTCCGCCGATGCCACGAGGCCGAGCGCACCGAGATGCGCGATGTATCCGACGCCGGCCGCCAGCGGCCGCGACACCAGCGCGATCGGCACGAGTGCCATGCCGGCGATCTGCGCGACGCCCATCAACGGGATCGCGAGAAAGTTCAGCGCGAGCCCGGCGAACGTCACCCGCGAGAACACCAGCGCGCCAACCGGGAACAGCATCGCCTCCGCGGCGGCCGACGCCGCGAACATCGCGAAGAGAGACCTGCCCAAAAGCCCTAGCGCGGAGACCGCGGAGTTCGCAGAGGGCCAGCCTGTCTTCAGAAAGAAGGCCTCTGCGTGCTTCGCGATCTCTGCGCTGTGGTTAGTGACCCACGGCATGACCAGGAGGATCGCCAGGGTCGCGCCGAAAGTGAGCACGAAGGCGGGGTCGACGATCGACAACGGCGACGAGACGACGAGCAGGCCGGCGACGAGCGCGAGCGTGTTGAGCGGCGGACTGCGCAGGTCGAGCGCGCGTCCGGCGAAATAGACGACGGCCATGAGCGTGGCCCGATCGACCGACGCGCCGCCGCCCACGAGGTCGCCGTAGGCGACGAGCGCAACGATCGCCGACCACATGGCCGCGCGCCCGAGCAGCCCGGCAAGCCGGAAGGCGCCGAGCATCAGGCCAGCCAGGATGGCGATGTTGCCGCCCGAGATCGCGATGACGTGATACGTCCCGGCCTCCTGCAGCGCGCGCTGGACGTCCTCGTCGAGGCCGACGCGATCGCCGATGACGATCGCCGCCACGATCGCCGCGGACCGCGGACTCCAGCGTCCCACTGCGTCGGCAATCACGCGGCGCGCCGCGCCGCGGACCACGGCCATGGCTTCGTCGATGAGGCCGCCGCGCGCGATCAGTTCGACCAGCGCGCCGCTCTTCACGGTTCCGACCAGCGGGATCCCTCTCCGCGCCAGCGCGCGCTCGTGATCGGGGACGCCCGGATCGAGATAGCGGGACGGACGATGGAGCTGGACGGGCAGGCGCACGCGGCGTCCCGCGCGCCACGCGTCCACGTGGGCGGACGCCAGGGATCCGACGACCGTCGCAGCAACTCCGCCGGCAGCCGGGCGGCCGTCGATGTCGTCCACGTCCACGTTCAACGCCACACCCGACGCGGTCGAAGCCGCGTCGGCGCTCAGCACGCCTGTGATGTGCGCAAACGCCTCGTTGTCGTCGGGCATGAAGCGATGTTCGGCGACCGCGTTCCGGCGTTCGGCGTCCGCAAGGCCGTCGAAGGCGATCCGCAACGCCGGCCGGGACGCCTCGCGCCAGGCCGCGGATGCGAGCAGCGCGCCGCCAAAGAAGAACGCGAAGCCGGCCGCGGCGGCAACAATTGATGATCGCGAGGCACGCCATGCCCAGAGCGCGGCGAGCGCGCACGCGATCAGCAGCGCGCGCCCGAAGATCGGCGGGATGTCAGGAGCGACAAGGCCGAAGGCCGAACCGGCGAGCAGACCAACGGCGGGGATCGCAGCGACCGGGCGCACGCCCGCGGCTCGTGCAAAACTCGGGACGGCCCATCATCGCGAAGTCACGAAGAACACGAAGTTCACGAAGATCCTTCAGTTCAAGACCTTCGTGTGCTTCGTGCTCTTCGTGTCTTCGTGATGAACAGGCGTTGAAGCGAAGAAAGTGCGGCGGGCTAGACCTGGCCCGTGGTAATTCCTGCGTGGTAATCCTGCAGCGCGCGGACGCCGAGGCCCTGCTGGCGCAGCGCGCGGATGGCGCTGACGGCCGCGGCGGCACCGGTGAGCGTCGTGATGCACGGCACTTCGTGCAGCATCGCCGCGCGCCGCACGGTCCGATCGTCGAAGAACGACTCGCGTCCGAGCGGCGTGTTGATCACGAGATCCACCTTCCGGTTGACGATCTCGTCCGCGATGTTCGGCCGCCCCTCGTTCACCTTGAACACGACGTCCACGTCCAGGCCGTACGCGCGCATGTACGCGGCGGTGCCGCGCGTCGCGATCAAGCGGAACCCGAGCTCCGCGAGGTCGCGCGCGATCGGCATCAGGTTCGCCTTGTCCACGTTGTTGACGCTGATGAACGCGGTGCCGCTCTCCGGCAGCCGCTGCCCCACCGACAACTGCGCCTTCGCGAACGCGACGCCGAAGTTCGTCGACCCGCCCATCACCTCGCCGGTGGACTTCATCTCGGGCCCGAGAATCGTATCCACGCCGGGGAAGCGCACGAACGGAAACACGGGGCTCTTGACGAAGACGCCCGCGACGTCGAGGTCCGCGGTGAGGCCGAGATCGGCCAGCGTCCGCCCCGCCATCACCTTCGCCGCGATCTTCGCGAGCGACACGCCGGTCGCCTTCGACAGGTACGGCACCGTGCGCGACGCCCGCGGATTCACTTCCAGCACGTACACCACATCGTCCTTCGTCGCGTACTGGACGTTCATCAGGCCGACGACCTTCAGCGCCTTCGCAATGCGGCGCGTGTAGTCGCGGATCGTCTGCAGGTGGCGCTCGGGGCAGATGAACGGCGGGACGACGCACGAGCTGTCGCCGGAGTGGATGCCCGCCTCCTCGATGTGCTCCATGATGCCGCCGATGACGACCGCGCCGGTCGCGTCGGCGACGGCGTCCACGTCGAACTCGAAGGCGTCCTCGAGAAAGCGATCGATGAGGACCGGATGCCCGGGCGACGCGTCAACGGCGTGCGTCATGTAGCGGTCGAGCGTGCCGACGTCGTACACGATCGCCATCCCACGGCCGCCGAGGACGTACGACGGGCGCACGACCACCGGAAATCCGATCGCCGCCGCCACGTCGCGCGCTTCCTGACGCGACGTCGCGGTGCCGCTGGCGGGCTGCACGATGTCGAGGTCGCGGAGCAGCGCGGCAAAGCGCTGGCGATCCTCGGCGAGATCGATCGAGTCGGGCGACGTGCCGAGAATCTTGACGCCGGCGCGCTGCAGCGCGAGCGCCAGCTTCAGCGGCGTCTGGCCGCCGAACTGCACGAGGCACGTCACGTCGCCGCCCGCGGATTGCTCCGTGTCGACGACCGACATCACGTCCTCGAACGTCAGCGGCTGGAAGTACAGGCGGTCCGCCGTGTCGTAATCCGTCGACACGGTTTCCGGATTGCAGTTGATCATCACCGTCTCGCGCCCCTCCTCGCGGAGCGCGAACGCGGCGTGGCAGCAGCAGTAGTCGAACTCGATGCCCTGGCCGATGCGGTTGGGGCCGCTGCCGAGGATGATTACCTTCGGCCGGGCGGTGGGATTGGCTTCGCACGTCGGCTCGTACGAGCTGTACATGTACGGCGTGAACGACTCGAACTCCGCGGCGCAGGTGTCCACGCGCTTGTACACCGGCTTCAGCCCGTGCGATTCGCGCCGTTCGCGGACGGCGGCTTCCCTCTCGCCCACCGCGAGTGCGATCTCTTCGTCGCCGAACCCGGCGCGCTTCAGCCGCTTCATCGCGTCCGCGCCCAGACCCTCGAGTCCGCCCTTCGCCAGCTCCTGGCGCATGGCGACGATCTCGGCGAACTGCCTGAGGAACCACGGATCGATCTTCGTCAGCTCGTGAACCTGTTCGACGGTCCACCCGCGGCTCAGCGCGCGGAACAGATCCCACATCCGCCGATCGCTCGGCACGACCAGCCGTTTTCTCAGCGAGCTGTCTTCCTCGTCGTCCATCGCGGACGCCGAGAACAGCAGGCCGCTGCGTCCGAGCTCGAGCGAACGGACGCCCTTCATGAACGCTTCCTTGAAGGTACGGCCGATCGCCATCGCCTCCCCCACCGACTTCATCTGCGTCGTCAGCGTCCGATCCGCCTGCGGGAACTTCTCGAAGTTCCAGCGCGGAATCTTGACGACGACGTAGTCGATGGCCGGTTCGAAGGAGGCGGGCGTCAGGCGCGTGATGTCGTTCGGGATCTCGTCGAGGTGATAGCCGAGCGCGAGCTTCGCGGCGATCTTCGCGATCGGGAACCCGGTGGCCTTCGACGCGAGCGCGGACGAGCGCGACACGCGCGGGTTCATCTCGATGACGACCATGCGGCCGTCCGCGGGATTGACGGCGAACTGGATGTTCGACCCGCCGGTTTCCACCCCGACGCGCCGGATGATCAGGCGCGCCGCGTCGCGCATCCGCTGGTATTCCTTGTCGGAGAGCGTGAGGATCGGCGCGACGGTGATGCTGTCGCCCGTGTGCACGCCCATCGGGTCGATGTTCTCGATCGAACAGATGACGACGAAGTTGTCGGCGACGTCGCGCATCACCTCGAGCTCGAATTCCTTCCAGCCGATCACCGACTCCTCGATGAGGACTTCGTGGACCGGGCTCAGCTCGAGCCCGCGATCCGCGAGGTCGCGGAATTCTTCGATGTTGTAGGCGATGCCGCCGCCGATGCCGCCCATGGTGAACGACGGCCGGATGACGAGCGGAAAGCCGAGCAGCCGCGCGAGATCGATCGCCTGGCCACGGCTCTTCGCGACGCCGCTCTGCGGCACGTCGAGGCCGATGGAGCGCATCGCATCCTTGAAGAGCTGCCGGTCCTCCGCGACCTTAATCGCTTCGATCGACGCGCCGATCAGCTCGACGTCATACTTCGCCAGCACACCGGCGTCCGCGAGATCGACGGCGAGGTTCAGCGCGGTCTGCCCGCCGACGGTCGGCAGCAGCGCGTCCGGACGCTCGCGCTCGATGATCGCGGTGAGCACTTCGACGGTGAGCGGCTCGACGTAGGTGCGGTCGGCGAGCTCCGGGTCCGTCATGATCGTCGCCGGATTGCTGTTGACCAGCACGACCTCGAGCCCCTCGGCCCGCAGCGCCTTGCACGCCTGGCTGCCCGAGTAATCGAACTCGCACGCCTGCCCGATGACGATGGGGCCGGAGCCGATGATCAGAACGCGTTTGATGTCTGTCCGCTTGGGCATCTGTCCTTTGTGTAGGGGCGGAGCTTGCTCCGCCCTGGGCCGAGCAAGCTCGGCCCCTACGCTTTCCTGTCAGCTCCTACGCCTTCTCTATCAGCTCCAGAAAGTCGTCGAACAGATAGTCCGCGTCGTGCGGACCGGGCGACGCCTCGGGATGATACTGCACCGAAAACACCGGGCGCGTGCGATGCCGCAGTCCTTCGACGGTGCCGTCGTACAGATTCAGGTGCGTGACTTCGACGTCCTCGGGCAGCGACGCGGGATCGACGGCAAAGCCGTGGTTCTGCGACGTAATCTCGATCTTCCCGGTCGAGAGCTTCTTCACCGGATGATTCGCGCCGCGGTGCCCGAACTTCAGCTTGAACGTGGATCCGCCCATGGCCAGGCCGAGAATCTGGTGGCCGAGGCAGATGCCGAACACCGGCACGTTCGACGCGACGAGCGCCTTCGCGTTGTCGATCGCATACGACAGCACAGCCGGATCGCCGGGGCCGTTGCTCAGGAACACGCCGTCAGGCTTGGTGGCGAGCAGATCGGACGCCGGCGCCGTCGCCGGGTAGACGCGGACGTCGCAGCCGTGCGCGCTCAGCCGTCGCATGATGTTCCATTTCATCCCGAAGTCGTACGCCGCTATCTTCAGCCGGCGCGCCGTGCGCGGCTTCGTGGTGATCCCGAACTCGCCCGGATCCTCCTGCGGCCAGTCGAACGCCTTCTCGGCGGTGACACCGCGCACGAGATCCGAGCCTTCCATCTTCGGCGCCGCGTTCGCGCGATCGACGAGCACCTTCGGATCGAGCGCGTCGCCGGTCGCAATCACGCCGCGCATCACGCCGCTCGACCGCAGCAGGCGCGTCAGCGCGCGCGTGTCGATGTCCGCGATCGCGACGATGCGGTTGGCGACGAGGTAATCGCGCAGGGTGCCAGTCGATCGCCAGTTGCTGGCGACGGGCGACTCGTCGCGCATGATGAACCCGGCGATGTGCGGTGCGCGCGACTCGCCGTCGGCAGGCGCGATGCCGTAGTTCCCGATCTCCGGGCACGTCATCGTGACGATCTGGCCGGAGTAGGACGGGTCGGTGAGGACCTCCTGGTAGCCGGTCATGCTCGTGTTGAACACGACCTCGCCCACGGTTTCGCCTTCCGCTCCGGCGGCCAGGCCGTGATAACAGGTGCCGTTTTCGAGCGCCAGTATTGCCTTCATCATTATTTTTCCAGCGAAGCGGTCACCCGCGCGCGTTCGCCTGAGACGACGCGCACGGATGAAGACCAGCGCTGATAGCCGTCGTGCTCGATCCGCACGGCGTGCTCGCCAGCGCCGATCTCCGGCATGACGAACGGCGTCGCGCCCACGAGTTTGCCGTCCACGAAGACCTTCGCGCCAATCGGGCGCGAGTCCACGCTGAGCGAGCCGGCAAACGACGCGGCGACGCCGCGCGTGGCCGCCGGTGTGGCGACCGGCCGCGTACGCGTGAGCTCGACGGCGATCGCCTGCTCGGGATGCGCGGCGTTGAGCAGCACGCGGCGCTCTTCGGTCGCGTAGCCTTCGCGCACGAGACGCACGCGATGCGCCCCACGCGCGAGATCCTTGATCGACGCCGGCGTACGTCCGCGATCGCGGCCGTCGATGAACACGCGCGCCCCCTCGGGCGTTGTCTTCAGCGACAAGCGCCCGAGGACGTCAGCCGTCGGGGCTGAGGACTGGCTTGGCGCGCCGGAGCTCGGCGCTGAGCGACCGAGCGAAGGCGGCGGGCTGGGGGCTGGGGGCGCAAACGGTGCCGGCGTGGGCGACGCGTGTTCCGGAATCGCGGCGTCGGTGAAGTCGCGGCCCGCGGGAGCCGGCGACGGCGCCTGCGCGCTGCTCGCAATCGGCGCGGGCGCGCGATCGCGGCCGCCGATCCCGTACCCGATGCCGTACGCGACGGGAAACACGAGCGCGCCGCCGACGAGAAAGGCGAGGGCGATGGGCCACATGGCCGAGCGCGAGCGCTCGAGCGCCGAAATCGCGTCCGGTTCGGGCGCCGTCAGAAAACCCGGCGGCTGGACCGGCATCGGCGGCTCCAGCTCCGCGTCGAGCTCCCGCGGCCGCATCGGCGGTTCTTCTTCGCGCATCACGGGCTCGTGGATCATGACCGGCGGTTCCGCCACGTGCACGTCCTCCGCCGAAGGCTCGTCAATCTCCTGATACCGCGTCGGTTCGACTGGACGAAGTTCCGGTTCGGGTTCGGGCTCGGGCTCGGGTTCAGGATCGAGCGGCAGCCGCGGCTCGTGCTCCACGCGGGCGCGGGAGCGTTCGGGCGGACGCACGTCGACGGTCGCGGGAAAGGCACTCTTCACGGCCGCGGCGAACTCGAGGGCGGTCTCGAAACGATCCGCGGGATCCTCCGCGAGCGCGCGGCCGAACGCCTCGCGCAACGCGGAGAGATCCGCTCCGGCAATCTCGCTGACCACGACGCCCGGCGCGCCGACGCCGGAGATCCGGCGTCCCCACATGAGCTCGTGCACCAGCGCCGCGAGACTGAACACATCGGCGCGCCGATCCCACGGTCCACCGGCGATTCGCTCCGGCGCGGTGTACGGACGTCTGAGCGGCGGCGCCACGCCGACACGCTCCAGCGCGCGGACGACGCCGAGGCCGGTCATCCGCGTTTCGTCGGTGGAAATCAGCACGTCGCGCGGGTGCAGCGCGCCGTGATCGACGTTGACGACGCCGGCGAAGTCGAGCGCGCCGGCGAGCTGCACGGCCACGCGCAGCGCATTCGCCGCGGGCGCGGGCCCGTGATCGCGGACGACGACGTCGAGGGAGTCGGCGGCGGCAAATTCCTGGACGAGATACGCGGAGTTGTCGGTCATGCCGGTCGCGATCGGCGCGGCGATGCCGCCGTGCGTGAGCTGAGCCGCGATCAGCAGCTCGAACTCGGCGACGAGCTGATGGACGCGCTCGGGTGGCAGATCGAGCCTGAACAGTTTGATGGCGACGAGGCGATCGTGATCGGAATCGTAGGCGCGGAACACCGGACCCAATGTTCCGGCGCCGATCTGATGAAGCACGCGAAACGGACCAAAGGCATCAGGCGGCGGAGAACCGGCAGCGTCCGTGTGCAGTGAAAACCTCTCTCGGAAGGCGTTCATCGTAACACTGAACCGCAGGAGGTTCAATCAATTAGCGCCGCCCGCAGCTTGACAGCCCGCGACGCGCTTTGACACAGTAGCTTCGGGTGAATTCCAACCAGGCGGGCGCCGCTTCCTCCGATTCTTCCGTCCGAATCCCGGTCGACGTCCGCCGGTTTCCGTGGATCCGGAAGCTCGCCGCCGACTACGCGTACGATTTCGCGTCGGTCGCGCCGTTTTTCTCCGGCGATCCGTCCGATCGCGCCGCCTGGGCGGCCGCGGTCGCGCGCACCCAGTCGCACCCGCGCCGCGGCCGCGAGATCGCCGGCGTGATCGGCGCTCAGCAGCAGCGTCGCCAGGCGCCGCCCGCCGCGATCGAAGCGGCCCGCCGCCTCGCCGACCCGCGCGCCGTCGCCGTCGTCACCGGCCAGCAGGCGGGACTCTTCGGCGGTCCGCTGTTCACGCTGCTGAAAGCGCTGACGGCGCTGAAGCTCGCCGAGCAGGTCGAGCGCGATCACAAGGTCCCCGCCGTCGCCGTGTTCTGGATCGACGCCGAGGATCACGACTGGAATGAAGTGCGGGCCTGTACGGTGTTCGACGGCCAGCTGGAGCCACGGACGGTGGAGCTGCCCGCGCGGACCGAGGATCCCGCGCCCGTCGCCACCATCACGCTGGATGATGAGATTTCGCGGGTGATCGACGAGCTCGAAGCCGCCTTGCCGGCCACCGAGTTCCGCGGCGGGCTGATCGCCGAGCTCCGCACGATTTTTTCGCCGGGCACCGGGATGGCCGACGCCTTCGGACGCTGGCTCGAACACGTCCTCGGCCACCGCGGCCTGGTCGTGTACGACGCGTCGGATCCCGCGTCCAAGCCGCTGGCGAGCGGCGTGTTCGCGCGCGAGCTGTCGACGGCCGGGCGGACGGCGGCGCTCGCGGGCACCGCGGGATCGGACCTCATGGCGCGCGGCTACCACGCGCAGGTGCAGCCGGCGGGCGACAGCCTCGCCCTCTTTCATCTCGATCGCGCGCACGGCGGACGCCGCGCGATCCGCCAGAAGGACGGCCAGTTCCTCATCGGCGACGACGCGATCGCGACCGCGGCGCTCGTGAGCCAGGCGTCGGAGCGGCCGGCGGACTTCAGTCCAAACGTGCTGCTGCGTCCGATCGTCCAGGACACGCTCTTCCCCACCGTCTGTTACGTCGCGGGCCCGAACGAGCTCGCGTATCTCGGCCAGCTGCGCGGCGTCTACGAGCACTTCGGGATTCCGATGCCGTTGATGTATCCCCGCGCGACGGCGACGATTCTCGACGCCGCGGCCGTCCGGTTTCTCGCGAAGTACGGCCTGCCGCTCGAGGCGCTGCAGGCGCAGGATGAAGCGGCGCTGAACGCGCTGCTCCAGGCGCAGATTCCGGCGGAAGTCGAAGCGTCATTCACGAGCGCGTCTGCCGCGATCGAAGCCGGGATGGCGCGTGTCATCGCCGCGATCCCGGCGCTCGATCCGACCCTCGAGGGCGCGGCGAAGTCGACCCTCGGCCGCATGCAGCACGATCTCGACACGCTGCACAGCAAGATGATCCAGGCCGCGAAGCGCCGCGACGAGACGCTGCGCCGCCAGTTCATCCACGCGCGCGCGCTCGCATTCCCCGGCGGCCACGCCCAGGAACGGACGATCGGCTTCGTGGCGTTCCTGAATCAGTACGGCCCGGCGCTCGTCGAGCGGCTCGACGAAGAGCTCCCGCTCGACATGGGGCGGCATTGGATCGTCACTATCTGACAATCCGCGTGACGGCCGTGTGGCGGAAGCGCTGGGTGCGCTACGCCGCGTTCGCGCTCGCCATGCCCGTCGCCTTCCTGCTCGGCGCCGCCGTCTATTACTACGTCTCCTTCGCGCGGATCATCGACACGCAGCTGCACGGCGAGCGCGAGAAAGTGCTGCCGCGCGTCCTCGCGCGCCCGCTCGAACTGCACCGCGGCCAGTCGCTCACCGAACGCCAGCTGATCGATCGGCTGAACGACCTCGGGTACGCGCAGCGCGCGAAGGCCGAGAAAGCCGGCGAGTTCGCGGTGATCAACGGCGGCATCGCGATCATGCCGCGCGTCCCCGAGCTGCGAGGGCAGATCGTCAGCGTCGAGTTCGTGAAGCCGGCCCCCGCCGTGCCGCCGAAAGGACCCGCGGCCCGCGCGAAACCGCCGAAGCCGCCGAAGCTGCCGGACCGCGTGATGCGGCTCGAGCTCGGCACGAAAGCCAGCGAGCAGCTGACGCTCGACACGCCGGTGCTGACGTCGCTCATCAACGGCGAACGCGAGAAGCAGCGGCAGGTGGCGCTGTCGGTGATCCCGAAGCAGATGATCGACGCCGTGCTCACGATCGAGGATCACCGGTTCTACGAGAACCCCGGCGTCGATCCGATCGGCATCGTCGGCGCCTTCCTGTCGAACCTGCGCGGGACGAGAGCGTACATGTCCGGCGGCAGCACGATTACGCAGCAGCTGGTCCGCAACGTGTTCCTGCCGAAGTTCGCGGGCCAGACGCTCCAGACCGCGCGCGAAAAGTCGCTGCGGCGCAAGCTGCTCGAGGCGTGGGTCGCCGTCGTGCTGACCCGCCGCGCGTCGAAGGACGACATCCTCGAGATGTACCTGAACGACGTGCCGCTCGGGCAGCGCGGATCGTTCGCGATCTCCGGCGTTCCGGAAGCGGCGCGCCTGTTCTTCGGCAAGGACGTGAGCAACCTGTCGCTGGCGGAGGCGGCGACGATTGCCGGCATCATCCAGTCGCCGTCGGCGCTCTCGCCGTTCACGCAGCCCGCGCGGTGCCGCGAACGGCGCAACGTCGTGCTGCACGCAATGGCCGACTTCGGGAGCGTCACGGCTGACGCCGCCGATCGCGCCGCGCACGAGCCGCTCCTCGTCGTCCAGCGCGCGCTCGAAGCCGAGGCGCCGTATTTCGTCGACTACGTGGAGTCGACGCTCGCCGACCAGTATCCCGGCCTGACGACGACCACGACGCAGGCGGTGGACGTCTACACGACACTGGATCTGCATCTGCAGCATCTCGCGCAGGACGCGATCCGTGACGGCCTCACGCACGTGGACGAACTGCTCTCGCACCGCAAGCGCAAGGGCCGCGCGGAAGCGGCGCTCATCAGCATCGATCCGCGAACGGGCGAGATCCTCGCGTTCGTCGGCGGCCGGTCGTACAACCAGTCGCAGTACGACCGTGCGATCGTGGCGCGCCGGCAGCCGGGATCCGTGTTCAAGCCGTTCGTCTACCTGACGGCGTTCGAGCAGGCCGCAGCGGACGGACGCAACGACATCACGCCGGCGTCGATCACCAACGACGAACCCGAGACATTCGAGTTCGACGATCAGGTGTGGACGCCCGAGAACTACGAGAAGACGTACGACGGCCCGATTACGTTCCGGCACGCGCTGGCGCACTCGCGGAACCTCGGAACGATCCACGTCGCGCAGGCCGCCGGCTACGATCACATCGCCGATTTCTGGAGGAAGCTCGGCGTCGGCAATCCGCCAAAGGCGTTCCCGTCGATCACGCTGGGCGTCTTCGAGGCCACGCCGTATGAGATCGCGACGGCCTACACGCTGTTTCCCAACGGCGGCGTGATCCGCCCGCTGAAGCACGTGCTGAAAATCACGAGCGGCGGAAAGGACATCACGAAGCACGGGCGCGACGACGCGCGGATCGTCGCGCGGCCGGATACGACGTTCCTCGTGACCAACATGATGCGGAGCGTGCTGAACGAAGGCACCGCGTCCACTGCGCGCGCAGCCGGGTTCACGCTCGACGCCGCGGGCAAGACCGGCACCACCAACGATCTGCGCGACGCGTGGTTCGTCGGCTTCACCCCGGAACTGATGACCGTCGTGTGGGTCGGTTTCGACGACAATCAGCCCGTGGGGCTCTCGGGCGCGCAGGCGGCGCTGCCGATCTGGACGCAGTACATGAAGGCCGCGCTCGCGGGGCGCGAGAGCGTGCCGTTCGCCGTGCCCGCCGGCATCAGCTTCGTCGACATCGATCCGGATACCGGGAAGCTGGCCACGCCGCTCTGTCCGAAGGTCTTTCGCGAGGCGTTCCTCGCCGGCACCGAGCCGGTGCAGGCGTGCGACATCCACCGATGAACCGCGAAGTCTTCGCCGCCGTCGCGGATGCGCTCGAGCGTGGCGAAGCGGCCGCGCTCGTGACGATCGTCGCCGCTCGCGGATCCACGCCGCAGCGCGTCGGCGCGAAGATGCTCGTCTTCGCCGACGGACGTTCGGTCGGCACGATCGGCGGCGGCTGCTACGAGAGCGACGCGTTCGGGAAGGCGCGCGAAGCGATCGCGTCGCGGAAACCGCAGATCGTCCACTACGAGCTCTCGGATGATTTCGCGCAGGAGACCGGCCTCATCTGCGGCGGGCAGATGGACGTCTACATCGAGCCGATCGAGCCGGCGCCCGAGCTGTACATCATCGGCGGCGGGCACGTCGGCTATCACCTCGCGCGGCTGGCGCACGAAGTCGGCTTCAACGTCCACGTCGTGGACGACCGCGAGAAGTTCGCGAACCGCGAGCGATTTCCGCACGCCGCGGAAGTGGTCGCGGCCAATATCCCGGAGTGGCTCGCGTCCGCTCCGCTTCCCTCCCACGCGTATGCCGTCGTCGTCACGCGCGGACACACGAACGACCTGGACGCGTTGCGCGCGCTCGCGCCCCGCGATCTCCGGTACCTCGGTCTGATTGGCAGCCGCGCGAAGGTCGCGCGCATCTACGACGCGCTCACGGCCGAGGGGATGGCTGCCGACCGCCTGACGCGCGTCCACGCGCCGATCGGCCTCGACATCGGCGCCGTCACGCCGCAGGAAATCGCCGTCAGCATCCTGGCCGAGCTCGTGGCCGTGAAACATGGCAAGATTCGCAGCCGGGACGCCGCCGAACTGACGATGCAATGGAACAATTTAAAGGCGTAGGGGCCGAGCGTGCTCGGCCCGGTTCGCTGCTGATTCGCAGCGGGCTCGTCGTCACGATGAACGATCGCTTCGAGATCGTGGAGGGCGACGTGTCGATCGAAGACGGCCGCATCGCCGCCATCGGACCCTCGATCTCGAAGAAACACGACCGCACGATCGACGCGCGCGGCGGCTACGTCCTCCCCGGCTTCATCCAGACGCACATTCACCTGTGCCAGACCCTGTTCCGCGGATACGCGGACGACCTGCCGCTGATGGACTGGCTGCGCCGCCGCGTCTGGCCGATGGAAGCGGCGCACACGCCGGCGAGCCTGCGCGCCGCGACGCGGCTGGCGACGACCGAGCTGCTGGCCAGCGGCACGACCGCCGTGTTGACGATGGAGACCGTGCACGACACGGATGTGGTGTTCGAAGCCGTCGCGGAGAGCGGCCTGCGCGCGACGATCGGCAAGTGCATGATGGATGCGGCCGGCGAGGCCCCGTCGCGGCTGCACGAGCACACGCGCGCGTCGATCGACGAGAGCGTGGCGATCCGCAAACGATGGGACGGCGCGGCGAACGGCCGGCTGCACGCGGCATTCGCGCCGCGGTTCGCCGTGTCGTGCTCCCGCGAACTGCTCGAAGCCGTCGGCAGCCTGTCCGCCGAACAGCACGCGCTGGTTCACACTCACGCATCCGAATCGCGCGAGGAGATCGCCATCGTCAAGCAGATCTCCGGCGGCATGGCGAACCTGGAGTACCTCGCGGCCGTGCATCTCGCGTCGCCGCACCTCTGCGCGGCGCACTGCGTGTGGGTCGACGAACGGGAGCAGCAGGTGCTCGCGGATCACGACGTCAAGGTGCTGCACTGCCCCGGATCGAACCTCAAGCTGGGATCCGGCATCGCGCCCGTGCCCGAAATGCGCGCGCGCGGGATCACCGTGTCGCTCGGCGCGGACGGCGGCGCCTGCAACAACCGGCTCGACATGTTCGAGGAAATGCGCCTCGCTGCGGTGCTCCAGGCGATGCGGCTGCAGCCCGGCGTCCTGCCGGCGCGCGACGTGGTGTGGATGGCGACGCGCGCGGGCGCGCGGACGCTCGGCCTCGAGCGCGAGATCGGATCCATCGAAGTCGGCAAGCGCGCCGACCTCATCGTCGTCGATCGGGATCGACCGCATCTGGCGCCGGGGCCTGATCCGTACTCGACGCTGGTCTATGCCGCGCGCGGCAGCGACGTCCGGACGACGATTGTGGACGGCGAGGTGCTGGTGGACGACTTCACGCCGCTGCGGGTGGATCGGGCCGAGGTCACCGTCGAGGCGCGCGAAGCCGCCCGCGAGCTCGCCACGCGAGCCGGCGTGCGGGCGTAAGCCGTTGTATAATGGTTTAGCACTCTCGACACCAGAGTGCCAGCCCGTCCGCGTGCAGTTCGGACGCAAACCATGAGTTCAGAAACCCAGGAACGCTCGAAACGGGTGCTCTCCGCGCTCATCCGCGAGTACATCTCGTCGGGAGACCCGGTCCCGTCATCTTTGCTGGTGACGGCCGCGGGTCTTGGTGTGTCCTCGGCGACCGTGCGCAACATCCTCGCCCGGCTCGAGGACGAAGGCTTCATCCAGCAGCCGCACACCTCGTCCGGGCGGATCCCGACGGATCGCGGCTACCGGTTCTACGTCGATCTGCTGCTGGAGTCCAAGCGCTCGCCGCGCACGGCCAGCGCCGTCGAAGCGCGGCTGCGGCGCGACAGCTCGGGCCCGATGCTCGACTCGGTCCTCTCGCACGTGTCGCAGGTACTTTCACAGGCGTCGCGCCAGGTCGGCTTCGCCATGCGCCCCGCGCACGAGGCGGCAGTGTTCGACCGCGTCGAGTTCGTCCCGCTCAGCGCTGCGCGTGTGCTCGTCGTGATCGTCGCCCGCGGCGGGCACGTCATCCAGAAGGTCGTGGACACGGGCGAACCGCTCGAGGCCGCGGACCTGCGCGAAGCGGCGAACTATCTGAACACGGAATTCTCAGGACTGCCCCTGCACCGCGCGCGCGAGGCGGTCCTCGAGCGGATCAACGAGGAGCGGCTGCTCTACGACGCGCTCGTCGCCCGCGCGATGCGGCTCGCGACGTCCACGTTCTCGGACCTGCCCGACGATCGCGTGATCTTCGTCGAAGGCACCGCGTCGCTGCTCGAGGAAACGCACGGGCTGACGCTGGACATGCTGCGGACGCTGCTCGAGATGATCGAGGAAAAGCAGCGCCTGGTGCGCGTGCTCAACGAATACATCGACGGCCCCGGGCTGACCGTCGTCATCGGCGCCGAACATCTGCACCCGGGCCTGCGGCCGTTCAGCCTCATCGCCTCGACGTACGAGGACGGCTCGGGCATCGGATCGATCGGCGTCATCGGTCCGACGCGGATGCGATACTCACGGGCCATCACGGTGGTCGACGGCGCGGCACAGGCGGTTTCACGCGTGCTGCGCGATCCCAATTAGGCGTTTTATGGCTGAAAAACCCATTCTCGATCCGGCGGATCTGCCGCCGGACACGACCGATCCGTCCGAGGCGCTCAAGCGCGAGCGCGACGACATGTACGATCGCCTGCTCCGCAAGACGGCCGAGTTCGACAACTACCGTAAGCGGGTCGAGCGCGAGCGCCGCGAGCAGGCCGATCAGGCGGTCGTGGACATCCTCCAGGATCTGCTGCTCGTCGTGGACGACTTCGATCTCGCGCTCAACGTCGAAGCGGGTGACGGCGCGCAGGCGTACAAGAAAGGCATCGATCTGATCTACGGCAAGCTGCAGGATCTGCTCCGCCGCTACGGCGTGCGTCCGATCGAGGCGCTCGGCGCCGACTTCGATCCGAACCTGCACCAGGCGGTGATCCACGAGGCCAGCCCCGAGCACCGCGAGGGCGAAGTGATCGACGAACTGCGGCGCGGGTACATGATGGGCGACCGGCTGCTCCGTCCGGCGATGGTGAAGGTGGCGAAAGCGTGAGCAAGCGCGATTACTACGAAGTGCTCGGCGTGAGCCGAACGGCCACCGAGATCGAGATCAAGAGCGCATATCGCAAGATGGCGATGCAGTATCACCCGGACCGCAATCCGGGCGATCACGCGGCCGAGGAATCCTTCAAGGCATGCGCGGAAGCGTACGCGGTCCTCGCGGACGGCGACAAGCGCAGCTTGTACGATCGATTCGGCCACCAGGGCGTCAACGCCGCGGGCGGCGGCGGCTTCAATCCCGAAACGTTCTCGGGATTCGAAGACATTCTGGGCGGCCTCGGCGACATCTTCGGCTTCGGCGATCTGTTCGGCGGCGGCGGACGCCGGCGAGGCGGTCCGCAGCGCGGCGCCGATCTGCGGTACGACCTCGAGATCACGTTCGAGGAAGCAGCGCGCGGCGTCGAGACCGCGGTGCAGATCCCGCGGCAGGAAAACTGCGAGGCGTGCAACGGCTCCGGCGCGGCGCCGGGGTCCTCGCCCACCGTCTGCGCGCAATGCCGCGGCCAGGGCCAGGTCCGCTTCCAGCAGGGCTTCTTCACCGTCGCGCGCACGTGCCCGCAGTGTCGCGGCGCCGGCAAGGTGATCAGCAAGCCGTGCCAGGCGTGCCGCGGCGCGGGCCGCGTCTCGCACGATCGCAAGATCACCGTCAAGATTCCCGCGGGGATCGCGACCGGCCAGCAGCTGCGCCTCCAGGGTGAAGGCGAAGCGGGCTATCTGAACGGCCCCGCCGGCCACCTCTTTGTCGTCGTGCACGTGCAGGAGCACGAGTTCTTCCGCCGCGACGGCATGAATCTGTTCTGCGAGATCCCGGTGAACTTCACGACCGTCGCGCTCGGCGGCGAGATTCAGGTGCCGACGCTCGACGGCACCGAGAACGTGAAAGTCCCCGAGGGCACGCAGACGGGGACGACCTTGCGGCTGCGCGGGAAAGGCATGCCGGACGTGAACGGCCGCGGACGCGGCGACCTGTTCGCGACCGTGCAGGTGCTCACGCCGAAAAAACTCACCAAGGAACAGCGCGGCCTGCTCGATCAGCTGTCGAAACTGCTGCCGAAGGAAAAGTTCGAGCCGCGCCCGCGCGTGGACGAACAGGACGAGCGCAACCTCTTCGACCGCGTCAAGGACATGTTCGGGTAGCCGGCACTTGCTTTACCCCGCGCTGAAGATCGTCGGCGCCGACGGCGATCGAATCCTCGCCATCGTCGACGACTACTCTCCCACTGCTGTGGACGAACAGGACGCCGCGCTGCGAGTCTTCTTTTCGACATCCTCGGCGCGCGACGCGGCCCAGGCCGCGCTCAGACAGTCCGGAATCACTACCGAACGCATCGACGTGGACGACGAGAACTGGGCGAGACGCTCGCAGGCAGATCTTCAGCCCATCTCCGTCGGGCGGATCATCGTGTTCCCTAGCCACCAGCCACTAGCCACAAGCCACGACAGGATCGCCATCGTCATCGCACCGTCGATGGGGTTCGGGACCGGGCACCACGCAACGACGAGGTTGTGCCTCGCGGCGCTGCAGACGATCGATCTGACCGATGCGTTCGTGCTCGACGTCGGGACCGGGTCCGGCGTGCTGGCGATCGCGGCGGCGCGGCTGGGAGCGGCGCGGACGATGG
>Ga0193726_1000576_pt1 | contig 37491 bp, 30 predicted proteins | sample H2c1metaG_FD_144928 | JGI IMG/M metagenome (GOLD analysis project Ga0193726, IMG submission 144928) | Soil microbial communities from a riparian zone of the East river system, Colorado, United States - H2c1 | ecosystem: Environmental > Terrestrial > Soil > Riparian zone | place: USA: East River... | reverse complement strand
CGCGGCATCAGCGGAGATCATACTCAACCTCATCCGCTCGCGCCGTGGCACAATTCACACCGCGATGGCCGAGCCGAGACGCCGACTGCTGGCCGCTGCCGCCCTCTCAGTGCCGTTCCTCGTCTTTCTCGCCGCGTACGCTCCCGCCGTCGGACACGGATTCATCGCGGATGATTTCCGCTGGATTGCCGAGAACCATGTCACGCGTTCCGCCGACGTGATCGACATCTTCTCGCGCAACACCGGCTTCTACCGTCCGATGGCGGCGTTGACGTTCGCGGCCGACTCCGCGTCCTTCGGCAACCGGCCGCTCGCGTACGGCCTGACGAATCTGGCGCTGGCGATCGGCTGCGGGGGTCTGCTGTTCGGCCTGCTGCGCGCATTGAAGCTGCCGCGCGAGGCGGCCGCCTTCGGCGCACTGGTGTGGCTGCTGAACGTCCACGGCGTGTCGATGGCCATGTTGTGGATCAGCGGCCGCACGGCGCTGATCCTCAGCGGCGCCGCGCTGGCGACGGCGATCGCCGTGATCCGCGGCCGCGTCGTGCTGGCGGCGCTGTGCCTGCTCGTCGCCTTGTGCTCGAAAGAAGAGGCCGTCGCGCTGCCGATCACGCTGCTCGTGTGGCTGATCGCGCTCGGACGGGACGGATCGGGCTCGCGACGCGTGCGGCCGATCGCCTGGATGGCGGTGTCGTGCGTGGCGGTGGGCCTTTACGCGTTCCTGCGCATGCGGTCCGGCGCGATGACCCCGGCCTCCGCACCGTGGTTCTATCGCTTCACGTTCGCGCCGGCCGACGTCGCCGGCAATCTCGCGCAGTACGCGGATCGGACGCTCACGTTCGCCGCCGGCGTCTGCCTGCTCGCGCTGATCGTCCTGCAGCCGGCGTGGCGGCGCGTGCAGGTGTCCAGGCCGGTGATCGTGTGCGGCCTCGCGTGGATCGCCGGAGGCTACGCGCTGACGCTGTTCCTCCCGGTGCGATCGAGTCTGTACGCCTGCTTCCCCTCGATAGGAGCCGCGATCGTGGCCGCCGAGATCGGGCGCGCGTTCTGGCAGGCGTCGGTCGACGCCGCGCGACGGCGCGCGATGATCGCGGCCATCGTCGTGGCGATCGCCCTGCTGCCGGTGTATCGCGCGCGGAATCATCGCTGGACCGATCTCGCCGATTTCTCGACGTCGATCCTCGGCCAGCTGCGCACGCTCACCGCGTCATTGCCGGATGGTGCGCACGTCGTGCTCGTGGACGACCGCCGCACGCGCGTGAATCTCGGGTCCGCGTTCGGCGTGATGATCAACGATGCCGTGCGCCTCGACACCGGGCGCCGGCTGGATATCTGGGTGGACGCGCCGCAAGCCGACGCGTGGGAAACTCGCCCCCCGCGTCCGTGCGCGGGCTGCGTGGCGCTGACGTTGTACGTCCGGAACGGGATCCTCGAGTCGTGACGACTATTGCGTGCCGTGGAGCGACAGTTTGACGGCGCCCTCTTTGTGGACTTCGACGGCGGTCGTAACGCCGTTGGCGCCCGTCGACTTGCTGCAGGGCTCGTACGTCACCCGGTACTGGTGGCTCTGAAGCGCGATGCTCTGGGCGACGTGCTTGCCGATTTCCGGCAAGAGGGTCGCGAGACGCGTCTCGCTGTTGAAGTCTTCATAGATGCCGCCGGCGATCTTCGCCGCGGTAATGCCGATATCGATTTGCGCGCCGCCGCCCATGACACTCTGGCTGCCGACGTTCATCAGGACGTATGTCTTGATGCCGTGGTCGAACAAAGTCGTCTGCAGTTTGTTGTAGTCGCGCTCGACCACGGCCGCGGAGCTGAAGTTCGAGCCGATCGTCACGATCATCGGATAGCTGGGCGTCTTTTCTTTGTCGACGCGCTCGGACGCCTCGAGGAGTGAACCAAAGAACACACAGTTGTTGGTGTCGGGCCCGATCCGGGAGACCGCGTCGATCAGCTTCTGCTTGTCGGTCGTGGGCCTGACCACTGAGCGCGGCGAGCCGCTTGTCGTGTACATCGACATTTCGACGCCGTCTGGAATCTGCTCGAAAAAGCCCGTGAGGCCGTCGCGCAGCGGGCTGATCGGGTTGGTGTTCGACCGGCCGTTGCCGACGAGCACCTGCAGCTTCGTGGGCCAGTCGACGGCCTCGACCTGAATCGTTTTGCACGCGGCCCCGTCTTCGATGATCGTCACGTCCTGGGGCGTGATCCCCTCGACGCGCTTGCCGTCAGGCGATGTCAGGCTGAGAAACATCTGCGCTTGTTTCTGAGCGGACAGACCGGACGCCAGGATCAGGAGACCCGCGATGACCGTGACGAATAGCCGTCGCCTCATTGAATCCTCCGGAGACAGCGCAGCACGCTTTCGAGATGCGCATCTTACAGTCATTTTACGGCCGCGAAGCTCAAGCACGCACCCCAGCCGCGCGTGACCGGCAGAAGATAGGCGAGAAGGGGAGCGGACATGAAAAAGGCCCCGTGGAAGGGGCCTCTGTTCATTTGGTGCGGAAGGGGGGATTTGAACCCCCACTGGATTGCTCCAACTAGCTCCTGAGGCTAGCGCGTCTGCCGTTCCGCCACTTCCGCAAGTGGTGTGAAAATCGCCGCTGGCACGAATAATCAGTATACCGTTGAAGGCGCGATTCGCGCTAGATCCGGACGGTACAGCAGGGCCGAACGATGAGGACGAAGATCGCACAATGCGCATAATCGTCGCCGCCGCCGCCGCGACCGTTGCCCTCGCCGTCCTGTCCGCGCCGCCGTCTGCCTCCGCGTATTCGGTTCTTTCGCACGAAGCCAACATCGACGCGCTATGGGACAGCTCGATCAAACCGCTGCTGCGCCAGAAGTTTCCACTCGCGACGCCCGACGATCTGCAGCGCGCGCGCGCCTACGCGTACGGCGGATCGGTGATCCAGGATCTCGGCTACTACCCGTTCGGCAATCACTTCTTCAGCAATCTCGTGCACTACGTCCGGACGGGCGACTTCGTCCAGGCGCTCCTCCACGACGCGGGCGACCTTGAGGAGTACGCCTTCGCCCTCGGCGCGCTCGCGCACTACGCCGCCGACAATCTGGGCCATCCCATCGCGGTGAACCGCGCGGTGCCGATGATGTACCCGAAGCTGAAGCAGAAGTATGGCGACACCGTCACGTACGCCGAGTCGCCGAAGAGCCACATCCTCGTCGAGTTCTCGTTCGACGTGCTGCAGGTCGCCGCCGGCTCGTACGCGCCGGAGGCGTACCACGACTTCATCGGCTTCGAGGTGGCGAAACAGCTGCTCGATCGCGCGTTTCTCGAGACCTACGGCCTGAAAGTGCACGACCTCTTCTTCGACGAGGACCTGACCATCGGCACGTATCGCTACGCGGTCAGCCAGGCGATTCCGCAGATGACCAATGTGGCGTGGCGACAGAAGCACGATCTCATCGACAAGGCCGCGCCCGGCGCGACGCGCGAGCAGTTCGTCTTCAACCTGCAGCGCCAGGACTACGAAAAGCAGTTCGGCGCCCGATACAAGAAGCCGAACATGCTGATCCGCGTGCTCGCGTTCCTGTATCACCTCGTGCCGAGGTTCGGCCCGTTCCGCGTGCTGACGTTCAAGCCGCCGACGCCGGAAGCGGAAAAACTCTTCGTCGACAGCTTCCAGCAGGCGCGCGATCGGTTCCACCAGTCGCTCGACGCCCTGGCGGCAGGCCGCCTCACGCTGGCGAACACGGATTTCGATACGGGGAAGCCGACGCGGCGAGGGGAATACACCCTGGCGGACGACACCTACGACCAGCTGCTCGACAAACTGGCGGATCGGAAATTCGCGGACGTGCCGTCCGCGCTGCGCGCGAACATCAGCGGGTACTACGCGTCCGCGAAGCCGCCGGCGCCGCAGGGCAGGAAAGCCCGGAAGCGCGCCGAGCGAACCCGGCGCGAAGTGGCCGCGCTCGACGGCCGCTAGGCCTTCGTCACCCCGGGGACGCCGTTGGCCAGCGCGTCCTGCATGCCCGCGATGAAGGTGTCGATCTCCTCGAGCGTCGTGTAGACGTTGGGCGTCACCCGCAGGCCGTTGTAGTCGAACACCTGCGCCGGCGGCGCGCCGCCCTGGATGCCGACGACGATGATGCGGTACTTGTCCATGAGGAACGTCGCCAGCGCGGGCGCGGGAATCCCGTCGATCCCGACGAGCGCCATGCCCCACGTCTGGCCCGGCTCGAGGCTCGAGTGGATCTTGATCCGCGGGTTGCTCTTCAGCGCGTTCGCCCACCGCATCGTCAAATAGCGCAGCCGCGCCGCCTTGCGTTCGCCGCCGATCGCCTGGTGGAAGGCGAGGGCCTCGGCAATGGCCGCGTGCGGCGCCGCCGGCATCGTGCCGACTTCCTCGAACTTCCGGATGTTCGTGTTCGCGCCGGCGCCGGCCGCCTGGAGCGGCCACGCCTTCGCGATCGCCTCCTTGCGGACGTACAGGAAGCCGTTGCCGACCGGCGCGCACAGCCACTTGTGCAGGCTCGTCCCGTAGAAATCGCACTCGAGATCGCGGATCTGATACGGGAAGTGCGCCACGGAATGCGCGCCGTCGACGATCGTCGTGATGCCGCGCGCGCGCGCCAACCGGCAGATGTCGCGCACCGGAAACAGCTGGCCGGTCAGGTTGGTGATGTGGCAGAAGTGGAGCACGCGCGTCTGCGGCGTGATCGCGCGCTCGAACATCTCGTAGAGCGCCTTCTGGGTGGACGGCACGGGGAACTGCAGCCGCGTGACCTTGATGCCTTCACGCCGCGCCCGCTGATCCCAGGTGACCAGCATCCGCGGATAGTCCTGGTTGGTCGTGATGACTTCGTCGCCCGCCTTGAGGTCGATGCCGCTCTGCGCGATCTGCAGCGACTCGCTCGCGTTGCGGGTGATAGCGAGCTCTTCCGGATCGCACCCGAATTCCATCGCGAGCGCGCGGCGCACCCGTTCTGCGTTCCGGTTGATCAGGGCGGCGTAGTACACCGGATCCTGATTCTCCATGTCGAGGTAGCGCTTCAGCGCCTCCTGGACCACGCGCGGCGAAGGGGAGTGGTGGCCGTTATTGAGGTTGATGAGCGTCCGGTCCGGCGCGTAGGCGGACTGGATCTCGCGCCAGTACGTTTCGTCCTGCGCCACCTGGTCCGCGGTCTGACCCGCGGCCGTCTGCGACGCGGCGGCGACGCGCTCGATGCTGTGGCTGCCCACCGCGAACGCGGATGCGCCCGCCGCACCCGTGGCTCGAAGAAACGATCGGCGACTCCACATGGCGTCCCTCCTTGTCGTGTTCCGGCCGGGGATCCTGCCTACCGCCCGTTGGCCAAATCGGCGACCGCCGTCGAGAGCGCGTGCACCTTGGCCTGATCGCCGGCGCCGCCCGCGTCGGCGTCCAGCTCCGAGGCCAGTTTCGTCAGATCGGTTTTGCGCTGCGCGCCGGACTGCTTCTCCGCACCGGCGAGCGTCGTCCGCGCCGCGGCGATCTTGTCGGACGCGAGGCCTTTCGATCGATCGAGCTGATCGAGGTACGCGCGCGCGAGCGCGAAGCTCGGCGGCCAGACGAAATGCTGCTGGTCCTGAACGTTCAGGTAGTCCGCTTTCACGGTCCTGGCGGCGGCGAGCTCGTTCTCCGTGATCAGCCCGCTCGGCACGAGCTCGTAGATGTCGAGGCCGCGCGCGATTTCCGAGCTGACGATGACGCCGTTGTACCAGTAGGCGGACCACGATCCGCCGCTGACCATGCGATTCGCGTCGATCGGTCCGCGATCGAAGAACGCGATTTCCTTCGGATGCGCGACGTCGGTCCAGTCGAACACCGACAGGCCGCCCTGATACCACGCCTGGACCATCACCTCGCGGCCCGGAATCGGGATCAGCGAGCCGTTGTGCGCGACGCAGTTTTCGGTCGAGGTCTGCGCGGCGGGCATTTTGTAATAGCTGTGGAACACGAGCTTGTTGTTCTCGATCGTGAACAGCGCGTCGGCGCCCCATTCCATCTTGTCCGTCGCACGGCAGCGCGGGGCTCCGCCTCCGCCCCACTCGTCTGTGAAGAGGACCTTCTTGCCGTCGTTGCTGAACGTCGCCGAATGCCAGAACGACATGTTCGCGTCGGCAGCGGCGTCGAGGCGGACCGGGTGCGCGGCATCGTGGATGTCGAGCAGCAGCCCGAGGCCCGCGCACGCGCCGCCGGCGAGTCCCATCTCCGGATAGACCGTGATGTCGTGGCACTGATTCGGACCGGTCGGCGCAGGCGGCGGCCCGCCGTTGCCGCGTCCGCGTCCGCCACGTCCGCCAGCGGCAGCGGCTTCGGGCGCGCCAGGTGCAGGCGACGGTGTCGGATTCGCGGCGGCGGCGGCCGCTGCGGCGGCCGCGCGCTCTTCCCGTTCCTTCGCTTCGATCGCGTCGCGATCGGCGTTGCGCGGCGCCACCGGCAGCCCGTTGAAGATGCGCGGTGACGTGACGATCGCCGCCTTTTCCGGCGCCGCGAGCGGAATCTTGATCACTTCGAGACGGAAGCGCGCCGAGTTCGGATCGTCGGCTCCGCCGTCGGCGCATCCGGGCAGCTCGTCGGCCGAGCGGACGCCCGCCGTGCCCGACACGTAGATGTAGACGTTGTCGTTATCGCCCGGCTGCGTGACGACGGTGTGCGTGTGCGAGCCACGGCACGTCTGCACGTCCGCCACGTGTTTCGGATGCTTGATGTCGTCGATGTTGAATACGCGGATGCCGCGCACGCGGGCGGTGCTGACCGGATCCGGCACGCCGCCGAACCCGCAATCCGCGCGGCTGTTGGGCGCCTCGGACGACATGAACAGCAGGTTCTTGTACACCGACACGTCGTTCTGCGAGGCGGGGCACAGATACTGCTGCACCAGCACCGGCTTCGCCGGCTTGGAAATGTCGAAGATCTCGAACCCGTCGTAGTTGCCCTGGATCGCATACTTGCCGCTGAACGCCAGATCCGAGTGCGTGGCCGTCAACGTCTTCCCGGTCGGTGGCGTGGTCGAGATCATCCGCAAGTTCCACGCGGCCTCGCCGGCGTCCCATCGGCCCGCCTTGAGGCCGACGCGCGGATCCGGAGATGGCGCGGTCGCCGACACGATCGGTGCGACCGGAGCGGGCATCACGGCCGGCGGCGGCGGGGGCGGCGGCGGCGGAGTGCCGCGTCCACCGCGGCCGGCGCCGGTCGCAGCGGGAGCCGGCACGGCGGCGGCCGGCGGAGCGGGCGCCGCGGCGGCGGGCGGTGCCCCCGTCTTCATTTGACTGCCGCACGCCGCGATGCCGAACGCACTCGCGGCGAGCAATATGGCGAGGAACAAGCCGGTGATGAGTGATCTCATTAGTTCAACCTCGTATGAATGTCCGGACCTTCGAGCATCTTGTTCATCCGATCGATCTCGATGGATTGATCGGCGTACACGTCGTTTGCGAACTTGAAGACGACTTCATCCTGCGCCGCGCCGTACGCTTTGAAGAGCACGTCGACCATGTCGATCGCGCCCTGATGATGCCTGATCATGCCTTCGAGAAACAGCCGGTCGAAGTCCGGCCCGCGCGCGTGGTCGAGCGTGGCCATTTCCTCGTCGGTCAGCATGCCCGGCATGAGCATGTCGTGCTCCATGCCGTCCATTTTCATCTTCATGCGCGTTGACGTGGCGTCAGGCACGGTCAGCCCGCGATCGCGGAGCCACCCCTGCATCAGCGCGATCTCGTCGCGCTGGCCGACGACGATGCGCTCGCAGAGGACCGCGACGTCCTTGCGTGCACCGTGCGTCGGCGCCCAGCCGGCCATGATCACCGCCTGCGCGTGATGCGGAATCATGCCCGACATGAAATCGACGTCGGCGTCACTGTACGGCAGCCGGCCGAGTCCGGCCGGCGTGTCGTGAAGACCGGACGCTGGCGCGCCCGGCGTCGTCGTCCCCGGCTTCGCGGCCGGCGGCGCGCTCGCGCAACCGGCACCCCATGTGGCCGCGAGTAAGAAAAATGTAAGTGTGGCGCGCGAAAGGGTCCTCAAGCCGACCTCCTGAGGACGCCATCCTATCCCATTCCCGAGGTCACTTCGACGCGTCGTACTGAATTTTTCCGCCAACAATCGTGAACAGGACGCGCGTGCTCGGGATGTCGTCCTCGGGAATCGTCATGATGTCCTTGGAAAGCACCGTGATGTCGCCCAGTTTCCCGGCGACCAGCGACCCCTTGATGGTGTCCTCGAACCCCGCGTACGCCGCGCTCAGCGTGTAGGACCGGAGCGCCTCCAGCCGGCTCATCCGCTGCTCAGGGAAGAACACCGAGCCGTCCTTCAGCTTGCGGCTGACGGCGGCGTACAGATTGGGAATCGGATCGATGTCCTCGACCGGCGCGTCGGTGCCGTTGCTGACGACGGCGCCGGTTTTCATGAGGGACTGCCAGACGTACGCGCCTTCGGCCGCACGCTTCGGTCCGAGGCGCGCGAGCACGTACGGCGCGTCAGACGTCGCGTGAATCGATTGCATCGATGCGATCACGCCCAGCTTGCCGAAGCGCGGGATGTCGGCCGCGCTGAGGTGCTGCGCGTGCTCGATGCGCCACCGCAGATCCTTCTTTTCGGGATGCTTCCTGAACGCCTCTTCGTAGACGTTCAGCACCTCGCGGTTGCCGCGATCGCCGATCGCGTGCACGCACAGCTGGTAGTCGTATTTGATCGCGAGCTCCGCCGACGCGCGGATGTCGTCGAGCGTGTCGGTGTTCATGCCCACGGTCTCCAGATCCGCGTACGGCTGGAGCATCCAGGCGCCGCGCGATCCGAGCGCGCCGTCGATCTGCCGCTTGATCCCGCGCACGGTGAACCGCTTGTCGCCGTAGTTCACGACGCGCAGCTTCGGCATGTCCACGGCGAGCCGGTCCGGCGTTTCGCGCAGCATCATCCAGACGCGGAGCGGCAGCTTGCCCTCGTCCACGACTTTTTCCATCAACGCGATGGTGGCCGGCGACGATCCCGCGTCGTTCACCGTCGTCAACCCCTTGGCGAGCGCTTCGCGCGAGGCGAGCTCGATCACCTTGCGCGCTTCTGCTTCCTTTTCGGCGGGCGAGCGCTTCGCGCGATCCGCGGCGAGCGCGCGGCTCACGAGCTCCTGCGCCCGTTCGTTGAACAGGCCCGTCGGCTCACCGCTGGGATCCTTCAGGATTTTTCCGCCGGGCGGATCGGGCGTCGTCTTCGTGACGCCCGCGATCTGCATCGCCTTCGCGTTGGCGAACGATGCGTGCCCGCTCGCGTGCGTCAGCAGGACCGGGTTGTTCGGCGACGCTTTGCTCAGGGATTCGTGGACGGGGAAGCCATCCACGTTCGGCGACGGACGCGACGACCATTTCTCCTGATGCCAGCCGCGGCCGACGATCCACTCGCCCGGCTTCGCGGTCTTCGCCGCGTCGCCGACCATCCGCACGATCTCGTTCCAGTCCTTCGCCTGCGCCAGCTTGAGGTTCATCGCCGCTTCGCCGACGCCGGTGAAGTGGGCGTGGCCGTCGATCAGCCCCGGGACGGCGAGCGCGCCCTTGAGGTTGATGACGCGCGTCGATGGGCCGATGTAGCGGGCGATGTCGGCGTCGGATCCGACGGCCGCGATCGTGTCGCCGGTGACGGCGAGGGCCTGCGCTTCCGGCAGCTTGTCGTCGACGGTGACGATTTTTCCTCCGCGCAGCACGAGGTCGGCCGGCGCGGGGGCAGCGCCTCCGCCGCGCTGGTGGGAGGCGGCGGCCACCGCGAGTGAGGCCGCCACGGCAAGAGTTGTGATGAGTTTCATCCCGCCATTATGGCGCGGGAGCGGCCGTGCTGGCCTTCCATCGCACGACGATCGACGCGGTCGCCGTGTTGTCGGTTTTCTTGAACCCGGGGACTGGCGCGTTCGCGTAGCGGACCAGGTAGCCCACTTTGAGCGCGAGGCGTTTGTTCATCGCGGCCTGCGCGGTGACCTCGGCCTCCGATCGATACGCGGACGTCTGGCTGAAATCCGGATAGTAGGTGAAGCGCTGCGTGGTGTCCGACGAGTCGCCGAGCGGGATCCGGCTCTGCAACTGGAACACGCCGACCGGATCGTTCACCGTCGGGCCGATCTTCGGATCCTCGTGCTTCCACGCGATCGACGTGAGGCCGTCGAGCGTCCATGACGGGTCGTGCACGAGCGCCCAGCTCAAGCCGGCGTCGAGGATCATCCGGGCGTCCATCCCGGCGAGCGGGTCGTGCTCCGCCTTGATGCCGGTGGACACGCCGATCAGGTCGGTGAGCTTGCGCTGCCCCCGCGCGCCGGCGAGGTAGCGCTCGGCGGTGTCCGTCCCATCCGTGCTGCTCTTGACCGCGGTCGCGGTCGCTTCGATCTGCCACACCGGCCACCGGCGGTGCAGGGCGAAGTCGGCGCCGGTCGAGGACGTATCCGAGTTGCCGGTCGTGCCGATGAACGACGCGCCGATCTGCACGTCCCAGAGCGGCGGCGGTTCCTTCGGCGGTGTCTGCGCATCGGCGGCGCGTGCGAGGAGTGACCAGATACCGAACAGAAAGACGTACGTCCATTTCATGAAATGGCCGCGGTGCAATGGTCGTACCGGCGATATACTCGTCACGGGAGTTCAGACACATGGCTCGTCGCGGATTCGCAGTCATTTTCACCTTGCTTGGCGTCGCGTTGTTCGTCTCGATCGTCGGCTTCGGCCTGCTGTACCTGCTCGTCGGACGCGAGCCCGCCGTGGCGTCCAATTCGATCCTCGTGCTGCGCGTCGGTGGCGATCTCACCGAAGTCGCGCCGACCGACGTCTTCGGCTATTTCCGCGGCCAGCGCGCCCCGACCGTCCGCGCGATCGTCGAAGATCTGCGGAAGGCGAAGGTCGACGCGCGCGTCAGCGCGGTGCTGCTGAAGCCGACCGGCTTCGACTCGCCCTTCTGGGGCAAGGTGCAGGAAATCCGCGACGCGGTGCTCGACTTCCGGAGGTCGGGCAAGCCGGTCTACGCGTATCTCGAGTACGGCGGCGATCGCGAGTTCTACCTCGCGACCGCGGCGGACAAGATCTTCCTCATGCCGTCGAGCCCGCTCGATCTGAACGGCGTCGCGACCTATCAGCTGTTTCTCCGCGGCACGCTCGACAAGATCGGCGCGTATCCCGACCTGCATCACATCGGGCAATACAAGACCGCGGTGAACACGTTCACGGAGAAGGGCTACACGCCGGCGCACAAGGAGATGGATCAGGCGCTGAACCAGGATCTCTACAACCAGCTCGTGCGCGGCATCGCCGACGGACGCAAGAAGAACGACGCCGACGTCCGCGCGCTGCTCGACCAGGGTCCGTTCCTGCCGGAGGAAGCGCTGCACGCGGGCCTGGTGGACGATGTGAAGTACGAGGATCAGGTGGAGGACGCGCTGCGCGCGAGCCGCCCGTCCCTCGGCAAAGAGCAGATCGACGGCGACGATTACGCGCGCGTGAACACGAGCTCGCTCGGGCTGAACAAGGGTCCGCGGATCGCGGTGATCTACGCGGCCGGCGCGATCACGAGCGGCCGGAGCGGCTTCGATCCGCTGAACGGTCCGACCATCGGCTCCGACACGCTCATCGAGTACATCAAACAGGCGCGCAAGGACACCTCGCTGCGCGCGATCGTGCTGCGCATCGACAGCCCCGGTGGATCCTCGATCGCGTCGGACGCGATCTGGCGCGAGCTGATGATCGCGCGCAAGGAGCGCGCGGATCGGCCGATCGTGGCGTCGATGTCGGATCTGGCGGCGTCGGGCGGCTACTACATCGCGCTGCCGGCCCAGGTGATCGTCGCGCAGCCGTCGACGCTGACCGGCTCGATCGGGATCTTCGGCGGGAAGATCGTCACCGGCGGCGTGTACGAAAAGCTCGGCGCCCACATCCAGTCCACGAGCATCGGCCGCAACGCCGAGATCAACTCGCCCGCGCGCCCGTACAACCCCGAGGAAGTGAAGAAGCTGCAGGATCAGCTGCAGGAGTTCTACGACCAGTTCGTGGAAAAGGTCGCCGATTCGCGGCACAGCACGCCGGAAAAGATCGATCAGCTGGCGCAGGGCCGCGTCTGGACGGGGCAGCAGGGAAAAGACAACGGGCTGGTGGACATGCTGGGCGGACTCGACCGCGCGGTCGCCGTCGCCAAGCAGCGCGCGAAAATCCCGGACGAGAGCGACGTCGAGCTCGTCGTCTATCCGCCACGCAAGAGTTTCTACGAGCTGCTGAGCGATCAGTTCAGCGGGACGGGCGATCAGATGGCGGCGAGCGCGTGGCTGTCGGCGAACCTGACGGTGGGGGAGATCGACGCGCTGCGGACGATCCGCGGCCCGCTCGCGCTGTTCAAGCGGGGCGAACCGTTAGCCCTCATGCCGTTTACTTTCTTACGATAAGAACGGCGTGTCGATTTTGCATTACCCGACGACCTTCTGTAGCGCCTCTCGATTCACGTCGATCTTCATCTTCTGCTTCGCCTTGATCATGTAGGCGCTGAAGAAGCGGTTGCGGCGGTCGTTCAGCAGCTGATCGGTGAAGCCCGGCTTGGCCTGCGCCCACTCGGCGGCGCCGGCGGTCTGCTTTTCGACCACCTTCACCACCGCCGTGCCGTTGTCGGTCGCGATCGGCCCGGTCACGCCGCCGGCCGGCAGCGCGAACGCCGCGTCCATCACGGCCGGCGCGTTGCCGAGATCGGGCAGCGGCGCATCGTGGACGAGCAGCTCGGTCGTCTTCGCTTCGACGCCCGCGGCTTTCGCGGCATTCGCAAAATCCGGCGCCGCCTTCAGCTTCGCGGCAATCTCCGCCGCCTTCTGGGTGCTCAGCGCGCGCGCCTTCGTCCGGACGACTTCGTCGTGGACCTTGTCCTTCACTTCTTCGAGCTTCGGCACGTAAGGATCCTGCTTGCCGGCGAACGTGAAGAACGCGAAGCCGCGCGACGTGCGGACTGGCCCCGCGACCTCGTCCGGCTTCATGTCGAACATGTGCGCGGCGACTTCCGGCGACGACCCGAGGCCGATCACCGGCTCCTCGCGCGACACGAAGCCCGACTCCTGAACCGTCATCCCCTTGGCCTTCGCGACCTTGTCGAGGTCTGCGGGCTTCGTGAGGTCCTTCGCCAGCGCCTGCGCGAGATCCTGCGCCTGCGTCTGCGCGCGCTCGTACGACAGCTGATCGATGATCTGCGGCCGCACGTCCGCCAGCGTCCGCGTCGTCGCGGCCTTCTTGTCGATCACCTTGATGATGTGGTACCCGAACTGCGATTTCACGAGATCGGAAACCTGTCCAGGCTGCATCGCGAACGCCGCCTGATCGAATTCGGCGACCATCTTGCCCTTGCCGAAGTAATCCAGGTCGCCGCCCTGCTTGGCGGACTGTTCGTCCTCGGAGTATTTCTTCGCGAGCTCCGCGAAGTCGGCGCCCGACTTCACCTGTTTCAGCACACCCTCGGCTTTGGTCTTCACCTCCGCGTCGTTCTTGCCGTCGGTCTTGAAGAGGATGTGGCTCGCGCGGACCTGCTCCGGCGTCGAATACTGTTCCTGGTTCGCCGCGTACGCCTTGTCGGCGTCCGCCGGCGCCACGGTGACCTTCGCGCGGAGCGCCTCGACGTCGATCAGCAGGTAGCGGATCTTCCGCTTCTCCGGCGTCTTGAAGTCGTTCTTGTGCGCGTCGAAGTAGCTCGCGACTTCCGCGTCGGTCGCGTTCACCTGGCTGCGGAACGTGTCGGCGTTGAACGAGACGACCGCCAGCTTCACCTTGTCGTTCCGGCGGCGGTACTCCTGCTCGAGGTCCTTGTCGGTGACGGTCACCCAGTCGGTGAGCGAATCACGCAGCTTCTCGACGGTCAGGCCGTTGCGGATGTTGTCCTCGAAATCGGTGGTCGACAGCGGCGGATTCTGCATCCGCAGCAGCTGCTCGTACCGCTTCTCGCCGATGAACTGTCCGTTCTCCTGCAGGCCGGGCATCGAGATGATGCGCTGCCGCACCTCTTCGTCGCGCACCTGGATGCCGAGGCGATCGGCTTCCGCCAGCGCGGCCCGCTCGTCGACCATCTGCTGGAGGATCTGCTGCTCGATCCCGAGCTGCCGGAGGAGTTGATCGCTCATCTGCGCGCCATAGGCCTGGCGGTAGGCCGCCACCTGCGCCTGGTAATTGCGGCGGAACTCGGTCGCCGTGATGTCGTGCCCCTCGACGCGCGCGACCGTGTCGCCCGCGGCATTGGCGCCGCTCCCCCGGAGGAAGTCCGGAATATAGAAGATGACAAACGCGAGGCATACGAGCGCAAGGCTCCACTTCAGCCAACTCTTATGCCGGCGCATCCGGTCGAGCATCGTCATGATTTGATCCCCAGAGAAACTACCATCGTATGCCATGAACTTACGGCGTGGCAAGCAGTTACCGGCTGCCGTGTGGTATATTTGCCGTGGTTATAAGGACTTACGTCCCGCTGAATTGGACACCACCTACTGATGCCCCGCGCAACGACCGTGCGACGAGGAGTGACCGAGCGCGACGGCGCGCCCGTGGCCCTTTATCGAGCCGTGGGGTCCTCCGATAAGCGCGGATCGAAGCTGCGGCGCGCCGGCGAGATTTCGCTGACGACGCCGGGGCTCGATCTGTCGGCCCGCCTGCGGGTGTTCCAGCGCGCCCTGCGCAGCCGGGTCGAGCGCCGCGAGGCGCTCATCGATCTGCTGCGCGCGGTCAACGCCACGCTCGAACCCGAAAAGATCGCCGAGACGCTCGTCGCACGCGCCGCGACGTGGGTGCCCGCGCCGTGCTGGGCGGTGCTGTCGTCGGATCTCTCCGGGCAGGTCTCCGTGCTCGCGGAGCGCGGCCTGCTGCCCGAGATGGGCCCCGCCATTACCGCGATCGGCGCCTGGGTGATGCAGCGCGGCGAGGAGTTCGTCACCGCTGATCTGCGGCAGGACGATCGGATCAAGGGTCAGGACGCCGTGGCGACCGTGGTCGCGTTTCCCCTGAGCTGCCGCGGCCGCCGGGTCGGGGCGATCATCGGCCTCGATCGCGCGCCGTCGTCGCGCCGGCCGCAGCTGGCGCCGTCGGTCCTGCGCGCGGTGCGCGTGCTGCTCGAGCCGGCGTCGGTCGCGCTCGACAACGCGCTGCTGCTCAAGCGCGCCGAGGCGCTGTCGGTCACCGACGATCTGACGCACCTGTACAACTCGCGCTATCTGAACCTGGTCCTGCGTCGCGAGACGAAGCGCGCCTCACGCAGCGGCCGGCCGCTCTCGCTGCTGTTCATCGATCTGGACGGCTTCAAGAGCATCAACGATACGCACGGCCATCTGTTCGGCAGCCGTGCGCTGGTGGAAGCGGCCAGCGTCATCCGCCAGAGCGCGCGAGAAACCGACGTGGTCTCGCGCTTCGGCGGCGACGAGTTCGCGCTCGTCCTGCCGGACACCGGCGGCGAGGGCGCCTACGCGGTCGGGGAGCGCATCCGCGAGCGCCTGGCGGCGCACATTTTCCTGGCCGGCGACGGCCTCAACATTCACCTCACGGCCTCGCTGGGCGTTGCCACGCTGCCCGACGCCGCCAATTCGGTCGAGGAGCTGGTGCAGGCCGCCGACATGGCCATGTACTACGTGAAGGAACACGGCAAGAATGGCATTCACGTTGCGCCCGCTCCGGCCGATAACTGATACGGACCGCCACCTCCACAGGAGTTCGACCCTTTGAGCCTTCGTTCGATGCTCTCTCTCTTTTCGAGTGACCTGGCGATTGACCTGGGCACGGCCAATACGTGCGTCTACGCGCGCGGCAAGGGCATCGTGGTCAACGAGCCGTCCATCGTGGCGATCAACAAGGTGACCGGCCGCGTCGAGGCGGTCGGCAAGGACGCGAAGGACATGCTCGGCCGCACGCCCGGCAACATCGTCGCCATCAAGCCGATGAAGGACGGCGTCATCGCCGACTTCGAGGTCACCGAGAAGATGCTGACCTACTTCATCAAGAAGGCGCACAACCGCAACGTCTGGGTCCGCCCGCGCATCGTCATCGGCGTGCCGTCCGAGATCACGCAGGTGGAGAAGCGCGCGGTGAAGGACAGCGCGTACCGCGCGAAGGCGAGCGAAGTGCACCTCGTCGAAGAGGCGATGGCCGCGGCGATCGGCGCCGGCATGCCGATCACCGAGCCGTCCGGCAACATGATCGTCGACATCGGCGGCGGCACGACCGACATCGCCGTCATCTCGCTCGCCGGCATCGTCTACAGCAAGGCCGTGCGCGTCGCCGGCAACGAGATGGACGAGGCGATCATCCAGTACATCAAGAAGACGTACAACCTGCTCATCGGCGAACGGACGGCGGAGCAGATCAAAATCGAGATCGGCTCGGCGTTCCCGCTCGAAGAGCGGATGACGATGGAGATCAAGGGGCGGCACTTGATCGAAGGCGTGCCGAAGACCATTACCGTGAGCGACGAGGAAATCCGCGAGGCGCTCGCCGAAACCGTCAACGTGATCGTCGACGCCGTGCGCGTGGCGCTCGAGCGCACGCCGCCCGAGCTCTCCGCCGACATCGTCGACCGCGGCATCGTGCTGACCGGCGGCGGATCGATGCTCAAGAATCTCGACAAACGGCTGCGCGAGGAGACGGGCCTGCCGCTCGCGATGGCGGAAGACCCGTTGTCGTCGGTCGTGCTCGGTGCCGGCAAAATGCTCTCCGACTTCAATCTGCTCCGCAAGATCTCGATCGATTAGCCGCGCATGGCCTTGCTCGACATCCGTCAACGCAGCGGCTACCTCTTCCTGGCCGTCGTGCTGGCGCAGATCATCCTGATTTCCGCCCAGGTGAACTCGCGCGCGGGCGTGCCGGTGCTCGAGCAGGTGACCTTCGGCTTCTTCGCCGAGATCCAGCGCGCGACGTGGAACGCGGTCTCCGGCGTGCGGCACAGCTGGGGCGGCTACGTCGGCCTGCGCGGGCTCAAGGCGGAGAACGAGGGACTCAAGCGCGACCTCGCCGCCGCGCAGATTCAGCTGCAGGCGCAGCGCGCGCTCGCCGATCGCAGCCGCGGCCTCGAAGAGATGCTCGGCCTCCGCGATCGCTCGACTCTTCAGACGACGGCCGCCGAGATCATCGCCGACAGCGCCACGCCGGACTTCCGGACGCTGACGATCGACAAGGGATCGCAGGACGGCCTGCGGACCGACATGGCGGTCATCGCGCCGGCCGGCGTCGTCGGACGCATCATCGTGCCGAGCGCGCGCGCCGCGAAGGTGCAGCTGCTCATCGATCGCAACGCCGCGGCCGGCGTGCTGATCGAACGGTCGCGCGCGCAGGGCGTCGTCGTCGGCGGCGGCGACTACCGGCTGCAGATGCAGTACGTATCCGAGGTGGCCGACGTGGTCGTCGGCGACCACGTCGTGACGTCGGGGATCGACGGCATCTTCCCGAAGGGCTTTGTCATCGGGGAGGTCGAGTCGGTCGAGAAGAACGGACCCTTGTTCAAGAAGATCGTCGTGCGGCCCGCGGTCGATTTCAGAAGCCTCGAGGCCGTGCTCGTCGTGCTGACGCCCGCGTCCGGGGGAACCGAGTGAAGGCCGTCGGGGTGCTCCTGGCGATCACGCTGGCGCTCGCGCTGCAGACGACGTTGGCCCGGTTCGTCATCCGGGGGACGGTGGCGGTGGATCTGGTGCTGGTCGTCGTCGTCTACGTGGCGTTGACGTCCGGGCCGGTCACGGGGCTGCTGTCGGGCGCCGTCGCGGGGCTCATCCAGGACGCGCTGTCGAGCGGCGTGATTGGCATCGGCGGACTGGCGAAGACGATCGTCGGCTTTCTCGCCGGCATCATCGGGACGCAGTTCATCGTCGCGCAGCCGCTGCCGCGTTTTGTCGTGTTTTTCGGCGCGACCGCGCTGCACGCGGTGGTGTTCATCGGGTTGTATGTCTTGCTCGACCTGCGGCATTTTCCCTCGCCCGTGCCGGCGGTCGCCGGGCAGGCGCTGGGCAACGCGGTCGTCGGTGTGATCGCGTTCCAGCTGGTCGAGTTGTTGCCGGGAGCGGTGGAGCGGCGGCGGGCCAGCAGAGGCCGCGTCCGCAGGTAAGACCATGTCCATTCACGAAGATCGCCGCAAGGTCACGATCCGGCTCTCGATTCTCCAGTATCTCGTCATCTTCATCTTCACGGTGCTCGCCGTGGGCTTCTGGATCCTGCAGGTCGTGCAGCATGCGAAGTTCGAGGAGATGGCGGAGAACAACAACCAGCGGAACATCGGGCTGCGCGCGCCGCGCGGGCTCGTGTTCGACCGCGACTTGCGAGTGCTGGTCGAGAACCGCAACTCGTACAGCATCTCGATTGTCCGCGAGCACACGAAGGATCTGAACCGCACGGTGAAGTTGCTGGCGGGCGTCCTCAAGCTCGACGAAGCGGGCGTCAAGGCGATCGTCGATCGCCATCGGCGCGAGCCGACGTTCCGTCCGATCACGATCGTGCAGGATGCGACGCTCGCGCAGGTGGCCGCCGTCACCGCGCGGCGTCTTGATTTCGAGCTGCCGGACGTCCTCGTCGAGCAGGTGCCGACGCGCCGCTATCCCGTCCAGGCGCTGGCCGCGCACGCCTTCGGCTACGTCGGCGAGGTCAACGACGCGCAGGTGGCCGACGACGACACGCTCAAGAGCGGCGACATCACCGGCCAGTCGGGCATCGAGAAGGTGTACAACGCCCTCCTCATGGGCCAGGACGGCGCCAAGCGCGTGGTCGTGAACAGCGTCGGGCGCGAGATCCGGACGCTCGACGAGAATCCGCCGACGGAAGGCAAGCGCGTCCAGCTCACGCTCGATTACGACCTGCAGAAAGCGCTGGAAGACGGATTCAAGCTCTCAGGATTCAACGGCGCGTCCGTGATCCTCGATCCGGCCACCGGCGAGGTGCTCGCCTTCACGAGCGTGCCGTCGTACGACCCGAATGCGTTCGCGGCGGGGATCGATCGCGCGACGTGGGCGTCGCTGAACACCGACGATGCGAAGCCGCTGCAGAACCGGGCGATTCAGGGTCGCTACTCGCCGGGATCGACGTTCAAGATGGCCGTCGCCGCGGCGGCACTCGAGGAAGGCGTCATCACGCCGGATTTCAAGGTGAGCTGCCCCGGGCACGCCGTGTTCTTCGGACGCAGCTTCCAGTGTTCGTTGCCCAACGGACGCGGCCACGGCATCGTCGATCTCCGGCACGCGATCGAGCGATCGTGCAACGTCTACTTCTACACGGTTGGCAACATGGTCGGGATCGACAAGATCCACAAATGGGCGACGCTGCTTGGCCTTGGCGAGAAAACCGGGATCGATCTGCCGAACGAAGTGCAGGGGCTCGTGCCGTCACCCGAGTGGAAGCGCGAGAAGATGCACGAGAAGTGGTACGCCGGCGAGACGATATCCGTATCGATTGGGCAGGGCCAGGTGTCGATCACGCCCGTCTCGGAAGCGGTGTACATCTCGACGCTTGCCAACGGCGGCACGCGCGTGGTGCCGCACCTCGTGAAGGCGGTTGACGATGGGACGGGGTGGAAACCGGTGCCGCCGCCGCCGCCCAAGTCGCAGGTGACGCTCAAGCCGGAGACGATTCAGGCGATCAGCGACGGACTGTGGCTCGTCGTGAACGGGGCCGGCACCGGCGGCCGCGCGAGGATTCTCGGCTACGACATCTCCGGGAAGACGGGGACCGCGCAGGTCATCTCGAACGAGGGCGCCAAAGCGGCGAAGGGCCGGACCGACAAGGATCTGCGCGACAACGGCTGGTTCGTGTTCTTCGCGCCTCGCGATCATCCGACGATCGCCGGCGTGGTGTTCGTCGAGCACGGTGGCCACGGCGGCACGACGGCCGCGCCGATCGCGAAACACGTGCTCGAGACGTTCTTTGACAAGAAAGAGGGGAAGCCGCTGCCGGTGCTCAAGGGCCTGGTGACCACGCCTGTGGAGGGCGACGAACCGGTCGCTCCGCCTGTTCCCCTGTCGCCGGCCGTGCGGAAGGACGGAACGCGGTAACCCGTGTTCGAACGCCGACTGTATTACCACATCGACTGGGCGCTCGTCGCCGCGATGCTCGCGCTGTGCGGCATCGGCGTCGCCATGATCTACAGCACGCGCGCCGATCCGACGCGCACGGCGCTGCACCCGATGTACGTCACGCAGCTCTACGCGATCGTCATCGGGCTCGGCGTGATGCTGATCATGCTGACGCTCGACTACCGCACGTTCACCGACAAGTCGCATCTCATCTACATTGCGCTGCTGGTGCTGCTGCTGTACGTCATCTTCTTCGGCATGGTCCAGATGGGCGCGCGGCGCTGGATTCCGCTGAAGATGTTCAACCTCCAGCCGTCCGAGTTCGCGAAGATCGTCGTCGCGCTCGTGCTGGCCAAGTTCTTCGGCGAGAACCGCGGATCGCCGACGTGGATGGATCTGGCGATCGGCGGCGTGCTGACGCTGGTCCCGCTCGCCCTGATTGCGAAGGAGCCCGACCTCGGCACGGCCGTGACGCTCGTGCCGGTGTTTCTCGCCGTGGCCTATCTGGCCGGCATGCCGATGCGCATCCTCGGCATTCTGTGTGTGTGCTTTGTCCTCGCGGCGCCTGTCGCGTGGAAGTTCGCGTTGAAGGATTATCAGAAATCGCGCATCTCATCATTTCTCGATCCGTCCCAGGATGCGAAAGGCGCCGGATACCAGCAGATCCAAGCCCGCATCACCGTCGGATCGGGCGGCCTCTTCGGAAAAGGTTTCAAGCACGGGACGCAAGGCCAGTTGCAGTTTCTTCCCGTCGCGCACAACGATTTCATCTACTCGGTGCTGGCCGAGGAGCAGGGGTTTGCCGGCGTCCTCGTGGCGCTCGGTTTGTATTTATTCGTGATTCTGCGCGCGCTGGAGGCGGCCCGCCTCGCCAAGGACCGCCTCGGCTCGTATCTCGTGCTCGGCGTGCTCGCCAGCTTTGCCTTCCAGGTGATCTACAACATCACCATGTCGGCCGGGCTGGCGCCCGTCAAAGGGATTACCCTGCCCTTCATGAGTTACGGCGGCTCGTCGATGATCGCCACGCTCGCCGGGTTCGGGCTGGTGCTCAACGTCCGCATGCGCAGATTCACAAACTAATGTAGTCACCAGTCTCCAGTCATCAGTCACCAGTCCCGCGCGGCTGGCGACTGGCGACTGGCGACTGGCGACTGAGTGGAGTTTGTGCATGACTAAGGAGATGATCATCTCCTCCAACGGCCACGAGACGATCGTGGCCATCCTCGAAGACGATCTCGTCGCGGAAGTCTTCGTCGAACGCGAGCGCTCGCGGGGCGTCGTCGGCAACGTCTACAAGGGACGCGTGTCGAAGGTGCTGCCCGGCATGCAGTCGTCGTTCATCGACCTGGGCCTCGAGCGCGACGGGTTTCTCTACGTCGCCGACGTCATCGACACGCTCGAGGAGTTCGAGAAGCTCGAACAGGGCGACGAGGATGCCGCCGAGCAGAGCCGCTCCAAGGAGCGCGACAGCCAGAGCCGGCCGCAGGCCAAGATCGAGGACCTGCTGAAGGAAGGGCAGGAGATCCTCGTCCAGGTCGTCAAGGAGCCGCTCGGCACCAAGGGCGCGCGCCTCACGTCGCACGTCACCATGCCCGGGCGCTTTCTCGTGTTCATGCCGACCGTGGATCACGTCGGCGTGTCGCGCAAGATCGAGTCGCGCGAGGAGCGCTCGCGCCTGCGCGGCATCGTGCGCGAGTTCCGCGAGGCGCACGGCTTCACGGGCGGCGTGATCATCCGCACCGCGGCCGCCGGACGGCCGAAGGAAGACATCGTCAGCGACCTCGACGCGTTCCACGCGATCTGGACCGAGGTGCGGCAGAAGGCGGAGTCGTCGCGCGCGCCGGTGGTCGTCTACCGCGAGCCGAGCCTGGTGGGGAAGCTGCTGCGCGACCTGCTGACCGAGGAGTTCCAGGCGATCCGGATCGACAACGCGCTCGAGCATCAGCGGATCCTCGAGCTCGTCGAACACATCCTGCCCAACCTGGCGCCGAAGGTGAAGCTGTACAACAAGCCGTTTCCGATCTTCGAGGAGTACGGCGTCCAGGCCGAGATCGACAAGGCGCTCAAGAGCAAGGTCTGGCTGAAGTCGGGCGGCTCGATCGTCATCAACCAGACCGAGGCGCTCGTCGCGATCGACGTGAACACCGGGCGGTTCGTCGGCAAGAAGACGAGCGGGCGGCTCGAGGACACGATCGTCAAGACGAACCTCGAAGCGGTCAAGGAAATCGTCCGGCAGATCCGCCTGCGCGATCTCGGCGGCATCATCGTCCTCGACCTGATCGACATGGACGAACGGAAGAACCGCCAGAAGGTGCTGCAGGCGGTGGAGGCCGAGCTGAAGAAGGACCGATCGCCGTCGAAGGCGCTGCAGGTGTCCGACTTCGGCCTGGTGATCATCACGCGCAAGCGCGTGAAACAGAGCCTCGAGCGCGTCCTCACCGAGCCGTGCCCGTACTGCTCCGGCACCGGCGTGATCAAGTCGAGCTCGACGATCTGCTACGAGATTCTGAGCGAGGTGAAGAAGATCGGGCCGGACCTGAACGGCCACCGGCTGCTGCTGCGGGTCAACCCCGACATCGCGCGCGCGCTGAAGGAAGAGGAGAGCGCGGTGCTGAACGATCTGCGGCGGTCACTCGGGAAGGACGTGACGATCAAGTCCGACATCCAGCTGCATCACGAGCAGTTCGATGTCATGGCGGTGTGACGGCTGAAATGCAAAATGCAGAATGCAGAGGAGCCTTCTGCATTCGACATTCTGCATTCTGCATTGCGGTGTCACCACCGCCCGCTGCGTCGTTACGCCGGCGGGAGGTGGATCAGATAGTGATTCCCGCCCTTGTTGATCCACACGCGGACGTAGTCGCCGCCTTTCAGCATCTCGACCTTCGCGGCGCCGGCGTGCGGCGGCGTGTCCTTCTGCACCTGCGTGATCTCGGACTGCGGGACGATCGACACGACCTCGCGGCCCTTGACCTGTCCCTTTTGCAGGAACTCGACCCACCGCTCGAGGCCCTGTGATTCGCCCTTGGCGTCCGGCGTGGCGGCCTGCGCCGTCAACCGCACCTGATACGTGCCCGCCGCGAGCATCTTGCCGTCCGCCTTGACGGCCTTCCCGAAATGGACAGGAACGAGCGTGACCTCGCCGGTCGGCGCGTTCGCCGAGGCCGCCGTGTTCGGCTGTGTCTTCGGCGCCGTGTGGCCGGCCTGCGCGTACGCCGGGCCTGCGCCAAGCGCGCCCATAAGGGCTCCCACCAGAACCAGTTGCTTGATCATGTCGACGTTACCTCCGGGGCGTAATACGTTTCAGAACGGCTGAGTTGTCTGCCCCTAATTATACCGACGTTGAGCAAGCAGGATGCCACGGATTCTTTGGGGCCGTCCGGCCGGACGGCACGCCCAGGGGAGGGGCGGTGTCGCGAATCGAACGAGAGCGGTGTCGGGCGTAGCAAAGCCCGACAGTCGAGCTACCGCCCGCGCGTCACTGTTTGTTGATCACAATCGACCCGCTGAACGTCCGCAGCGTCAGCACCGCGCTGCCGTCGCCGAACGTCCCATGGATCGACCGGCTGCTGATCCCGCGCGGGCGGCCGTTCCGCCCGGCGTCGCCGCCGATCGTCAGCGGCAGCTCGGAGTTGATCGATCCGCTGAACGTGCTCGCATCGAGCTCGAATCCGAGCGCGCCGGCGAGGATCATCCGGACCGCGCCGGAGTGCGACGTGAGGTCGTAGCGCCCGCCCTTCACGAGCGTGCCGGCGTACTCGACGCTGCCGCTCAGGGATTTCATGTCCACGCGATCGCACGCGGCGTCGCTCACGCCGACGCTGCCGGTGATCGCGCCGATCCGGATCGATCGGGCCTTGACGCCTTTCACGCGCACGCTGCCGCTCACGCTGCTCGCCGACAGGTCGCCGTCCGACGAGGTCCCGCTCAGCTCGACGTTGCCCGAGACTGACTTGGCCACTTCAATCCGCGGGGTGGACGCGGCCGTCACCGCGCCGCTGATCGTTTCCAGCCGCGCGGTACCCTGCACGCCCGTGATGTGCAGGCTGCCCGCGATCGAGTGCATCTCCACCGACGCCGACGCCGGCACGGTGACGACGAAATCCACCGACACGTGGTTGTTCTCCCGGTGCGGATACTCGGTCCGGACGTCCACGCGACCCGTGTTCTCCTCGACGATGATCTGCACCGCATCGAGCTCGCTCTTGTCGCCGCGCGTGCGCTTCGTCGCCTCGATCGTCACCTCGTCGCCCGATCCGCCGGTGACGGTCATGTCGCCGGAGATGTTGCCGAGGCTCACGCGTCCGTCGCGGCCGATCTTGACCTTGCGCGACCAATGGTCCGTCACCTCCGGGCCGCGGTTGCGCCCTTGATACGCCGTGGGCAACACGTGCCGGAGGGTGTCGCGCAGCACCACGGCGTCCTGCGCCGATGCCTGCGGCGGCACCAGCCCGGCGGCGCCCAGGACGACGAGAACGAAGGAGACGTTGGGAATCAGTCGGGTTGTCATGGTCAGCTCTTCTGCTTCAGGCCGGAGACGATCTGAGCGGCCCCGGCGTCATTGCCTTTGCGCATTTCGTTGATGAGGGCGACGGTGTCCTCGAGGAGCCCGATCTTGGTGCGGAAGCTGTCGAGCAGGCTCGCCTGCGCCGGCTCGCTCGTCGGCTGCGCCTTCAGCGCTGCCCGGCTCTCGCTGATGGCCGAATCGATCACCGACAGGTTCTTCTGCAGCGTGGCCGCCGTGTGCGGATCGAGCGCGCCCTTGTCGGCGTTCGCAATCTGCTCGAGCCCGTTGATCGCGCGCTGATAGTGCTGCTCGGCCTGCAGCAGGTCGTCTTCCACTGACTTCGCCATGTCGGCGCTGTCGGCCGGCGCCGCCGAGGTGCCTGCCACGCCCGGCGCCTGGCGCGACGACGTGATGAAGCGCGTACCCGCGGCCGTCGCGATCACGAGCATCGCCGCCACGGCGAGCCAATAAGGGGCCGCACCCCCGAAAAAGGGGTACGGCCCCTTTTTCTGCCTGAGCGAGCGTTCGATTCCCGTCCAGACCCGCGACGGCGGCTCCATCGGCCTCAGCGCAGCCGTCTGGCGCCGGATGTCGCGCAGGTCATCCACGAGCTGCCGGCACTCGCCGCATCCCGCGACGTGGCGCTCGACGATGTCGCGCTCGCCCGGAGGGAGCGCGCCGTCCACGTAGTCGTTGATGACGAGTTCGTCTGGATGCATAACCATCACGCCCGGCGCGCGAGCAGAGCCCGGAGCTTCATGCGCGCCTTGAATACCTGCGACTTCGATGTGCCTTCCGCAATGCCCAGGAGGCTCGCGACCTCCTTGTGATCGAATCCTTCGACGTCGTGCAGCACGAACGCCTCCCGGCACCCTTCCGGCAGCTGTGCGATCGCCCGTTCGAGGTCGATCTTCGCCGCCGTTGTTTCCCGCCTCGAGACCGGCTCGAACGCGCCTTCGCCGTCGAGCGTCTCGGTCATCCTGTCCATCTTCGCGCGCCGGCTGCGCACGAAGTCGAGGCAGTGATTCACGGCCAGCCGATACAGCCAGGTGCCGACCGACGCGTCGCCCTTGAAGCTGCCCATCTTCCGGTAGGCCTGGAGGAAGATCTCCTGTGCGAGGTCTTCGCCCTCGCCAGTCGATCCCGCCATGCGCGAGGCCAGGCTGTAGATGCGGGCGGCGTGCTGCTTGTAGATCGTCTCGAACGCGTCGACGTCGCCTGCCTGCACTCGGGCCACCACGGCCGCCTCACCGCCACTGGCCGCCGTCAATGGCTTAGACGGGAATGCCAGGGGCTGGCGTTGCTTTTGCTGCGTCACGTAAGGAAATACGAGAAAGGCGGGCCCGCGGGTTCACCGCCACCGGACGCGGTCGAGTTCCCGCACGCGCGATCCGGCGACGACGATCCCTTCGGCCGCGAGCAGCGCGCGCTTCATCATCTCGCGGCCGCCGTAGCCGCCCAGGCGTCCTCCGGCGGCGATCACGCGGTGGGCCGGCACGTCCGCCCGCCCGCAGCCGCGCATGATGTTGCCGACCGCGCGCGCCGCGCGCGGCCGTCCCGCTTTTCTCGCGATGTCGCCGTACGTGGCGACGCGGCCGGGAGGAATGCGCCGCACGATCGAGAGGACGCGCGCTGTGAAATCGGTCGCCAAGCTACGCCGGCGCCATGAGCGTCAGCGGGTCGAGTTGATACTCGGCGGGATCGAGCGGCGCGACGATCGACTGCGGCCCGCCGTCCGAGCCATCGCTTTCCCAGAGGTTGATCTCGTACATCAGATCGAGCCGCTTGCCGCGCCGATCGAACAGGACGCGCACCTGCGGGCGGTACGGATCCGGCGCGTACGCCTTCAGGACGACCGCGATCTCGCCCGTGTCGAGCTTGACGAGGTTGCCGGGCGGATAAATGCCGATCAGCTGCACGAACCGGCGCACGAGGTGCTGATCGAACTGCGTGCCGTCGTTGCGCTTCAGCACTTCCAGAATCCGGTCGCTCGGAAACGCCTGCTGATAGCTGCGGTGGGATCGCATGGCGTCGTACACGTCGGCGATGCCGCAGATCATCGTCGCCACGTTCAGCGCCGGCCGGCTGATGCCGTGGGGATAGCCCGTGCCGTCCATGCGCAGATGATGCTCGAACGCCACGACCGGCGCGAGCGTCGGGATGTCCGGCGTCTGCCGCAGGATCTCCGCGCCCTCGATCGTGTGGCGCTTCATGATCGTGAACTCGCCGTCGGTCAGCTTGTCCGGCTTGTTCAGGATTTCGAGCGGCGTGCGGACCTTGCCGATGTCGTGCATCAGCGCGGCGAGGCCGATTTCGCGGAGCAGCGGGCCGTCGATCCCCAGCCCGCGCGCCTGGCCCATCGTCAGGATCGACACGTTCACCATGTGCGTGAACGTGTAGTTGTCGTAGTTCTTGAGCGTCGTCAGCGCGAGGAGCGCGGTGCGGTTCTGCGCGACCGCCTGCGCGAGGCCGTCGATCATCGTCCGCGCCGCGGTGGCGTCCGGCTTGCCTTCGGTCTGCGCGCTGTCCCAGACGTTCCTCGCGACCGTCACGGCGTCGCTGTACATGCGTTTCAACGCCGCCATGTCCGCGGCGTGGCTCTCGGTGCGCTTCTCGATGCTGACGCGCCCGACCCGGATGTGCGGCAGTGTGGGGAAGGGCGGCGGCTCCTCGCCGGGCGTCGGCGGTTCGACCTTCGAGAGGGCGTCGAGGAACGTCGCGATCTCGTCGCCGCTCACGCCGTGATCGATCGTGACGCGTTCGAAGCCGCACTGCTGCAGCCGGCGGACCATCGCGCCGAGCGCATCCGCCTTCGCGATCGGCTGATCGTCGACGATGATTTCCTCGCCGACGAGGCCGATGACGATCGACGGCTCGATGGCGTGCAGCAGCTTGATCGCGGTCGCAAGCCCGTCGAGGTTGCGCGCGATGATCGGATGGCCGGAGGAATAGAGCTGCGCCGATCGCAGCGCGGCGGCGAAGCGGCGGAGGAGTTCGTCGGCCAGCTGCTGGCGCGGTGCGCTCATCGGTCCGCTCCCCGTTCCGCGCGTCCGCGGGAAGGCGCCACGTGTGGGCGCGCCGCCGTCCGGACGCCGCGCGGTCCCAGCGTGACGGCCTCTTCCAGAATGGCGCGCGCGCGCGGCGTGCCCACGCGCGCGAGTGCCGCCGCCGCCGCGGCCCGCAGCGTCGCCGTCCGGCGCGGCGCGTACCATTCGCCGCGGTACAGCGCCCCCTTCAGCGCGTCGACGCTCTCCGGATCCCTAAGCGCGCCCAGCGATTCCACGGCGCGCAGGTAGATTGTGCCCAGCGAACCGCGATGATCGACCTGGCGCAGGATGTAGGTGAACAGCGGCGCCGCGCGCTCGTCGCGGAGGCTGCTGATCGACTGCATGATCGCTTCGCGCGATCGCGCCGTGCCGCTGGCGAGCGCCTGCTCGAGCGTGTGATACGCCTCGTCGGTGCCGATGTTGAGGATCGCGCGGACCGCTTCGCGCTGCACCTGAGGCTCGTTGTCGTCGAGCAGCTCCGTGAGGTCGGGCAGCGCCTCGCTGCCGCCGAACTGCCGCAGCAGCACGACCGCCGTGCGGCGGACCGCCGCGTTCGGCGAGCCCTTGAGGCGCTCGACCGTCCGCCGCGCGACCACGCCCAGCGCGATGATGATCGCGGTGAGCCGCTCGCGCGTCCGGCTGTTCTCTTCAATCGACAGCGCTTCGGCGATCGGCCGCACCACGACCTCGCCGAGCGACAGGCACATCGCTTTCACGCGCGCGAACTGCGCGTCGTCGATCGCCGCGAGGTGCGTGACGATGTGATGGAGCATCGAGCCGGCGACGAGCGTGTCGATCGCCGTGATCGCCGTCTGCCGCTTCTCGGGGTCACCCTCGGGGCTGGCCTCGCGCACGAGGACGGCGAGGAGCACGCCGGCCGCCTCGAAATCGCCGACGAGCAGGAGATCCTCGAGCAGCCGGACGACCGGCGTCATCAGCCCCTTCCAGCGCTCCGGGTCGGGCTCGATGCGCAGCAGATCCATGAGCAGCGTCAGATCCAGCGTCCGCAGCGCGGTCGTCGCCACCGTGGTCATCCACGCCGTCAGGCGCGCCGGCGGATCGTCGTTGACCTCCTCGACCTGCAGGGCCTGCGTGCGCGCCTTCGAGAGCTCGCGTCCGTAGGTTTCGGAGACCCACGGCTCGTCCGAGTACGACGTCAACAGCTTTTCGGCGACGTTGTTCCAGACGCCCTGAAAGTCCTCCGTCTTGCCCAGGGGAGACGCCGCGAGGTCGTCGTGCGCGAGCGCCAGCATCCGTTCGCGCCCGTCGGCGTCGCGGACGAGCGTCTGGAACGCTTCGGCCAGGCGATCGGTGGCGGTGCCCTGATTGCTGATCACGTTGCGCGAAACGAACCGCGCGATCGTGCTCTCCGACATCCGGCTGACCACCGCGCTGACGAGGCGCGGCGTGTCCTCGTCGTCCGCGTCGCCCTCCGAACCGCTGCCGTGCGAGAGCAGCCCCATCATCAGGTCGGGCGACAGGTGGCCGACCGCCGACGCCATATTGCGCAGCACCGGATCCAGGCGATCCGGTTCGTTCTTCGACACGACCTCGACGATGCCGCGCAGCATGCGCAGGAGCGCGGCGGTTTTCGTCGGCAAGCCGGATCCGCTCTCGTTCGCGCGCGTCTCGAGCGTGGCCACGAGCTCGCCGAGCTTCTCGGCGTCGCCGACCAGATCGAGCAGCATCTTCAGCGCCTCCGCGTCGAAGGAGAACGAATCGCCCTGGAGGCAGTTCGAGATCACCGTCTCCCACACCGCGATCTCGCCGTCGGAGCGCTCGCGCAGCACGTCGGCGTAGTCGATTTCCCTCAGCTCCACGTGCCGGCCGGCCATCGTCGTCCACAGCCGCGCGATGCCGCCTTCGGAGCGGACCGAGTCGGGTGCGCGGCTGATGAGCAGCAGGAAATTGCGCCAGGCCTCGGCGTCGCCGCCGGGATGGACGATGAGCTCGCCGACGAGGTGGTCGTGCAGCAGCACCGCGAGTTCGCCGATGGCCTGGTCCGGGCGCGCCGGCGCGCGTCCGTCGAGCAGCAGCGCCGCGGGCAGCACCGTGACCTTCAGCGGCGCGCGCAGCATCGTGGGCGACGTGACGTGCACGATCCGCCCGAGCGTGGCGGCGATCGCCGGATGGCCCATCGGGTACAGCGTCACGGCGCGCGCCGCCGCCTTGCACGCGCGTGCAAAGTCGGTGAGCTGCGCCGCCTGTTCGGGCGCGAGCGGTTTCGCCGCGTCGCTCGTGTCTGCCATCTCAGAGGAACGCCAACGGATCGGCGCCCGGGGCGACTGCAGCACGCCCCGGGGCCAATTCCGGGGACAACTGAGAAACCTGGGACATGGTTTCCCGAAGTATACTGCCCGGCGCATGCGTGCAGTCGACATCATCATCAAGAAACGGGACGGCGGCACGCTGGGCCGGGAAGAAATCGGGTTCTTCGTCAAGGGCGTGACGGACGGCACGCTGCCGGACTATCAGGCGTCCGCGCTGCTCATGGCCATTCTCCTGCGCGGCATGACCGCCGAGGAGACGGCGTGGCTGACCGACGCGATGGTCCACTCCGGCGAGCGCGTGAACCTCTCCGCGATTCCGGGCGCCAAGGTCGACAAGCACAGCACCGGCGGCGTCGGCGACAAGACGTCGCTGATCCTCGCGCCGCTCGCGGCCGCGTGCGGCCTGATCGTGCCGATGATGTCGGGCCGCGGCCTCGGGCACACCGGCGGCACGCTGGACAAGCTCGAAGCCATCCCCGGCTTCCGCGTCGGCCTGTCGCTCGACGAGATGAAAGCCGCGCTCACGGCGGTCGGCTGCGCGATGATCGGCCAGACGGCGCAGATCGCGCCGGCCGACAAGATCCTCTACGCGCTGCGCGATGTGACCGGCACCGTCGAAAGCATCCCGCTCATCAGCGCGTCGATTATGAGCAAGAAAATCGCCGAGGGCATCGACGCCCTCGTGCTCGATGTGAAGACCGGCAGCGGCGCGTTCATGAAGACTGAAGCCGACTCACGGCGCCTGGCGGAGTCGCTCGTGTCGATCGGCAACGCATCCGGCGTGCGCACCGAAGCGATCATCACCGCGATGGAAACACCGCTCGGCCGTGCGGTCGGCAACGCGCTGGAAGTGATCGAGTGTTGTGAAGTGCTGAAGGGACGCGGGCCCGCCGACCTCACCGATGTGTCGGTGGAACTGACGGCGCGGATGCTCGTCCTCGGGGGCGTCGCGCCGGATCGCGCGGCGGCGGCAGCACGGGTGCGCAAGGCGATTGCGTCAGGCGAAGGGCTCGAGCGCTTCAGGAAGATCATCGAGCGGCAGGGCGGCGATCCGCGCGTCGTCGACGACTACGCGCGCCTGCCGGCCGCGCCGGAGCGGCACGTCGTCGCGGCGACGCGCGCCGGGTTCGTGACGCGCCTCGATGCGGCGCTCGTCGGCCGCGCGTCGGTGTCGCTCGGCGCGGGACGCGATCGCGTCGCCGACGCCGTCGATCCCGCGGTCGGCATCATGATCAAGGCGACGGTCGGCGACGCCGTGCGCGCCGGCGATCCGATCCTCGAATTGCACTACCGCGACGCGGCGAAACTGGCGGCTGCGATCGGGCGGGCGACGGAAGCGGTGGACATCGGGGACGCGCGACCGGCCGCGAGGCCGCTCGTCGTAGGTGAGGTGCACTGATGGCAGTTCAGCTCGACACGCCGCAGGCCGGGCCGGTGCGGCGCACGCAGAAGACCGATCTCCTGATCATCGCCGGAGCGGTCTCGCTGGCGCTCGTCGCGGCGCTCGCCGCGCAGATGGGCGTGCCGCAGGCGCAGCCGCTCGTCGGCGCGATCGTGATTCTGGGCATCGCCTACGCGTTCTCGACGGATCGGCGGGCCATCGACATGCGCACGGTCGCGTGGGGCCTGAGCCTGCAGATCATCTTCGCGCTGATCGTGCTGAAGACGACGCTGGGGCAGCGCGTCTTCTCGACGGCCGGCGCCGCGATCAACAAGCTGCTCGGCTTCGCCGGCGTGGGCGCGTCGTTCGTCTTCGGTCCGCTTGGGGACAGCAGCGTGTTCAGCCGCGCGATGATCGGCGCGCTCGGGCCGGAAGGCGCCCGCTACGGCGTCATCTTCGCGTTCCAGGTGCTGCCGACGATCATCTTCATCGCTGCCCTCTTCGCCATCCTTTATTACTTCGGCGTCATGCAGGTCGTCGTGCGCATCTTCGCGGTCTTCATGAACAAGGTGATGAAGGCGAGCGGCGCGGAATCGCTGAACGTCGCCGCCAGCATCTTCATGGGGCAGACCGAGGCGCCGCTGACGATTCGTCCGTACCTGCCGGAAATGACGCAGTCGGAGCTGATGACCGTCATGACGTCGGGGATGGCGCACATCTCGGGCGGCATCATGGCCGCCTACATCCTGTTCGGCATCGAGGCCAAGCATCTGCTGACGGCCGTGATCATGACCGCGCCCGGCACGATCATGATGGCCAAGATGTTCGTCCCGGAAACCGAAGTGCCGAAGACGATGGGGACGGTGCGGCTGGAAGTGGAGCAGACCGACGTCAACGTCATCGACGCGATGGGGCGCGGCACGGGCGAAGGGCTGCACCTCGCGCTGAACGTCGGCGCGATGCTCATTTCGTTTCTCGCGATGGTCGCGCTCGTCAACTACGTCCTCGGCGCCTTCGGGCACCTGGCGGCGCCGTACGCCTCCGCCCCCAGGCTGCACGCCGCCCTGGAGAACTTCAGCCTGCCGGAGATCTTCGGCTGGGTCTTCGCGCCGGTCGCCTGGAGCATGGGCGTGCCGTGGCACGATGCGCCAGTCATCGGCAACCTCCTCGGCACGCGCATGGCGCTGAACGAGTTCGTCGCCTACTCGCAGCTGGGTCCGATGAAGGCGGCGCTCGATCCGAAGTCGTTCACGATCGCGACGTTCGCGCTGTGCGGCTTCGCCAACTTCAGTTCGATCGGCATCCAGATCGGCGGCATCGGCGCGCTGGCGCCGAACCGCCGCCACGATCTGGCGCGCCTCGGCCTGCGCGCGATGTTCGCGGGCACGCTGGCGAACTTCATGACGGCGACGATCGCCGGACTGCTCCTGTAAGCAATGACCTACTACGACAAGGTAAAGGAAGCGGCGGACGCGGTGCGCGCGCGCATGTCCGACGTGCCGTCGATCGCCATCGTGCTCGGCTCGGGCCTTGGGGACTTCGCGAACAGCCTGGGCGACGCCGTCTCGATTCCGTATGTCGACATCCCGCACTGGCCGACGTCGAACGTCATCGGCCACGCGGGCACGCTGGTGGCGGGGACCGCGAAGGGGCGCCGCATCCTCGCGCTCTCCGGACGCAGCCATGCGTACGAGGGCCACGACCTGCGCACGGTGACCTTCGCCGTTCGCGCGCTCGGGCTGCTGGGCGTCAAGACGCTGATCCTCACCAACGCCGCCGGGGGAGTGAACACCGGTTTTTCGGCCGGCGCGCTCATGGTGATCGACGACCACATCAATTTGATGGGCAACAACCCGCTCGTCGGCGCGAACGACGAGCGCTTCGGCGCGCGGTTTCCGGACATGTCCGAGGTCTACTCGAAGAAACTGCGGGGATTGGCGGACGAAGCCGGGCGAGCCATGGGCGCGCCGCCGCCGCACGGGATCTACGCCGCGCTCCTCGGTCCCAGTTACGAAACGCCCGCCGAGATCCGATATTTACGGACGATTGGCGCGGACGCGGTCGGCATGTCCACCGTGCCGGAGGCCATCGCGGCGCGCCACATGGGGATCGAGGTGCTCGGCCTGTCGTGCATCACGAACATGGCCGCCGGCGTGCTGCCGCAGCCGCTGGATCACCGCGAAGTGATGGAAACCGCGCGGCGCGTCCGCGGGCAGTTCATCGCGCTGCTGGAGGGAGTCATTGGTCGAATCTGACCCGAGCCGGCTGTCAGTCACCGTCGTCGACGTCCAGTCGGGCGGCGAAGCCGAGTTTCTGACGCTGGCGCGTGCGTTTGCGGCGCTGCTGCTCCGCAAGGATTACGGCCGCGTCGAGACGATCCGCGACGAAGCGTTTCCAAGCCGCTACTACGTCGTCCGGCACTGGGTCAACGCGGACGCGGCTGCCCGCTGCCATGCCGACGATGAAATCCGGCCGGTGACGACGAGGCTGTATCAGATTGCCCGCATCACGCACGTGGTCAACGGCGCCCGCCCGGCGGATCAGCAGCGCCTGCTGATGGACGATCGCCGTGCCCAGGCCGAAGCGGATCGGCGGACCGGATTCGAGCGGCGGACCAAAGACATCGGACGTCCCGAAGGGGAACGACGGAGCAGCGTCGATCGGCGGCTGGGTCCGCGGCGTCTGCGCGGCCGGCCGGGCGACGTGGACCTGGTGTCCGCGGCGCGCCGCGCCCGGGAACACGCCGACGCGGCATTCTCGCACTTCAAGGTGGGCGCTGCCCTCGAGACCGCGGACGGGACGATCATCACCGGCTGCAACATCGAGAACGCGACGTATGGCCTGACGATCTGCGCCGAGCGCGTCGCGATGTTCAAGGCGCTGTCGGAAGGCCATCGCGCCTTCACACGCATCGCGATCGTCGCCGACACCGCCGCGCCGACGCCGCCGTGCGGCGCCTGCCGCCAGATCCTCTGGGAGTTCGGCGGCAACCTCGAGATCACGCTGGCGAACCTCAAGGAAGAGAAAGGCCAGCACCAGCTCGCGGATCTGCTGCCGCTGCCGTTCGACGCGCGCCTGCTGTAACAGGCAATTTACAATTTACAATTGGGAATTGACAAAGGGATGGATGGGCCAATGACTCTCGTGCTCAGCTACGCCTTCGTCGTCGCCATGTCGTTCACCGTGATGTTTCTCGGCAACAGACTCAATCGGATGCCTGGAGCGACGAATCCGTGGGGATTCGCGATCAGCGTGACGTTTGGCACCATGGCTGGTGTCATGATGTGGCGGCTCACTGGTACGATAGTCTGGGCGGCGGTGCTCGCGTCTGCCGCGCTCTTCTCGTGGAGTCTTGGCCGATGGCGCCGGAAGATCCTTGAGATACCGAAACGCCCGTTGGGCTTGTGATCCCTCGCTTTGTAAATTCCTTCCCTTTGTAAATTGTAAATTTAATGCTGCCCACGATCGCTCGCGAAGCCGATGCCGTTGTCATGATCGACCAGCGCAAGCTGCCGTCGGAAGAGATCTACGTTCGTTGCAAGACCGCTGCGGAGGTCGCGCGCGCGATCAAGACGATGGTGATCCGCGGCGCGCCTGCGATTGGCGTGGCGGCCGCGTACGGCATCGCGCTCGGCATGCGCGCGAGCAAGGCGACCGGCACCCAGAAATTCGCCGCCGAGTTCTACAAGACGTGCGAGATGATGGCGGCGACGCGGCCGACCGCCGTCAACCTGTTCTGGGCGATCGAGCGGATGAAGCGGACGTTCGCCGCCGCCGCCGAGACCGGCGCGTCGGTGGAGCAGATTAAGGATCGCCTCGACGCCGACGCGCAGGCGATCCACGATGAAGACGTGGCCAGCTGCCGCGCGATGGGCGCCTTCGGCGCGGCGATCGTGCCGGATGACGCGCGGATCCTCACGCACTGCAACGCCGGCGCGCTCGCGACCGCGGGATACGGCACGGCGCTCGGCGTCATCCGCGGCGCGGTCGAGGCCGGCAAGCACGTGACCGTCCTCGCCGATGAGACGCGGCCGTTCCTCCAGGGTGCGCGCCTCACCGCGTGGGAACTTGTCCGCGACGGCATTCAGACGACCGTCATCACCGACAACATGGCCGGCGCCATCATGCGCATGGGCCAGATCGACCTCGTCGTCGTCGGCGCCGATCGCATCGCCGCGAACGGCGACACGGCGAACAAGATTGGCACGTACTCGGTCGCCGTGCTCGCGCGCGAGCACAAGATCCCGTTCTACGTCGCCGCGCCGCTCTCGACGATCGATCTCCGCACGCCGGACGGCACGGGCATTCCGATCGAGGAGCGGAACGCGCGCGAGGTGACGCACCTCAAGGGCAGCCAGCTGACGCCGACGGGCGCGCTGATCCGAAACCCCGCGTTCGACGTGACGCCGCATCACCTGATCGCCGGCATCATCACCGAGCGCGGCATCTTCCGCGCGCCGTACACCGAATCGCTCGCGCGCGCGTTTTCGGATCGCGCCCTCGCAGCCCCACACTGAGCGGACAGGCGTTACAAGCCAATGCCGAGCGGTGTGAGCCGCGAAGGCACAGGTCGCGGGGGTGGGGCATCGAAACCTCCTGCGACGAAACCTCGGCGGCCATCGTCGAGGAGACCGGCGACGCCGCGCGTCCCTGGGCCATCCGCTCGAACATCGTCGCGTCGCAGGTGTCGATTCATCGCGAGTGGGGCGGCGTCGTGCCGGAGCTCGCGTCGCGTCAGCACATCCGCGACATCTGCGGCGTCGTCGATCGGGCGCTCGAGGACGGCCACGCCGGCTGGTCCGATCTCGGCGCCATCGCCGTCACGCAGGGTCCCGGCCTCGTCGGCTCGCTGCTGGTCGGCGTCTCGTTCGCGAAGGCCGCCGCGGCCGCGGCGAATGTTCCGCTCGTCGCCGTCCATCACCTGGCCGGCCACATCGAGTCGCTCGTCCTGCAGAACGGCGAGCTCCCGCTGCCATCCGTCGTCCTGGTCGTCTCCGGCGGGCATACGAGCCTGTATCTCGTCGAGACGCCCGGACGCTATCAGCTCCTCAGCCGCACGCGCGACGATGCGGCGGGCGAGGCGTATGACAAGGTGGCGAAGCTGCTCGGCCTCGGATATCCCGGCGGTCCGGTTATCGATCGCCTGGCGCGCAGCGGCAACGACCGCGCGATCGCGCTGCCGACGACGAGGCTGACGCATGCGGATCGGAACGCGCCGGAGCTGAAAGGCGATCTCGATTTCAGCTTCAGCGGCCTGAAGACCGCCGTCCTGCGTTACGTGAAGGTGAAGCAAGAAACTGGACCGCTGTCGGAGCGCGAAGTCGCGGACGTCGCCGCCACGTTCCAGCGCGTGGTCGTAACCGCGCTGCTCGATCGTCTATTCGATGCGGCGCGCCGATACCAGGCGAAGAGTATCGGGATTGCCGGGGGCGTGTCGGCGAACAGCCGGCTGCGCGCGGAGCTCCAGGAGCGCGGCGAACGCCGCGAGCTGCCGGTCTTCCTGCCGAGTCTTGCGCTCTCGACCGACAACGCGGCGATGATCGCCGCGGCCGGACTCCGCAAGCTGCAGGAAGGCCGCCTGGCGCCGGCGGATCTCAACGCCGACGCGGCGCTTGCGTTATAGGGTGCTTGGGGTGCTTGGGTGCTACGGTGCTTGGGTGCTTACGGTCCTGAGTCGCCGGAGGATCGCAGATACCGGATGAAGTGAGTGATCGCCGCGATCGTTCGATTGCACAGCGACCGATGTTCTTTGATAGTGTCGTCGGTCCAGTGACGTCGCGCGACGCCGTCGTGAAGATGGTCGATGATCTCAAACAATGATCCGCGGGCGATGCTAAGAAACTGTGCGAATTCCTTATGGCGATAGCGGCCGAATCCCTCAGCGATGTTCCGCGTCACGGAACTGGCGGCGTCATTCAGCTGGTCGCAAAGTCTGCGATCATATTTGGCGGGCGCGGTCGCAGTTATTGCGTAACCTTTCCACGAAGTTCGTTTCCAAGTTGCCAAACGACAAGTTCTTCGATGCGCTGAGCCATGCTCCACGCCTCAGCATTTCGCGTACCGCCGAAGCACCCTAAGCACCCAAGCACCCAAGCACCTTAAGCACCCAAGCACCTTAAGCACCATGACCGTCTTCACCGACTATCTCTGGTTCACCACGAAGAAGCGCGAGGAGTTCATCCGCATCACCGACGAGATCGCGGCGATCGTGAGCCGGAGCGGCGTTGATGAAGGCACCGTCCTCGTGTCGGCGATGCACATCACGGCCGGCGTATTCGTGAACGACTGGGACGACGG
>Ga0193726_1000575_pt1 | contig 37496 bp, 29 predicted proteins | sample H2c1metaG_FD_144928 | JGI IMG/M metagenome (GOLD analysis project Ga0193726, IMG submission 144928) | Soil microbial communities from a riparian zone of the East river system, Colorado, United States - H2c1 | ecosystem: Environmental > Terrestrial > Soil > Riparian zone | place: USA: East River... | reverse complement strand
GTCATCGAGCGCTCCATCGATTTGATTCCGTTTTCCTTGCCTCGCGTCCAAACTTTCGTGGCGAGAAAAATCTTATCCTGGATGCCAAGCGCAACCGTCAACTCTCCAATAGCCTCTTCTGCATGACCATACATCGGCGACGTATCGATTACGCGGCCGCCGAGCTTAAAAAAAAGCGACAGGACATCTCCGAGCTGTCGTCGGTTATCCGAAGTAAGGTCCACATCGAACGCCTGCCAGGTTCCCAAGCCGATCACCGGCAGCTTTTCCCCGGTTGAAGGAATCGCACGCGTGAGCATCGCAACTGATTCGGTTTTCGCCTGCGCACGCAACGCATCGACCGGCAAAAGCATCCCACCCGCCGTTGCGCCAATCAGCCGTGCAGCTTCACGTCTCGTCATATCTTTTTGTCTTTCCGACCGAAGTGGAGGAATCTCTGGCTATCGTCTTATAAAAATTAGAGACATCTCGACTTCGCTCGACATGACAAACCTATGAAACGCCGCCGTTTTATCAAAACCGCCGCCGGAACTGCTCTTGTAGTAAGCGCAAGACCGATAACGTTGCTCGCAGAGAAATCCGTAAAACCTCTGCGCATTCTTATTCTTGGCGGCACCGGATTCACCGGGCCATACCAAGTGCGTTATGCGCTGAGCCGCGGACATAAGGTAACTACGTTCAATCGTGGCAAAAGCCATCCAGGCGAGTTGCCGAGTGAGGTCGAGCAACTGATCGGCGATCGCAACGGACAGTTGGACGCGTTGAAAGGGCGAACCTGGGATGTGGTAATCGATAATCCCACAACGCTGCCGGTCTGGGTGCGTGATGCCGCGCAGATTTTGAAGGGAAACATCGATCGATACGTTTTTACCTCGACTATTTCCGTCTATCAGGACTCAAAGACCGGTCTGGATGAAAACGCCCCACTGCAAAGTTATGAGGGGGCCGATCCGTACAAAGAAACGCTCGAATCAATGAAGGCCAATGGTTTCAAGTTGTACGGACCGCTCAAAGTGCTCTCAGAAAAGGAGGCGGAGAAATGGTTTCCAGGAAAAACGCTCATCATCCGGCCTGGATTAATCGTTGGTCCACGGGACGAGAGCGACCGCTTTACCTATTGGCCGGTTCGGATCGATCGCGGCGGCGACGTGCTTGCGCCGGGTAAGCCAGAGGATTCGGTTCAATACATCGATGGACGCGATTTGGCGGAATGGACGATCCGCATGACAGAAAATGGCGAGACTGGAATTTACAATGCGACCGGCCCGGCCAGGCCGATCGGCATTGGTGGAATGCTTGATGGAATCAAAACCGCCCTGAAATCCAACGCCAAGTTTATCTGGGCGGATGAGAAATTTTTGACCAATCAAAAGGTGCAGGCTTGGTCTGATATGCCCGTTTGGGCCGGTGCGGAGGACGGGATCACCCGCACCCACATCGGTCGTGCGCTTTCCAAAGGGCTAACCTTTCGCTCGCTTGATGAAACCGCGCGTGACACGCTTGCCTGGTTCAAATCCCGGCCGCAAGATCGACAGGCGCACATGAAAGCCGGCATTACCCCCGAGCGCGAAGCGGAAGTGCTTGCCGCGTGGAAGAAACAAAAATTGTAGCCGTCGCTGTGCGACGCGCACGTGCGGCCCACAGGGCCGCGGCTACAGAATGAAAAAATTCTTCACGAAAATCGTTGACGCAAAGCCCGACGAAATCCGCGCGCTACTGCTGGCATTTGTCTTCAACTTTGTCGTTCTAGGCGGTTATTACGTTATCAGGCCAATCCGCGATGAGATCGGCGCCGACCGCGGCGTTGAAAATCTGCCATGGATGTACACCGGCACGCTGATCGGTATGCTGATCGCTAACGCGCTTTATGCCGTCATCGCCACGCGTATGTCACGCCGACGATTTATTCCGATCGCGTACCGTTTCGCCATCGCGAACCTTTTTGTTTTCTTCCTCCTCATGCGTTGGATGCCAGCAGCGCAGGAACGCGTGATTCTTGCGCCCATATTTTTCATCTGGGTCAGCGTCTTCAATCTTTTCGCCACAACAATGTTTTGGTCGTTCATGGCTGACGTTTTCACACCATCGCAAGGCAAACGACTTTTCGGATTTATTGCCGTCGGCGGGTCGATCGGCGGAATCGTTGGTGGTCTTGTCACGAGTTCGCTTGCCGGAAAGCTGAGCACCGGCCTCTTTCTCCTCATCACAGCAGTCATGTTGGAGATTGCCGCGCAATGTGTGCGCCGATTTCCCACCGATTTTCGGACGCAGGACGAGCAAAGTGAGCAACCAATCGGCGGCAAATTCTGGGAAGGCGCGACCCACATTGCTCGATCTCCCTACTTACTTGGTCTAGCCGTGTTCCTTATGATCTACACGCTCACGAACACTTGGGCATATTTTCAGCAAGCCGATCTTACTCAACATCAGCTGCAAGACCGCGCCGTACGCACGTCGTTCTTGGCGAACATCGATATCGCAGTGAACACGATTACGGTGCTGATTCAGGTTTTTCTGACCGGCCGCCTAATGAAATGGTTTGGGGTTGGGATCACGCTGGTGCTCATGCCGCTTTTGAGCGCGGTTGGATTCGCCGCGATTGGTTTCGCGCCGATTCTCACCGTCCTTGCGACGTTCCAGATTTTGCGACGCGCGGCAGGCTTCGCGCTGCTTCGACCAGCGCGCGAAGTTCTCTTTACCGTGTTGCGGCGAGAGGATAAATACAAGGCGAAAAGCCTGATCGATACGTTCGGCTACCGCTTCGGGGATCAAATCGGTGCATGGTCCTATCCGTTAATGCGCTGGTTTGGCTTGGGGCTAGTCGGCATCTCCTGGGTAGCAGTTCCGATAGGGGCGATCTGGTGCGGCCTTAGCATCTGGCTGGGACGCAAACAACGCCAGATCGCTGAAGTGAAGCGCGACCAGGCCCCGTTGTCCGACACCTCTGCGCCTGAAGCGGCCTGAGCTTCGCAGTCGAATGTTGTCAGATTGAAATCAATTGCGCCTGGCCGCGTCTGGCGCGAATCGTAACAAGCAAACAACTAAAGGAGATAAAACAATGGCAACACGAACTGGATCGGCTGTTTGGGAAGGCACTCTGAAACAAGGCAAGGGAACCATGAAACTCGGGAGTGGCGCATTCGAAGGTCCCTACTCTTTTTCATCGCGTTTCGAAGAAGGAAAAGGGACGAACCCCGAGGAACTAATCGGCGCAGCTGAGGCCGGTTGTTACACGATGGCTCTTTCCGCAAACCTGGAGAAAGCGGGGCATCCCGCGAAACGAGTCAGCACCACTGCGACGGTGAAACTCGAGATGGTTGGCGGTGGACCAAAAATCACTACGATCGACCTAAAAACTGAGGCCGAGGTCCCTGGAATTGATGAAGCAAAGTTCAAGGAACAAGCCGAGCTAACAAAAAAGACCTGCCCGGTCTCGGTCGCTCTCGCCGGCACGCAAATCAATCTCGAAGCGAAATTGCTGTAGCCCGCCTGAGGCGGCACCGACTGCGGCTCTCTATTTCGCCAGCTCGTAGAGATATTCGACGAAAGACATCACTGCGCCATCGAATCCCTGGGTCTTCGGGTTCGCGGATTCGATGATGTAATATTCGTCCGGTGCGTGTGCGCCGCTGCCGTGACCGAGCCCGAAATGTCCGGCGGCAAGTTTCAGCGGTTCACCCGTGAAAACATATCCCGGATACGAGCCGGCATTGCGCGGCCAGAGTAGCGAATCGATTCCAAATTGTTTGTAAGTCGCAACCTGCGCCTTGATAAGCGAGGAATCAGCCGACGTGGCCGTCGGATCGTAACCGCCGGTCATGTTCACCTCGATGTCGCCAAAGCCATGGTTTGCGAGATGGGCCTTCAACGCTGCGAGAGCGTCGGCCGCTTTCATATCGGGCACGAGACGCATATCGATCTTCGCAACGGCGCGATGCGGCAAGATTGTTTTGCCCCCAGGGCCTGTGTAACCGCCGACGAGTCCCTCGATGTTTACTGTGGGCTGCGATTCGAGCCGTTCGTTCGCCTGCTCCCACGGGAGATCGTTGATCCAATGTTGCACGGTGAACAGTTTCTTAGTCTGCGCTTCGGTCCGCACCTTCGATACTTTTTCGATCATCGCCTTCTCTTCAGCACTCAGTGGCAGCGGCTTCGGATAACTGTCGATCTTAATTTCGTTGCCGTCGTCGGAGACGAGCGTGTTGAGTGCTTTCACCAAATGCCACGCCGGGCTGTCCACCATCGCTTTGAGCGACGAGTGAATATCTTTGGCCGGACCGCGTCCCCATTTTTCACCGCTCGATACAAGTTCGAGCTCGATCACACCTTTCGAGCCGAGGTTCACTGTGACGATTCCATCCAAATCCTGCGTCGCCGACGGCATGAACACGCCGTCACATTTCTTTAGCGCGGCGAGTACTTCCGGTCGCCTAACGAGCTGTGGAATATGTGGCGAACCGATTTCTTCTTCGCCTTCGGCCACCATGACCAGGTTCACCGGCATCTTCTTCCCTGCGCCGCGAATCGCGTGAAGCGCCGCGAGGAACGCTGCTTCCGGTCCCTTTTGGTTCACCGCGCCGCGCCCGACGATCACCTTCCCCAGTGGCGGTTTATCCACGATTCGCGCTTCCGTCGGGGGCGACGTCCATTCTGCCGGATCGAACTGTTTCACGTCGTACATGAAATAAAGCCCGATCGTTTTCGGTGCGCCGGCATCCAACGTCGCGAATACACCCGGTTTTCCGTCGGTCTTAATCACCGTCGCCTGCTGAAATCCCGCATCGCGCGCCAGTTTCGCCATGTACTCCGCGCCCTCGGGATAACCGCGATTCTCGGCAGCGATCGATACTTGTCCGATCCAATCCTGTAATCGTTTCACCGCCTCGTCGTGGCGCTTGGTGATCTCGCCTTTGATTGCGGCAAGATCAGTACCCGCTGCGTAACAATATGAGTTAGCTGTCCAAAGCAGGGCAAAAGCCAGGGCAGCCCGAGAAAAAAATCGCATCCGTTTCATACGTCTTGATGCGACACGCCTGCGAAGGTTTCAACTAAAATGTCGTTGGAGCCGCGGATGATTGCGACTAATGACACCTTTACCTCAAAGCCATCGGACTAGGCGCCTCGCGACAGGCGAACACGCATCTCTGTCCAACTATCATCGGAACGCACCAGCTCAACATCTCCCCCATGCGCTCGAGCAAGCTCTCGCGCAATGCTTAGGCCCAGTCCATGTCCTGGCACGCGTTCGTCTGCGCGCACCCGGTAAAAGCGCTCGAATAACTGTCGGGTGCGATCTTTGGGGATGCCGTCACCGGTGTTGCCGATTATCATTTCCACGGCGCTATTGACGACCCGCGCCTCCAACCGAATGCGACCGCCAGGAATGTTATATTTAACGGCGTTTTCGACCAAATTCTGCGCGACAATCGCAACGAACGTGCGATCGGCGTTTAGCTGCAGATGCTTCGGGATATCCGCTTCCACCTTCAGACCAAGGGGCTCGGCTAGAATAAGCGCGTCATCAAGAACGCCTTCGAGCACTTCGCCTAAGTCGAACTCAGCCTTCGACAACTCAAGCCGACCAGCATCGGCGCGAGAGAGCAGAAGCAGATTGTCTACGACTGAACTGACATGATGAATGCGATGTAGCAGCCCTTCGGCGCGCGCTTGTGTGCTTTCGCTGCAGTTGACATCGGCGAGGATTTCTTCAACACCTGCCCGCAGGACAGCGATCGGCGTTTTCAAATGATGCGAAGCGTCAGCAGAAAAACGAACGGATTGTTCGAAACTGCGCTGCAAACGTTCGAAGGTCGCATTCAGCACTTCGATTAATCCTGCAATCTCGTCGTTAGTCGGAGGCACAGGCAGCCGCTGGTCGAGCCGCTGTGCGGTGATCGTCTTGGCCGCCTGGCGGATTTCTTCGACCGGCGCGATCGCTTTACTCGCGACCCAGGCTGAACCGAACAGGGTTATTAAGAGCACCGTCGGAATCGCCCCTAGCATCGCCAGGAAAATGTCGTGGCCGATTTGATTGATCTCCTTCAGGTCATCGCCGGCGCGCAGGGTGAGTCCATTTTCGCTAAACTCGGCCACGCGGACGTTTTTCCCGTCGATCTTGTGGTTATGAAATTCTTTGATGCCATCGCGTGGGAACGGCTGGCGCAATCGCGGGGAAAGATAGAGCACAGCGCCGGTTGCATCAGTTACTTCAACTAGGTGGTTACGCAGCGAAAGCGGCACTAAGACCTCCTTGAACACCGGACCGCTGTTCATCCGACCACCTTCGAAATGTTCGACGTCCCGAAAGAATTCCTGAGCGTCGGTCGTTAGGCGCCGATCGAAAGCCGCGATCTCGGCATAGCGCATGACGAACCAGGTGGTCATTGCGCCGCCAAGGGTTGCGGCCACGGCAAGCCCCGCGGAGTAATGCGCAATCTTCCAGCGTAATGGCCAGTTTCTCATTCCGGTTCCCGAATCGTGTAGCCTAAGTATCGCACGGTGTGGATAAGCGGCGGCGAGTCGATCTTTTTGCGCAGACGGCTAATGAAGGCTTCAACCAGTTTCACGCCGTACTCATGTTCCCGTTCCCAGACGCGCTCGCACAATTCCGTGCGGCTAAAGATGCGGCCTGGTTCGCGCATCAGTACGCGCAACAATGTGAGTTCTCGCGACGAAAGCTCGATCCGGCGCGGGCCCCGGTACAATGCTCTGTCCGCCAGGTTCAAAACCAAATCGTCGACTTGGAGCTTAATCGGCGGTTTTTCAGGAAAACGTCGCCCGAGCGCACTCACTCGCGCAACCAGTTCCTGCATGGCAAACGGTTTCGCGAGGTAATCATCAGCGCCCAGTCCGAGGCCAGTCACCCGATCGCTCACCTGGCCACGCGCGGTCAAGATAAGGACACGAGTGTCCATTTTCGCACCGCGCAAACGTCGTAGTACTTCGAACCCATCCATTTCTGGCAGCATCACATCGAGCACGATGAGATCGTAGTGCTTTGCTTCCGCTTCGCCCAAGGCAGTTTCGCCATCGTGAACGATGGTAAGCTCATGGCTAGCTTGAGTGAGGACGCGAAAGATATGCCGTGCAAGGCCAACTTCGTCTTCGACAACTAGAATGTGCATAGATTCATGATGTGGATGGCGCCACCGTCGGCAAATGCGGTCGACGTCACTGACGCGAGCAGCTAACCGACGACTCGGATTGGATCACAACCGTGTGACGCACATCAACATCTCAGAATCGCGGAGCAAGGGATGATTGCGGCTAACGTCGCTGATTATCTCAAAGTCACCGCGCGCGTGGCCACCTTCTAACTGTGCTGCTCATACGCGAAGAGGATGAAAGCGGCGCAAGTGTCGGCAATCCCAAAAAGGTTATCGTTCTGTTACTTTTCCGGGCAGGCAAGACGCGCTTGCCCACGTACATCGGGCTGTTTATTTCCCGGTGCGAAAGATTTGCAGCGCATTCGCCACTTCGTGGCTTGCGTGTTGCCGCAGGAGCGGAGTCGGTTACACTCGGTTCGGGCTATGACTGCCAACGGTAATGTACTTGCCTGCGGTCTTCTCGCGCTTGTCTCTTGTGCAAGCAGCAATGCTAGCGAGCCGCTTTACGATGGACTCGGCGCCTACTCGCGTAAGATCACAACAAAACACGCAAAGGCGCAGCGTTACTTCGACCAAGGTTTGGCATTGCTGCATGGTTTCAACCACAGGGGTGCAATCCGCTCGTTCCAAGAAGCTGCGCGGCTCGATCCGCAATGCGCCATGGCACATTGGGGCGCTGCACTTGCTGCCGGTCCACACATCAATTACCCGCTCGTGCCGCCGCCGATGGCGGAACTGGCATGGAAAGAACTAATACTTGCAAAACAACACGCGTCGAACGGCTCAGAAGTCGAGCGAGCTTTGATCGATGCCCTCGGTAAGCGCTACGCCTATCCGCAACCGGAGGACCGCGCACCGCTCGACCAGGCTTATGCCGACGCAATGCGCGAAGCTTGGAAGAGGTTTCCCAATGACGTTGATGTGGGCGCACTGTTTGCCGAAGCGATGATGGACCTCCGACCGTGGAATCAATGGACAGTTGAAGGTCAACCGAACCCGGGCACCGAGGAGATCATCGCCACGCTCGACGTGGTATTGAAGCTAAACCCGCGACATCCGTTTGCGAATCATCTTTACATCCACGCTGTCGAAGCTTCGCCACATCCGGAACGCGCTGAGGCGGCGGCCGATCGCCTGCGCAAGCTCCAGCCGGGCCTAGCCCATAATGTGCACATGCCATCGCACATCGATATCCGTTGTGGCCGCTGGCATGAGGCCATCGCAACGAACGTCAAGGCCGTCCAGGCCGACAAACGTTACCGCGCCGCGACGGGCAATCGGCCGCTCGGTCTATTCCCTATGTACGCCGCACACAATCAGCATATGCTCGCGTACGCCGCGCTGATGACCGGCCAAAGCAAACTCGCGATGCGTTATGTGCGCGAAATGATAAAAGATCTGCCGTCAGAGTTCGTTAAGGAAAACGCAGCCTTGGTAGAGGCATTCGGCGCGGTACCGATGGAAGTGATGATGCGATTCGGAAAGTGGGACGAGATCCTCGCCGAGCCAGAAGAATATCCTGACTACATGCCATTTGCTCGTGCATTTCATCATGGCGCACGCGCGATCGCTTTTGCCGCCAAAAGCGACACCGCGAAGGCACGAAAGGAGCAGGTGATGTTCCGTGAGCTTGTCCAGCACGTTCCAAAGGAAACCGCCGTGAGTAACAACACGGCTGAATCGATCATCGCACTCGCGAACCACATGATTGAAGGCGAGCTGCTGATTGCCGAAGGAAAACTCGATCCAGGCCTCGATGAACTGCACGCCGCGCTCGCATTGGAAGACGCCCTGAAATACGACGAGCCACCGTCCTGGATGATTCCTTTACGGCACACAATCGGCGCGAACCTGATGGCTGCCGGCCGCTTCGCCGAGGCTGAGCAAATCTATCGCGATGATCTGAAGCGGCTGCCCGAGAATGGATGGTCTCTACTCGGGCTCTATCAAGCGCTCGCCGCGCAGCAAACGGGCCGTGTAGAGCTTGAAGCAACGCGTGCCCGTTTCAACAAAGTATGGGCCAAGGCGGACGTAAAAATCACGAGCTCGTGTCTATGTCGACCGGGCACGGCGGAAAGATGTAAATTCAACAGCAGCGAATCTTCGCGCGTTTTATTCGACTAAAGAGCCAGACTCTCCTGTTTCGAAGTTGAAGCCACATCAGTAAGGCCGCGGAACTTCTTCACGAGTTCATCAAGTTTAGCGACATAATAATCGATGTTTTCGTCGCGATTTTCCGGGTCGAATTCGCTCGCCGGTTTGGCGGCTTCGTAGGCGGGAACTTTTTTTGGAGTCGCTTTGATGTAGTAACTGATCTGGTCGCCCGGCCTGTAATTGCGGCCGCTGGCGAGGGCGAGTTCGTAGGCAGCCCCGCGATTGCGCGCCGAGCCGGCGATCTTGGCACGATATTTATCGAGCGAATCCTGGAGCGTGTCGGTCTTCATCAGCATGTCGATCTTCCATTCGCGGTTCCGGATTTTGCGCTCGAATTCGTTCCGCAGATCGGTCACTGCTTCCGGTTTTCCCTCCATGATCAGCTTGATCATTTCCTCCAGGAAGACGCGCTGGAATTTTTCGAGTCCGCGGGATTTAAGGGCGCCGCCCTTAATGACCACCTCGCCTTCTTTGGTAAGGAGTGCGTAATTCTTTGCCTTGTAGCTGAACATGGCGTCGAATTGTTCGTCGAAATCGATTTCAATTCCCTCGGGCAATTCCTTCCCTAAACCATCGCGCAATTCCGCAATCTCGTCTGTAGTGGCAGCCGTGTCGGCTGCATGAGACTTACGCTTAGCAGGCGGCACGCCTACCCCCACAGAAGAAGGCGGAACGAAATAGATTCCGTCTGTATCGACTTCGATGACGTTCGCGCCGTGCGCGCCTAACCAGTCGATCATCTTCTTGAGCAAATCGCGGCCGATCTGAGTCACACGCGCAGCGGCATCGAAATCAGCAAAATGTCCCTGGGCGAATCCCAGGTACCCGTAGAAACTGTTCAGCAGAATCTTGAACGTATTTTGCAGAGCCTGGAAGTGATGCTGCTTCGCGGGATCTTTTTCCGCCCGCATTTCTGCCTTCGCTTCCAATCGGAACGTGCGCAGATCGGTGAGCAAATGCCGGAAGATTTGCAGCTGATCGCTGACCGGAAAGCAATCGAACTTCAACATGATCGACGGGTAGAGGGAAGCGACGTCGCAGTGCCAGACATTATGCGCGACGCCGGTGAAGAAGATGTCGGTGTAACCGCCCTCAAACGCGCGCACCATCGGCAACTCGGGAATGGAATGGCGTTGCCGGAAATATTCGCGCAGGAAAAGCGCATTGATCCGCGTGGCGTTGCCGCGAACGATTACATCCTGATAGTTGTATGGGAAAATCTGGGCCTGGATGAAGTAGCTCGCGCTTAACAATTCGGATAATGCCCGTGTTTCGCGGACACCGCACAGCGCGCGACGCCGAAATTGTTCCGAATTGCCCAGGTACGCACGCTGCAATTCCCTGCCTGTAAGCGCGGAAATTTCGTCACTGCCGCAAAGATCGAAATGCCGGGCGACATCGGTCCGTTCGAAACCTGCGAGAGAACGCATGCCGACGTCATAAAATTGCGCGAGTAAAAAAGTATCGACGAAGTGGCGCCCACCGACTGTGAACTTTGGATAGTCGATCGTTTTTTCCGCAATTTGGAGTCGCGATGGTCGCGAGCGTAGAAATCCGTCGCTGCGCCCCCAGTCGAGTTTCGTCTTTGTCTTTTTCGCCCGTGACACCAGAGACGGAAGATGGAAACGGAACAAGTCGTGGCCTTCGATGACATCCGGATCCCGCTCCTTGATGATTGCGGTCAAGCGCTTCAGCGCAGCGCGCTCGGATTCCTCGACATTTGTTGGATCAACAATGAGCAGTTCCTCCCAACCGGTGCTATCCGACAGCGCGATGCCCATGATGTGATCGCTGGGGCCGGGATCGGTGGTCCCGGTGCCTGCATCAGCGATGCCATCTGCAGAGAGCGTTTCGATCTGCAATCGTTTCAGTTCTTCAAACGGCAAATCTTTGAACAACGTGCGACCCGTCGCGGTCAGGTAATGCTGCACCGGATCAGTAAGGGCGAAGAAATCGCGCCCGGCATTTTTGAGTCCGTTGCGCAATCCGATGAGTTCCTTCCAGCTATCGACCGTGACCAGCCAGCCATACTTGAGATTGCTCTGAAGCTTTTCGGATTCGATGCCAAGATCGACAATATCCGAGTCGCACCAGACAAATGGGTGGAAAGGCTCAACGTCGGCGACGGTCGATCCGTCCGCTTCCCGACGATAAACCTTAACCGTTCCAGTCTCGCCGAGTTCAATGGCGACAATGCGTGGTGTTGAATCAGCACCGAAGAGCAATGTGTTCTTCTCGAACTCCATGAGTCATCCAACTTTCTGTCATTTCGAGCGAAGTCGAGAAAATCTCTTACGTCATTGCGTGGAACAGGAATTCAGAGATGCTTCGACTTCCGCTCAGCATGACAAAATGAAGACCGTTTCGCCATCGATCGTATTCCTTTCGATTTTCATGCCAGCGCTTGCATTCGCTCAGCAGACGCCGCAATCGCTAGCTGACGCGCAGCTGCCCTCGTTGCTCGCGATTTACAAAGACCTTCACACGCACCCGGAATTATCCGGGCATGAGGAGCGCACCGCGTCGATCGTCGCAAAAGAGTTGCGCGCGGCCGGCTGCCAGGTCACCGAGCACCTGGGAAAATACGAAAACGCCAACCTCAAAGGTTACGGCGTTGTGGGCGTGATGAAGAATGGCGATGGGCCGATAGTGCTTGTGCGAACGGACATGGATGCATTGCCAGTGGAAGAAGAAACTGGTTTGCCGTATGCCAGTAAGACCGTCACCAAAAATGAGGACGGCAAGGATGTGCATGTGATGCACGCCTGCGGGCACGACACACATATTGCGGCGTTCATCGGCACCGCGCGCGCTCTCGGAAAGTTAAAAGATCAATGGCACGGCACGATCGTGTTCGTGGCGCAACCAGCAGAGGAAATTGGTACCGGTGCACGCGCGCTCCTCAAAGACAGCCTTTACGAAAAATTCGGTAAACCGAATTTTGCGCTTGGTTTTCATGACAAAGCCGATCTTGAAACCGGTCACATTGGCGTCACCGAAGGATATACGTCTGCAAACGTCGATTCAGTCGACATTACCGTGCGTGGCGTCGGCGGGCATGGTGCCTACCCGCACAAGACAAAAGACCCGATCGTTCTCGCGGCACAAATAATTAACGCGCTGCAAACCATCGCGAGCCGTGAAAATAATCCACTCGATCCGGTTGTGATCACAGTTGGCTCGATTCACGGCGGAACGAAGCGCAATATCATTCCGGACGACGTGAAACTGCTGCTCACGGTGCGTACCTACAAATCTGACATACGCGAACGCGTGCTGACGGCTATCGATCAAATTGTAAAAGGATGCGCGATAGCCGCTGGAATACCGCCTGACCGCGCTCCGATTGTAACCGTGAGCAAGGATGAACGCTGCCCCGCAATGTACAACAACCCTGAACTGACCAAACGCCTCATTGCTGTTTGGAAAAGGTCGTTAGGCAACGAAAACGTCGAGATCGTCGATCCCACCATGGGTGGTGAAGACTTTTCCGAATACAGCCTGCCGGACCGCTCCATTCCGGCGGTTAATTTTCACTTCGGCGCCGTCGATTCGGCGAAGATGGCGGAGTACAAACAAGGGGGAAAAGAATTGCCAACCCTGCATTCGAGCAGGTTCGCTCCGGTTCCCGAACCAACGATCCGTGTTGGGATCATTGGAATGACGAGCGCCGTGCTCGAGCTAATGAAAAAATAGAGAAACTCGGAGTGACTGGTAATCCAAGATTCGTAATTCGGCCCGAAATTCGATTCAACGATCTAACAGATCACGATTCGAGGCGCGAAGCGTCACTTCACCTTGATTTTTTTCCGCAGGTAGGTCGGGACGTCGAGGTCTTCGCCTTCAACAATAGTTGGCTCACTTTTTTCAAAGCGACCACGGTTGACGGGCTCGAACTGCAAAACTTCCTGTTTAGCCTGCATCGATTTTTCAGCAGATACTTTTTCCTCTTTTGCGGGAGCTGGTTTTCTTCGGGGCGTGTTCACGGGCGGCTCAGGCGTGTCGACAACCTCGAACGCGCTCGAGACTGATTCGACAGAGGGCGCCGGCACGTTTTCGACCTCCATGGGCTCGGGCTCTTCAATGAGAGTCGTCTCCGGCGACTGAAAATCCTCGACCGGCGCCGGTTCGGGCTCGACGTCAATCTTTGGCGGACTCTCATGAGGCTGTTCCCACACCGGCGGCACTGGCGGCGCGCTGCTCAGCGGAGACGTCTGCGCCTTCTGCGGTACCACATCGTCGTCCGCTGCGAAGGAACTGATGATTGTAACGCTTAAACGATCGCCCAATCGTCCATCCACAGCAGTGCCGAAAAGAATCTGCGTTTCGTCACTAACGTGCCGATCGAGTTCCTTCATGACAATTTCGACTTCCGACAAAGTCATACCCGGCCCGCCTGCCACTTGTACCAGGACCCGCGCGGCGTCCGCCAGTGTGCGACCACGATCCATCAATGGACTCTTGAGAGCCTGCGCGAGTGCATCATGCGCGCGATTGTCTGAATCCGATTCCCCAAAGCCGAAAAGGCATCGCCCGTTGCGGCTGCGCAAGGCGGCAACCAAATCGTCAAAGCCAATACGAATGAGTCCGGGCCGCTGAACCAGATTCACAATCGAACGAATGCTCTGACTGATGGTCGTATCGGCCTTGGAAAATGCCTGATGAATGCCTGCGTTCGGAGCGACCATGTCGCCCATCTGATCGTTTTCGAAGCAAACCACTGCGTTGGCAAGTTCGTTGAGCCGGCCCAGGGCTTCGCGCGCCTGGGCGTTGCGTCGCCTGCCTTCGAACGCAAACGGCAACGTTGCAAATGCAAGTACCAGCGCCCCCGCTTCGCGAGCGAGATGCGCGACATACGGCGCCGCACCCGAGCCCGTGCCTCCACCAAGCCCGGTGCAGATGAAAATCATTCTCGCACCAGTCAACGCCTCGCGAATCTCCTCTGTCGATTCAAAAGCGGCCTGATAGCCAACCTCGGGATCGCCACCTGCGCCCAAGCCACGCGTAACGGTCCGGCCGAGCTGCACTTTGTGCGCAGCAACGGAGCTCGCCAGCGATTGCACGTCGGTATTGACGGCCAGAACCTCTGCTCCTTCCAAGCCGTCGAGCACAATCCGGTCGAGCGAATTCAAACCGGCGCCACCAACACTGACAATTTTGATTGGAATGAATTCCTCCGCCCGCTCAGGGAGAGTGTAGTTTTTGCTAAGTTGAATCATATTGGTCTTTCAGTTTTTTCATCGCCTTCCGCTAAAAATTCTTCCGAGGATGCGTCCGATTCCCCGCGCCGGCCGATCTGTTTGCACGGCTTGAGCATATTTGATCAGCCCGATTGCAGTCGAAAATTGCGGGTTCTCTACTGCGGAGGTCACGCCTGATGTTGTTTGAGCGTGCGCGACATGCGCGGGCATTTCGAAAATCTCTTCCGCGAGATTGTCGATGCCATTTAGAAGACTGCATCCGCCCGTGATGAAAATACCGCCCCCCAGGTAATTAATGAATGGTTCTTCATCAAGCCTGCGTTTGAGTAACTCAAGGGTTTCTCGGAGGCGCAAATGAATAATCGTGTTCAAGGTCTCGCGTTCAATCTCCTTCCCTGCAAAACCGGAATCGTCTTTTAGCAAAATCATCTCGCCTGGGAAACAATTGCCAAGGACACAACTGCCCTCCTCGATTTTGAGTTTTTCTGAGCGAGCCATTGGGATGCGCAACCCCATGGAGATGTCATTAGTGATATGGTCACCACCTATTGCAATGCAGCCGCTCTGCTTCACTGCGCCGTCCGCGTACAAAATATAGTCAGTCGTCCCGCCCCCGATATCGAGCACCAGCGCCCCGAGATCTTTTTGGTGCTGCGTGAGAACCACCTGGGCAGAAGCAAGCCCCCCAAAAACGACATCCTCAACATCGAGCGGCAATTCTTTCACACACCGGATTGTGTTTTGGATGCGCGTCCGCACACCGTGAATAATGTGGAAATCGGCTTCTAATCTTTGGCCGAGCATCCCGACTGGATTCAGGACGCCGTCCTGTCCATCGACGTGATAGTGCTGAATAATGGAATGAAGGAACGCGTTTTGCGCAGCAATGCTCACCTCACGCGCATTGATCTTTACGTCTTCGACATCCTGGTCATCGATTTCGTCGCGGTCCTCGGGCAGCATCACGCATCCGCGGTTGTTGAAACTTTGAAGATGCGACCCGCCAACAGCGACGTAAACGCTCCGGATCATGACGTCGCTTTTCTGTTCGGCATCGACCACCGCTTCGTGCACGCATTTCATTGCCGTTTCAAAATCAACGATCTCGCCCTTGCGCACGCCGCGCGATGGTGTCTGGCCGACGCCAAGGATCTTGACGGTGCCATCGGGCCGGCTCTCGCCGACAACAACACAGATTTTGGAAGTTCCGATCTCAAGACCTATCATTAAATTATTGCTCGCCATTGTGTTAATCCGTTCTCTGTCGCTGAATGGGAATTGCCCTGCGGGGTGGTTTTGAACTGGTGCGTGACTTGGGCGGTGGCGACGCAGTCTCCTGCTTTCCGGAGCCTTGACGAGGGCCCGTCTCCGGAGGATGCACGGGGATCGCCTTCATGATTCGCGGTTCTACCGCGGGCTCGATGGTGTCGTTAATGACTGCGACCGGCCTCGGAGCGAATGTCACCGGGATGTTTCGTTGTACAAGGAGGTTTAACGTCGCCAGTTCCTGTTTTGAATCGTCGCAATAAACGAGAAATTGTTCCAGCCGGCGCAATTGCGTTTCAAGATCGTTATAACCAAACGTCACGCGGCTATGATTCTTATCGGTCACCAGCAGGCGATAACTTTCGGAAACGTCGATCTCGCGGATCTGAAAACGCATTTGCAAAAAACTGCGCAAGCTTAAACCGAGCAACTCAAGCGCCTTCCATGCTTGGGGCGATTCGACGACTTTGCCCACCTCGAGCGATTCGCCCGAGCATCCCAGAATAACCGGTAATCCGAGATATTCGGGCAACAATTTCTTTTCTTTCATCAAAACACCTCGTGCGTCCACCAGAAAAGCGGACTCGGATGCAAATGGATCGGAAATTTCCTTCTCGCTCGTGATCCACGCGACTGGCTTTCGTTCCACCACACGAACATCAATTTCCGAAGGCAATTTTCGCACTATCTGCACCTCGTCGGTCTGAGGCAGCTGCTGTATGAGATCGTGAACGCGAGACAGATTTACGCGAAAAATGTTTTCGCCTTCATGGAGATCGGCTGCGTCCAAAATCTGCTCGCGTTGCAAGGTTCCGTCCGTCTGCAATTCAATTGTCTTGACTGTATAGTCGGGGTTCTCGAAAAATAGACGTCTCGCGCCTTCACGCGTTCCCGCATAAATCGCGGCGCACAGTGCGGCGAGCAGTACCACTCGGGAAAGAACCGCAAGTACCCTTCGCGCGCGATGCTGTGCCGCTTTACGGGAGCGAACTTTCACGTCAAGCAAGTGCTGCTGGCGGCGCTGGCGCACGTTCGAGACTCGTCGATTGCGCGATTGGGGGCGCCTCTGCGCGGGTCTCATCTCCGGCTCCTTTCCGCCCTGGCGCGAGAAAGGGCGATAATACGCGCGCAAAGGTCGACATAATTGATACCTGCAGCCGCAGCAGCTTCGGGCAACAAGCTCGCCTCCGTCATTCCGGGAATCGTGTTGACCTCGAGCACAAACGGATTGCCCGAATCGGGAAGCAGCACGTCAACGCGACCGTAAACAACCAGGCCGAGCGCGCGAAAAGCATGCAGCGCCTGTTTCTGAATTTGTTTCGTCTTGTTCGGATCGATTTTCGCCGGGCAAACGTGCTCGGCGCCGCCGCCAGCCTGCGGATTCAGAAACGGGTACTTATTGTTAAAGTCGTAAAAACCGCCCTTTGGAATTATTTCTAGAATCGGCAGCGCTAGATCACCAAGAATACCTATCGTCAACTCGCGTCCCGACACAAATTTTTCTATCAACAACTTGCGATCGTACTTGGCGGCCTCCGCCATCGCCGAATCAAGTTCGCTCGCGTCTTTCACAATCACCACGCCGACGGTAGAACCCTGTCTCGCCGGCTTTACTACCAGTGGGACCGAAATCGTCGGACGCTGGCCGGCTTTAATGACTTCCCATTCCGGAGTGACGACATCGTACTCGCGAAATTTTTCTTTCGACAAAATTTTGTCGAATGCCGCCCGGCTCGCCTCCACGCCGTCACCGGTGTAAGGCACTCCGCGCTCTTCCAGAATTTCCTGGAGCTGACCGTCCTCGCCGAAAGTTCCGTGAATGGTGATGAAGGCAAGATCGACATCTTTCGGAAGCGCGAAGTTTTCGTCATGAACGTCGACTTCAACCACGTCTGCACCTAAGGAGCGAAGCGCTTTGGAAACGCCATGACCAGTCGCCAGCGACACATCGCGCTCAGACCCTGGGCCGCCCATTAACACCGCAATTTTTTTCGGTAAGCTTTGATCCGTCGCCATCGTCACCCCGGCTCTCCCACGATTTGCACTTCGGTCTCCAGCTCGATTCCGCGCTTGGCCAAAGCCGTCGCCTTGATCTTTTCGATTAATTCCAGCATTTCGGCCGCCGTAGCGCCGCCGTCATTTACGATAAAATTACCGTGCACCTCCGATACTCGCGCTTTGCCGACGCGTGAATTTTTCAATCCCAGCTCGTCAACCAGCTTCCCGGCAGGGCATGAATCTGGATTTTTGAAAATGCAGCCTGCGCTTTTCGCCGCCGGTTGCGACGTGCGCCGTTTCTCCTGCGAGGCTTCCAGTTTGCGCACGATTTCTTCGAGTGGCGCACGCTGGCCGCGGAAAACGGCGGACACCGCAAAATTTTTCTCCAGCAAAGGGAAATTCCGGTAGTACACCTGCAGCTCGTCGCGTGACTTTGTGTGCGCCTCGCCGTCAGCATCGAGATAACGAACGCGCACGACGTTCTCAAAGGTTTGCGCACCCATCGCCCCGGCATTCATGCGCAAGCCGCCGCCAACCGCGCCCGGAATTCCTTCCATCCACTCCATCCCTCCGATCCCGGCCGCCTTTCCTGCGTATGCCACTTCTTTTAATTTCGCCCCCACGCCTGCGGTGATCTCGGCACCGTTGATCTCGATCTTGTCGAAATCGCCACCGCACGGATGAACGACCACGCCCCGAACGCCTCCATCGCGAATCAGTAGATTCGATCCACGACCCATCACGAAGAGCGGAAGATTTTCGGCCCGGCAAAACCGGATCAACTCGGCAAAGGCCTTCTCAGTTCGCGGCTCGACCCAGAATTGCGCCGGGCCGCCTACTCGCAGAGTTGTGTGCTTCGAGAGCGGTTCATAGAGACGCACTTCGCCGCCTTCCCCAACCACCTCTTTTAACTTTTCCGCAACAACCAGGTCGGCAGCGAGGGCGGATAATTGCTCGTGAATATTTCCGGCACCGAGACTCAGAACGAGATCGCCGGATTCGAGCATGTTCCCCACCGTACGTTGCACCCATTCCAAGCGCGGCTCGTAACTGACGCCCCGGTGTCCCCGCCCAGCGATCTCGTCAGCGATGATTTGCCCGGTGACTCCCGGAATCGGTGCTTCATGCGATCCGTAAATGTCCGTCACGACTACGCGATCCGCATCGTCGAACGCGCAACCAAATTCCTTCTGCAACGCTTTGGTGCGCGAATAACGATGCGGTTGAAACATGGTGAGCACGCGCTTGCGACCAACCGATCTCGCCGTCTTGAGCGTGGCACGGATTTCCGTCGGGTGATGCCCATAATCGTCCACCAAAAGAAAACGGGGGCTATCGTACTTGATTTCGAACCGCCGGCGAGCGTGCTCGAACTTCGCCAGCGACTTCGCGATTTTTTCAAACGCAACACCGAGCTGTGACGCGAGCGCGATCACTCCCAGCGCGTTGTGAACATTATGTTGACCAGGCACATTCAACACAGCTTCACCGAGATCCTGTCCCCGATGATCGACCCGGAACGTTGAAGCAAAGGCGGTCAGCCGGATATCGATTGCGCGATAATCGGCCCCGGCGGCGAAACCGTATGAAATTGCGCCTGCCAAAGATCGACACACCCGGGCGGCATTTTTGTCGTCTAGGTTATAAAAAACTCTGCCGGTGGTCTGAGTGATCAGTTGCGCGAAAACCTTTTCAATTGCGTCGAGATCAGCATAAAAATCCAGGTGCTCTTCCTCGATATTCAGAATCAATGTGTGCTCGGGTCGAAAAAGCGCGATGGTGCCATCGCTCTCATCCCCTTCGGCAACGAAATATTCGCCGCGCGAATCCCAGTGTGCATTCATTCCCAGAATCGGAATCTCTGCACCGACGTAATGGCACGGATGTAGCCCTCCTTCGCGCAAGACATGGGCCGTCATTGCTGAGGTTGTCGTTTTGCCGTGCATTCCGGCGATAACGATGCCGCGTTTGCTCCGCATGATTGCGGCCAATGCTTCCGCCCGGCGCACCATGGGTTTTCCGTATTTGCGCGCGCTAACCAGAATTGGGTTGTCGCTCTTGATTGCAGAAGAAAAAACAACGAGATCTGCGGTGTCGGCCTCCTCCAGCCGATGCCGGTCATGAAAACGCAGACCGAGCCGCCGCAATCGATCTGTTTCCATCGTACTAACTTTGTCCGAGCCGCTGACTGCGTGGCCGAGCTCGATTAAAAGGGCAGCGATACCGCTCATGCCGCTGCCCGCGACACCGACGAGATGAATTCGGTGACGCTCACGTGTCAGAAATCCGGGCAGATCAAGCGGCACAGCGCGCTCGCTTGTGGCAACGGGGCCGGTCCATGGCGGAAGCTGCTCGGGTGCGCTGCGTTCTTCAGAGACGGGCTTCATGAGTCGTATATCTCTCCATGGTGGTCACGACGCGCCCAGCCGCGTCTTTTGGCGCCAGGCGCGAGGAATTCGCAGCCATCTGTCGAATCCGGTCCCGATCCTCGATCAACTCCCGAATTTTGTGCGCGAGTAACTCGCCCGAGACCTCTGACTCCTTAAGAAGAATCGCTGCCTGAATACGAGCATAGATCTCCGCATTGCGGGTTTGATGATCATCGGTCGCATACGGAAATGGAATCAGGATGCCGGGCAATGAAAAGGCCGCGAACTCCGCGAGACTGGCAGCGCCGGCTCGCGCAACAACGAGATCCGCAGCGCTGTAAGCTTCTTCCATTCGATGATGAAAGGCAGCGATGTGGGCTGGAATATTTTCGCGGCGATAATTGTCTGCAACCAAACGTTCATCGCGCGTGCCGGAAAGGTGAATTACCTGCAGCGGAGCGTTCCGCAAAAAGGGCAGCGCTTTAATCATTGCCTGATTAATTCCGCTCGCACCCTGGCTGCCTCCCATGACAAGCAGCGTCAAGACGTCCTCGCGGAGCCCCAGTTTTTGACGAGCCACCAGTTGATCCAAACGGATCAACTCGGTCCGGACTGGGGTGCCTGTAACCTCAGTGTTGGTTTTTGGAAAAAAAGGCGCGCATTCCTTGAAACCAAGCATGACCGTGCGGACAAGCCGAGCTGTCATGCGGTTTGCTTTTCCAGGGATAGCGTTTGATTCGTGGATAAAAGTCGGAATACCGCGTATCCGGCCGGCCAACACCGGTGCGGTAGAAGTAAATCCTCCCATGCCGAGAATGACCTGAGGTTTGAAGGTCGTGTAGATCGATCGACAAAGCGCCAGGCTTTCGTAAAAACGCCGAAGGAAACCAAAGAACGCCGGAGAAAATGGCGATGGCAATCCCACAGTGGGCAATTTTTCCACTCGAAAACTTTCGCGACCGGACAAAGCCAGAGCGTCGATATCTTTCTCGGAAACCAACAGCATCACTTCGTGCCCGCGGTCACGGAGCACTTCTGCCACCGCGATGCCTGGAAAAAGATGCCCGCCAGTTCCTCCGCATGCGATCACTGCATTCATAAGATCTGATCCTTCCATCTTCGACTTTTACAACTCATACAATCTATTGAATTCATGGACGCTAAATACGTGGCGTTACTCGGACCCGCATGGCCACAGGTTTCTTGTGCCGCGGCTCAAGGATTCCCTGGCGATAAATGTTCAGTAATAAACCGATACCGAACATGCACGTGACCAGGTTCGAACCACCGTAACTAATGAACGGCAGCGGCAGTCCTTTGTTAGGCAGGAGCGACGTGGTCACGCCGATGTTGACTGCGGCTTGCAGGGCTAGCAGCGAAACAACACCACAGCCGAGGAGAAGACCGAACCGATCCTTGGCATGCAACGCGATCATGATGCCGCAAACAATGATGACCACGAACAAAAGGACCACGAGCAGACTGAACCGCAGACCGAGTTCTTCGCCAATAATTGGAAAAATGAAATCCGTGTGTGCGTACGGCAGATAAAGCATTTTTTGGCGACCATTACCCAGGCCGAGTCCCTCCATTCCTCCGCTACCCCAGGCAATCAATGCCTGCATTTGCTGCAAGCCAGCGTCTTCCTTGTAGTTCTGAGGATGGAGAAAAGCGGAGAGCCGTCCCATGCGTTCGGAGATTCGACTGGCAACAACCAGAAGCGTGCCAAGGCCGGCGAACGATATCATCCCGAGCCACAATGGATTCGTTCCTGCAACAAACATGACGACAAACGCGGTGGTTCCCAGCAGAGCTGTCGTTCCCAAATCGACTTCCCCAAGAACAAGTCCCGCGGGAATGCTAATGATTGCAAGCGGAAGAATAAGTCCAAAGAGGAGATTGCTCCCGGCTTCTTCGCGTCGCGAAAACCAGGCGGCGAGGAAAACAATTGCTGCCAGCTTCGCCAGTTCCGAGGGCTGAAAAGTTAGCGGGCCAAGGCCGATCCAGCGGCGCGACCCGTTAAGGCGCATCCCGATGTGCGGAAAATAGCAGAGGGCCAATGCGACGAGCGCCAGCGCGAACCAAAGCCACCATGTGCGCTGCCAAAAGTGATAATCAATCAGCGCGGCAAGGATGCAGACCCCAAGGCCAATCCCGAACCAAATTGCCTGGCGTTTGATGAAAAAATAAACATCTCCGTGACTATCGCGTGCAAACGCGCTCGTGCTAAAGAGCATGACAATCCCGATAACGAGAAGTCCCAGCACAGCGAGAAAAAGGATATAGGCGCTCTTACGATGCATGGTTATGTGGAGCGTGCTTTTTGCTTCGCGTGGCGGATTTCACTTTTCTTCTCTTTGGCGTTCACTGCTTTTCCGTCCGGCTTTTTTGGCTTTGTGATTTTGGGAATTAACAGCTTTTGGCCAATCCGTAATTTGCGCGGATCCTCGATATGGTTGAGCGCCATCAAATCGTCGTACGGAACCTTTAGCTTTTTTGCGATGGTCACCGGATTATCGCCCTTTTTCACGACGTATGTTTTTCCGTCGGACACAGGCTTGCCCGCCGTAGCTTCCTGACTCGCGGTAGCCTTGCGCGCAGGCCGGTTGGCGTCGGAGGAGGCGTTTGGGTGGTCGTCTTTTGAAGCTAGCTTCGGAGAATGTGAAGGTTTCGTATCGTCACTGGGTGCGTTTTCTTTTTGCGCTGCTGCAGTTTGGGGCTTGGCACCACCAGTTTGAATCGCGGCGTCCGCCGGCGCGGACGGTTTGGGTTCCACCTTTGTCGAAGATGCCGGAACAAACGAACTTTCCCGCGTTTTGATCGCGTTGAACGCGATAATTCCCGACACGGCGACTACGTGCAGAAGCAAAACAATCAGCAGCGCCCGCGATAGTTTCATGTTCGGCTCCGGCATTTCTTCAAAGTCCATTCCTGCGGACGCCGCCGAGGAGCGACGCGCAGTCGCCGCCCAGAGTTTATTATGTCTTAGGAGGCGCAGGATTTTCATCGGTCGGGTTGGGGCAAAGCTTGTACGAGCGCACGAAATTGATCGCCTCGATCGACGTAGCTTTTGAACATGTCGAAGGACGACGTGCCCGGGGAAAAAAGAACGATTTCTCCGGGTTTTGCGCTGGCATGTGCGCGCTCGACCGCGTCGGCGAGCGAGGTTGCGATTTCGGCCTTGACCACGTCAGCCCACGACCGGCTGATGCTCTCGGCCATTTCGCCGATCAAAATCGTCGATCTGACCTTCTCCTTCACGAGCGGTCGAAGCGGATCAAAGCTAAATCCCTTGTCCTTGCCGCCGGCGATCAGGACGACAGGTTTGCTCTGGGCTCGCAACGCTTTGTCCACCGCATCGAGGTTGGTCGCCTTGGAATCGTTCACATAGGAAACGCCGCTGACTTCGCGCACAAATTCGCAGCGATGCGGACGCGGTTCGTACGCCGAGAGCGGCGGCACCATCTCCTGGAACGACAATCCGCGTGCCATGCCGACGGCGAGGGTCGCCATCAAATTCTCGATGTTATGCAAGCCACGCAGCTTAGTATCCGCCAGTCGCAACACTGGTTCGTCGCGGTAAAGAATCGCTCCCTCTGAGACCCGGAAGTCTCCACCGTTGGCATAGGCGCTGAAGGTGATCGTGCGCGGACGGAGGTTCGGTATTTTTTCGATGGCATTGATGACAGCTACATCGGCATCAGTTTGATTTTCAAAAATGCGCAGCTTTGCCTCGCGATATTCCGATACCGAGTGATAACGATCGAGATGGTCCGGAGCGAAGTTAAGCCACAGGCTGATGGACGGATGAAAAGTGCGAATTGTTTCCAGTTGGAACGAGCTCACCTCGACCGTGAGAACGTCGTATGGCTCTTTCTCGCGCGCGACTTCGGAAAGGGGTTTCCCAATATTTCCGCAGGCAATCGTCCGCTGACCGCAAGCATTCAACATCTGAGCAAGCAATTCGGTCGTTGTCGTTTTGCCGTTCGTGCCAGTGACTGCGATCACCGGAATTTCGCAAGAGCGCCAACCCAGTTCGAGCTCGCCGATGATGTCGATTCCGCGCGACGAGAAATTGCGCACCAGCCGGGAAGAGGGATCGATGCCCGGACTCAAGACCGCCATTTGATAGGTGGATGAGTCTTCATCAGCGGCCGCACCGCAGATTACGCGGACATCCTGCGCCCGCAGATTATCGATCGTCGATTTAAGTAAGTTCATCTCCTCGGCGCTATCGAGCATTGTCACCTGTGCGCCCTCCGACCTGAGCAACTGCGCCGCGGCGCTCCCACTCAACCCCGCACCAAGAACGGCAATATTCTGATTCTTGTAGCGCACGTTTTACCTCAGTTTCAGTGTTGCAAGGCCAAGCAACGCAAAGATGATCGAGAGGATCCAAAACCGAACGATGACCGTGTTTTCCTTCCAACCCGTCAATTCGAAATGATGATGAAGCGGAGACATGACGAAAATCCGTTTGCCCGTCAGTTTGAAACTCATCACCTGCAAAATCACAGAGACGGCTTCGATCACGAAAACCCCGCCTACGACAACCAGGAGCAGCTCCTGCTTGCAGCAGATTGCAACGACGCCAATCATGCCGCCGAGAGACAGCGATCCGGTATCGCCCATGAAAACTTTCGCTGGAAAACAATTAAACCAGAGGAAGCCCAGACCCGCGCCGATCAGTGCGGAGCAGACGACAGTCAATTCCCCGGCAAATGGATAAAACGGAACCTGCAAATATTCTGCGATCCGGAAATTTCCAGCTGCATAAGAAAGCAAGGCATATGCAAATGCCACGGTGACGGTGCAACCAATCGCCAGACCATCGAGCCCATCGGTGAGATTGACGGCGTTCGAGGAACCAACAATGACGAGGAGAAAAAATACGAAGGTAAACCAGCCCATGTTCGCAATGACCGGCGCCTTAACGAACGGCACGTAGAGCGAACGGGCCTGCACTTCCAGCAGCGGACTGCTGAGAAAAACGGCTGTCACAATTAAGGCAAGAGCGATCTGAAAAACCAGTTTGATCCGGCCGCTGATGCCGTCGGACTTCTTCTTGGTCACCTTGAGATAATCATCAGCGAAACCGAGAGCACCGAGATAAACCATGCAAAACAGGACCAGCCAAACGAAGCGGTTATCGAGACGCGCCCAGATCAGACTGGACACAAAGACAGAGCCGATGACCAGCACGCCACCCATGGTAGGCGTTCCCTGTTTACCACCGTGCAGTTCAGCGAGGCGGTGCACTTCCGCTGCTCCACGAATCGGTTGTCCCAATTTCAGCGCAATCAATATTCGAATAATAAAGTTTCCAAAAATCAACGTGAGCAAGAATGCCGTCACCGCCGCAGCAATGGCTCGGAACGTGACATAAAGGAACACGTTGAACCCGATGAACCGGTCGCTCAGATGATGAAGGAAGTACATCATGGCGAATTGGCGACGATGGATTGTGAATTACGGAACGCTTCAATCACTCGCTCGGTGTGCGCCAGGCGACTCCCCTTGATGAGCACCAGGTCACCGGGCGCGGCTAGCTCTGCTAATAATTCAGCCGCCTCAGCAGTTGACGCCACGATAGAGCTATTTTCCAGCCCCGCCTGTTTTGCCGCTTCCGCTATGGTCGCAGCCACATTTCCGATGGCAATCAGATGATCGACCTTTAACGCGGCGGCGGTTTCACCTACTCCGCGATGTCCACTCTCCGATTCGTCGCCCAGTTCACGCATCTCGCCCAACACGGCGATACGTCGCCCATTTGCATCCAGTTCAACTAACGTTCGCAACGCTGCTTTCATGGAATCGGGATTTGCGTTGTAGCTGTCGTCGAGAAATTGCACACCGTGGATTTCCTTGACTTGCAAGCGCGCCTTCGTGAGTGGAGCAGCGACCAGGCCGGCGGCGCATTCTTCCAGGGAAAGACCAAAGACACGACCGGACGCGACGGCCAGCAGCGCGTTCTGCACCATATGCAACCCAGGCACAGGTAACTGGGCACGGCAGCGATGAGCACCCTCGAGAATTGTAAAATCTGTTCCGCTTCCGCTTTGGTTAATCTCACTGGCGCGAATCGTACCGGCAGTCGTGCCTGCTAAAATCACTTTGCCGCGGGTGCGAGTCGCGATTCCCTCTGTAAAAGGATCATCAGCGTTCAAGATGACTGTTCCCTCGGCGCCAATCGCCTCTGCAAGCGCGCCTTTCTCCTCCGCGATTTTTTCGCGCGATCCCATAAACTCGATATGCGCGACACCAATGTTTGTAATGATGCCAACGTCCGGCGCCGCTATTTTTGCAAGCGCCGCAATCTCGCCGGGGTGATTCATTCCGATTTCCCAAACAGCGAGTTCATCCTGCGCCGTGGCTTCGAGGATCGTTCGAGGCAAGCCGACATGATTATTGAAATTCCCCTGTGTTTTCGTCACTCGAAACCGGCGGGCAAGAACCGCTGCGGCGAAGTCTTTTGTGCTGGTTTTGCCGTTGCTTCCGGTAATTGCGACCACATCCAGTTTGAGCGACTTCCGGTAATTGGCGGCGAGTTGTTGGTACGCCTCCAGGGTGTCCTTTGCGCGAACGAGCGCGAAATTCTCTGGCACGTTTCCTTCCCAATTGGAATCAACGATCGCACCGGCTGCGCCAGCTATTGCCGTGGCTTCTACGAAATTGTGTCCGTCGAAATTTTCGCCCCGCAACGCGACGAACAATTCGCCGCGCTTAATCGCGCGCGAATCCGTGCTGATCTTATCGATGACAACAGTTCCGTCGCCGGATGAGACCGAGGCTCCGGCCCATTGCGCAATCTGAGAAAGCGGAAGCGGATTCATAACGTGAAAATTGGAGAACGCACGCTGTGTGTCGGCGAATTCACAAACAAAAATGTCATGATAAAAACTCCATTGGATGATCTTCGATCGCACGTCGCGCGACTTGAAGATCGTCGAATGGAATGGTGTGATCCGCGAACTCCTGATAGTTTTCGTGTCCCTTGCCGGCGATCAAAACAATGTCGCGCGGCTGTGCCAGTTCAATGGCACGGTTGATGGCCTCAGTGCGATCGACAATCTTTTCATAGTGCGTCGATCGAAATCCCTTTTCGACCTCGGTGATGATCGTGTCCGGATTCTCTTTGCGCGGGTTGTCAGAGGTAATGATGGCATAGTCAGCATGGCGATCCACTATTTCGGCCATCAACGGGCGCTTCTGCCGGTCGCGATTGCCGCCGCAACCAAAAACCGCAATCAACCGATGCGGCTCAAGCTCGCGCAGAGTTTTGAGAACATTCCCCAGCGCGTCGGGCGTATGCGCGTAGTCGACGAAAACCTGAAATTGCCGCCTAGCCGGAACCAATTCCAAGCGTCCGGGCACTTGCGGTGACTTGCCCAGACTAAACACTGCGTCACGCAGATTAATTCCCAGAGCATTTGCAGCAGCCAGAGCCGCTACGGAGTTTGTAACGTTGAATCGACCAATCAACGGGACGCGGACCAGATAACTCTTGCCGCCAGCATCCAGCTGATAGGAAGTGCCGCTGGACTCAACGCGATAATTGGAAGCGCGAAACTCTGCGCGCATCCCCATTCCGTAAGTGATAACCGGGATGCGTTTGTCGATTTTTTCGAGCAGTTGTTCGCCGTAGCGGTCATCGATATTCACAATTGCTGTTGGTTTGCGCTTTTTTTTCTGACTCGCAAGGCCCGTGAAGAGCTTCATCTTGGATTCGAAGTAGCTTTTCATGGTACCGTGAAAATCAAGGTGGTCCTGCGTAAGATTTGTAAAGACGGCGACGTTCCATTCGAGTCCGCGCGTACGGTCCTGCGCGAGCGCATGCGAAGAAACTTCCATCGCTGCTGCCTTACAACCTGCGTTGACGATTTGCGCCAGTAACTCTTGCAAATCGAGCGATTCTGGCGTCGTGCGAATAGCAGGCAGCACCCGCTCACCGATCTCGTAGCGCACCGTTCCGATCAATCCGCAACGTAAGCCGGCATTTTCGCAGATGTGCTTGACGAGAAAGGTAGTGGTGGTTTTGCCGTTCGTACCCGTGACCGCTGCCAGTTTTAATTTGCGCTCCGGGTACCCGTAAAAGGTTGCTGCAAAATCAGCGAGCGCGGTCCGCGTGTTCTCGACAACCAGACAGGTTGCGCGCGGATTCTGTTCCTCGCGTTCGGCAACAATTACCGATGCGCCTTTTTCGATTGCCTGACCGATGAATTCGTGGCCATCGGATTTCTCACCCCGCAACGCCACGAACATGCCATTCCTTTGCACACGCCGCGAGTCATACGCGATATTTTCCACCGTGCGATCAAGTGTCCCGATGACCTGGCGAACTGCAGTCGCGGAGAGAAGAGTCTTGAGCTGCATGAGGCTTTAACATGTCCGCAACGGGACGGATTCGCAGCCGCGAACCATGGCGACGTGTTCAATGGTGCGAGGCATTGGTTAAGGCGATTCGTTCCGCCGGTCTGGGCTTGCGCATTCGCTCTGCCGGCGTTGTTTTTTCGACTCGCACTACGGGAATCGCTTTGCGAATCTCCTCATGCGGCTCAAGATCTAGATAGCGGGCCGCCTTCTCCGCCAGTCTGGAAAAAATTGGTCCTGCAATGAGCCCGCCGTAGTTTAGCTCCGGTTTGCTTGTATGCGCATCATCGAGCACGACCAGACCGACAAACTCAGGATGGTCCGCCGGCAGATAGCCAGCGAAAGAGACAACATACTTCCCCTGCTCATATCCACCTTTGGGATCAACTTTTTGCGCCGTTCCAGTCTTGCCCGCAATCGTAAAACCTGGGACGGCAGCGGCAGCAGCGGTGCCGCGGTCGCTCACTACACCTCGCAGGGCATCACCGATTTCTCGGGCAGTTTCCGCAGAAATTACCTGACGTTGCACTACAGGGGAAAGCGAACTGATGGTTTTCCCTTCCGGCGTGTTAATCGATTTTATGATGCGTGGCGTGACCAATTTGCCGCCGTTGGCAATCACCGCCATCGCCACTGTCATTTGTAGCGGCGTGACTCCGACCTCGTGCCCCATCGGAATACGCGTGATCGAGATTTTGCTCCACGCTTGGGGCGGCCGAATAAGTCCATTGATTTCACCCGGCAGCTCAATTCCGGTCCGCTCGCCAAAACCAAATCGACGGATGTATTCGTAGAATCTTTGTTCGCCCACGCTCAGTGCGAGCTTGGCTGCGCCGATATTGCTCGATTTAACGAGAACATCGCGCACGCTTAGATACGAAAACGCGCGATGATCATGCAGGGCAGCGCCGCCGAAAGTCCAGAGACCGTTCTCGCAAAAGATCGTCGAATCGGGGCGGAGCTTGCGTTCGTTGAGAGCAGCTGCCGCAGCAACGATCTTGAAGGTCGAACCCGGCTCCATCATATCGATGATGGCCCGGTTTTTCATTTCTTCAGCCTTCGCCTCCGAGCGAAGGTTCAGGTCAAAATCCGGTCGATTGGCCATTGCGAGAATTTCACCCGTCTGCGGCCGCATCAGAATAATGGTGGCTTTTTGAGGAGAATATTCCTCCATCGCGGCGTCGATCTCGTTCTCAACAATATTCTGCAGACTAAGATCGATAGTCAGATGGACCTGATAGCCGTCGCGCTGCGGACGCTCCTGTCCGCGATAAGGGACGATCTCCTGTCCGGCGCGGTTGTGTTCGATAAAGCGAAAACCATCCTGCCCATGAAGATATTCCTCCATCGACGCTTCCACCCCTTGGATACCACGATGGTCGAAGTCGGTGAATCCAATGACATGGCAAAGCATCGAGCCGTTTGGGTAAACGCGAGTGGCATCGTGCTCGAAATAGATTCCACGGAGATTAGCGGCACGAAGTTTTTCCCGTAGAGCACCTGCCTGTGCCTCGGGCACTTCGCGCTTAACGATGATATATCGCCGCTCGGTGCTTAACTTTTCAGCGACCTCGGCCGCCGGGAGCCTGAGTCCTTCACTCACGAGATCGACGATCGCTTCCCGGTTGTTAAGATGCGTGGCGTCGGCCACTACCGTTTGGACAGGAATGTTATGGGCGAGGACTTCGCTATTCGCATCGAGGATCGTTCCGCGTTCTGCGTGGATGATTTGCTTATAAACGTGTTTTTCAGCGGCAAGACCGGCGTATTCGTCGTGCTTGATTGCCTGTAGATAGATTAAACGAAATGAAAAAATGCTGAACAGCCCGATAAAAGCAGCGCACACCAGCACGCAACGGGTTCGGCCGTTTACATTCATTTTGTGCTGGAAGGATTGACTACGGGTTGGATCGCATCGTCGTCCGCTGAGCGGGCGGGCATGGTGAGCCGCACAATGTTGGCCTCAGAAATCGGCACCATTTTTAAATAGCCTTCTTTCAAGCGGCGCTGCAACGCAGAGCGCGAAGTCAAAGCCGCGGTTTGTGCGCTGGCGATGTCGTTTTGGGTGCGAAGAGTGGCGAGCTCGTTCTCGACTGCCTTCCTGCGGTCGCCCAAATGATAGAGCTGCAGGGTCAAATAAACGTAACTTAACCCGGCCACCGCCAGAAACGCCGTCACCACAATCCAGCGCGCCAGCGACGCCGCGTTTACCGTATTGCAATTTCTTCGAGGTGAGCGGTTCATTTAAGTCTTTTCGGCCACGCGCAATTTTGCGCTGCGTGACCTGGGGTTCATGCGCCGTTCCTCTTCGGTCGGCTCAACTGGTTTTGGCGTGATCAGTTTAAGATCGTAGTCGGGGTTGCGTTGCGGCGCGGGCCACTCGGGCTTGTCGAGCCATTCGCGACTGTGACCACGAAAGAAATTCTTCACGATCCGGTCTTCGAGTGAATGAAAAGTGATCACCGCGATCCGCCCACCACGTTCAAGCCGTGCAGTCAGCGCTCGCAGGCCGTCCTCGAGTGCGCCTAGTTCATCGTTCACTTCCATGCGGAGTGCTTGAAACACTTGCGTGGCCGGATGATGACGGCCGTGACGACCGACGAGCTTCTCAATCGCTCGCGCCAGCGGCAGAGTTTCGCGAAACGGTGCACTCTTTCGCATCTTCACAATTAGGCTCGCGATGCGACGCGCTGCCGGCTCCTCTCCCAACTCGCGAAACAACCGCGTCAGTTGTTCCTCGCTGTACTCGTTTACAATCGCAGCGGCAGTCGGCTGCGCGCGGGGATCCATGCGCATGTCGAGGGGACCATTGCGCATGAAGCTGAACCCGCGCTCCGAGTTTTCGAGTTGCCGAGAAGAGACACCAATATCGAGAAGCGCGCCGCCAATCGTGGGAATTCCAAGCTCATCGAGAACGCTGATTGCGCAGCGGAAATTCGCTTGTCGCACCGCAAGCCGTTTGCCGAAGCGCGCCAGCTGCTCTCTGACGTGTTGGATCGCGTCAGGATCACGGTCCAACGCCAGAACATTGGCCCCACTCTCCAAAAACGCTTCGGTGTGGCCACCGCCACCACAGGTTGCATCTACAAAGAGCGAGCCCGGTTTCGGTTCGAGTAATTCCAGTACTTCGCTCTCAAGCACAGGACGGTGATATATGAATTCCTCCACTTCGGGTGCCTCCTCTTCGGCAGTAAACGGATCAACGGCCACCCACAAAGGCCGCTCAAACCAAAATGTGTTGATAACGTTTTGACCAAGCATCTGATTATAAGCCAATGACGTTTGCCACGTGCTGGTAAGTAGACGTTTCCTCCTCATGCGCTCGTTTCCAGCGCTGCAGATTCCAAATCTCAAAGCGTCCTCGGTTACCGACCAAAGCAACTTCATCCTTCAGTCCGATCTTCCGGCAAAGCTCTTCTGGCAAAACAAGGCGCCCTTGCCGGTCCGCGCTCGCGTGCTGCGCGCGCGAATGCAGATGACGCAAGAAAATCCGGCGATCCCGCGCAGAAACGCCCTGATTTGTTTCTGCTGCAGAGCTCATTCGGGCGAACTCCTTCGGCGACATGACGAGCAAAAATTGATGCGTCGCCTCCGGCAAAAGGATGAATTCCTCTGCCTTGTCCCGTCGCCAACGAGAAGGAATCGTGATTCGATTTTTCTCGTCAATGGAATGCCGGAATTCGCCGGCATAAAAACGTTCGGGTGGAGAATCGTTGTCCATGTCTCGAGTGGAGAATTCATCCATTTTCCTCCACTTGACCCCACTTTTAACCACCTTCCGATTGCGCGGTCAATAAAAAACTTCAGCCCCGTTTGCGCCTACTCACCTGAATCGTAAGCTCCTCGGATCATGAAAGTTTTTCAAGCAGGGCTGGCAATGGGTTGGGTCCTTGTCGTCTGTGCGAGCGAAATTGGATTGAGCCAATCTTCAGAACAAACGGGGAGTGACGCCGTGCGGGTCACCATGTCAATGCACCCGGACGGTTCACGCACAGTTTACAAGTTCGACAACGCGCAACACAAGGCGATGGCGACGACCACCGACCCGGTTGGTAAACTCCGGGAGACGATTCGTTACGAATTGGATGATGCAGGCCGCTTTTCCAGCGGCGAAATTTCCGGACCCGATGGCCGCCTTCGTTTCAAGAGCCGTTATAAATACGACGATGGCGGACATCTCTCGGAAGAGACTCAAAGCGCCGAAGATGGTACGCTTTTGCATAAGATCGTTTACAGTTACGACGCGGCGGGCAAGCAGACCGGGTATTCTGTGTTCGACACATCCGGCAAATTGGTAGGTGGCAAGAGCGCCGCCAAAGCCCGCCCATCTTCTACTCCGAAAGCTCGAGGGAAAAGCTCCCGGTAAGAGAAGCCATCTGGAAAAACGCAAGATGTTAGCTATTACATTGAGCAACCAGTCGTATAGAAGTGCCGCTGTTGGCTTGCCACAGCCCGTAAAGAAGACTACAAAATCGGCGTGATTGATTACATCCAAAAGGGTGGCCTCTTAATGTGGCCAATTCTGGTGTGTAGCATTATCGCGATCGCAGTCTTTGCTGAGCGCCTCTTCTATTTTCACCGGGCCACCATTCATGTGGGCGAATTCCTGAAGGGGCTATCGAATCTGATTCGGCGACGCAATTTCGCAGAGGCGCTCCATGAATCAGCCGGGACTCCAGGGCCGGTAGCCCGCGTGATTCATGCCGCAATCATTCGGCACGACGCACCTCGTGCAGAACTGCGCGACATCGTGCAAGAAGCCGCCCAACTCGAGGTCCCGAAGCTCGAACGATTTCTCCCGGTGCTTGCTACGATAGCTTTCCTGGCGCCGTTGCTTGGGTTGCTGGGGACGGTCGCGGGGATGATTGACGCATTTGCCACGATCGCTTCAAGCGGCGGCTACGCCACTGTGACTGAGCTTTCCGGTGGCGTATATAAAAGCTTGCTGACGGCTGCAGCGGGTCTGGTCGTAGCTACTCCCACTTTCGTTGCTTACAGTTACCTATCTTCCCGCGTGAATAACATGGTCCATGACATGGAGCGGGCAGGGATCGAAATTGTGCACATGTTGACTGAGAGCCGTCCGATCAGTGGGATCATCAGCTTCCAACCCCCCAATGAGACTGCACGTGAGCTCGAAGCACGCCCGGATTTATAACCGGAAAGGGAGAAGTTACGAGAGTTAAAGGTTAAAAGAGTTAAGAGTATAGCGCTTGGCTGCTGTTCTTTCAGTACCATTAGCATTGTCCTTTTAACCTTTTTAACTTTGTAACGTCTTTAACTCTGAACGGTTTGTTATCCCCATGAAACTCGAGCGCACAATTAATTACAACTTCGGCTGGCTTGTGCTCGTGGCACTGGTGAACATCGCTTTTCTTTTGGTTTTTTTTCTGTTGCTGAGTTCCAATTTTATTTTGCAACAGGGGATTTCCGTTGCGATGCCGTTCTCCCGCTTTACGCTTGGCCCACAAACTAACCAGCAAATCATCAGCATTACGGGCGGCGCGGTTCCAGCCATCTATTTTCGCGACCAGCGCGTCACGATGGAGCAACTCGGGCCGCTACTGGATGCGGCCAAGCGCGAAGGACAATCGATCATCATCAAGGCGGACCGTTCCACTTCTTACGAAACGGTTGCCGGCGTAACAAATGCTGCTCTTGAACACGGCATCACGTCGGTGGCACTTGCTGCCTCTTCGCCGCGATGAATGATCTTAGTTCTGAGCTTGCGACAGAACCACTGCTCTTTAGCTGGGATTCGCCTCGGCATCGACAGGCTGCTTTCCTGGTTTTTCTGGCGGTTTCCTTACTGGCACACGCCGTCTGTTTTTATATTTTTCAAGTTGTTTATCCACCTGCGATCACGCTTCTGCCACCTCCTGCCCGCGTTGCTTTGATAACTCCTGCATCTGAAGAAGGCCGCACGCTGCTTCGCTGGATCGACGCGGAAGATCCCGCGGTTGCTTTTACAACCCATCGTCCGCCGGAAGCAAGGCTCCGCGGTCTACCGAAAGTTGAGCACGTGCCTTCCTATCATGCGATGGAACCAACTCTTAAGGAACTCCCAGCCTTGGAAGTCGATTCACGCGCCCCTGACTCTCAACCGCCGGCCGCGGTACCGTTCATGCGCGAGAAGAGGGCTTCTGCTGCCGGGTCGATCCCAACATCTGTTTCGTTTTCAAAGGAAATCAATGCTGGGCCTGCAACATTGCCTGAGCTGAAGTTCGCCTCTTCGAATGGAGAAGCACCTGAGGCAATTCGTTTTCGAGTGGCCATAAACAAACTTGGTGAAATCAGATATTGTTTTCCTATGAATTCCTCAGGTGATCCGGGTCTGGACCAACAGGCCCGGCTCTATCTCACGCGTTGCCGTTTCTCTCGAAGCGAACTGGGCGGTGGGAAGCCTGACGCATCCTTAACCTGGGGAATTGCAATAATTGAGTGGGGCAACGATATTGCGCGCCCGCAGGCAAGACAGCCAGTCAGCACTACGCCGTGATTCGAGTTAGTCTCGCCGCCCTGGTCACGATTTATTTGCTGCTTTTTCTTGCGGCGGTTTTTCTCCTCTGGATAGTGGGAGAATGGAATCGCCGGCGGCGGGAGCGACGGGCTCTGGAGTATCGGCTGCGCTGTGTGATTTGCGCGTTCGAATTTGAGGATCGAACGGACGCCCTGCTTCCGCGCTGCCCGCGCTGTGGAAGTTTAAACGAACGATTTAGAATGGAGCCAATTTAATATGGGAATGTGGATAGGCCGGAATCGAAAAGCACGCGTGACCTACGGATTTGATGAAATCGCGCTGGTACCCGGACGCGTAACCATCAATCCAAATGAAGTCGATATCACTTTTCGCTTACCGCGCAGGGATGCGGAGCCGCTCGAAATGAAAATTCCCATCCTGGCCAGCGCCATGGACGGCGTCGTCGATGTCCGCTTCGCCGTCGCCATGAATAAATTGGGCGGGCTGGCGGTTTTGAATCTTGAGGGAGTGCAAACGCGCTACAAAAATCCACGGGAAGTACTGCAAAAGATTGTCGAAGCCGACAAATCCGAAATCACAGCGCTGCTGCAAAGAATTTACCAGGAACCCGTTCAGGAAGATCTAATCGCGGCGCGTGTTCGCCAGATCAAAGACAGCGGCGTATTAGCCGCGGTTAGTTCCATTCCTCAGCGGGCGGCCGAATTTGGCAAACTCGCACAAGAAGCCGGCGCGGATGTTTTCGTAGTGCAAAGCACGGTTTCAACGGTGCGACACATTTCGTCGGAGTACAAGTCGCTCGATCTTGAGAGGTTTTGCCGCGAGATGCGCATTCCTGTGATCGTCGGAAACACCGTTGGATACGATGTGACCTTCGAAATTATGGAGTGTGGTCCGGCTGCGGTCTTAGTCGGTGTCGGGCCGGGAGCAGCCTGCACTTCACGCGGTGTACTTGGGCTGGGTGTCCCGCAGGTCACCGCTACTGTTGATTGCGCGGCAGCGCGCGATGCTTACTTCAAGAAAACGTCACGCTACGTACCGATAATCACTGATGGTGGAATGAGCAGAGGCGGTGATGTTTGCAAGGCACTCGCCTGCGGCGCGGACGCGGTCATGGTAGGCAGTGCATTTGCCAAAGCGAACGAAGCGCCTGGCTGTGGTTACCACTGGGGGATGGCCACGCCGCACGCCAATCTTCCGCGAGGGACGCGCATTAAGGTGGGAGCCACCGGCTCGCTAAAACAAATTCTGTTTGGTCCGGCAGAAGTTGACGATGGCAGCCAAAATCTGGTCGGTGCGATCACTACCTGCATGGGTAATGTCGGTGCTCTAAATATTGCCGAGTTTCAGCAAACCGAGATCATCATCGCGCCTTCTATCAAGACCGAAGGAAAGCTCTTTCAAACAGTTCAAAGCGTTGGGATGGGAACGAGCTAACGTTTAACCTTTCAACGCTTCACGCTTTAAGGATTCATCGCCATCATGACCGAGCGCAGAGTAGTTATCACTGGTCTGGGCGTTCTCACGCCGGTCGGCAACGACGTGGAAACGTTCTGGTCCAATCTCAAGAACGGCGTCAGCGGTATTCACACGATCGATGCGTTCGATACGACGGCATACGATTGTAAAATCGGCGGACAAGTCCGCGGTTTCGACCCGAAGCCATTCTTCAAAAACCCCAAAGATGTCCGCCGTACAGATCGATTTACGCAGCTTTCAGTGGCGGCAGCAAGAATCGCGCTGGACGATAGCGGGATCGATGTAGCGAACCTTAAAGATCGAAACCGTTTCGGAGTCATCGTCAGCACTGGAATCGGCGGCCTAAAAACACTTCAGGATCAACTAACGATCCTGCTGACGAAAGGACCCACGCGCAATTCACCATTCACGATCCCGATGCTCATCAGTAATATGGCCAGCGGCGTCATCTCGATGGAGTTCAACCTGCGCGGACCCAATTTGTGTATTGTCACTGCTTGCGCGACATCGAATAATGCCATCGGCGAATCCTGGCGGATTATCAAATTTGGCGATGCAGATATCTTCCTCGCAGGGGGCTCGGAGGCGTCTATCGTCGAGATTGGCCTTGCAGGATTTTCAGCTATGAAAGCGCTCAGCACCCGCAACGACGAACCCGGGCGTGCCTCCCGGCCGTTCGATCGTGATCGCGACGGTTTTGTGATGAGCGAAGGCGCAGGAATCGTTGTGGTGGAGGAATTGGAACATGCCAAAGCGCGTGGCGCGAAGATTTACTGTGAACTCACCGGATACGGCGTTTCTGCTGACGCCTATCACATGACAGCCCCGCCGCCAGATGGAGAAGGAGCCGCTCGTGCCATGCAAATGGCACTGGACCACGCGCGTCTGTCACCTGGTCAGGTCGATTATATCAATGCGCATGCAACGTCGACCGATATCGGCGACATCTGCGAGACACGCGCGATTAAAAAGGTGTTTGGAGACGATGCTTACAAGGTCGCGATCAGCTCTACCAAATCGATGACCGGCCACTTGTTAGGCGGCGCTGGCGGCATCGAAATGGCAGCTTGCGCGC
>Ga0193726_1000574_pt1 | contig 37514 bp, 36 predicted proteins | sample H2c1metaG_FD_144928 | JGI IMG/M metagenome (GOLD analysis project Ga0193726, IMG submission 144928) | Soil microbial communities from a riparian zone of the East river system, Colorado, United States - H2c1 | ecosystem: Environmental > Terrestrial > Soil > Riparian zone | place: USA: East River... | reverse complement strand
ATCTTAGGGATCACCCTGTTTTGTTCAAAATAGAGTTTCAGGTTAATACGGCTGTTCAACACATAATCAATAGAAGGAGATATGCGGATCACTTTCTGCCCTGCAGTTCCAAAGGCAGTATTCTGATCCAGCTTGCTATTGGCGGTAGCATCATCGCGCAGGCTGAAATCAAACGTGAAGGTCACATCATTGTCAAGCTTCATTCCATTTTTTCCAACCTTGATCTTCTTAATAATTGGAACGCCACGCTTTCTCCAGTTGAGTCTCGTTGTAATTTCAGTTGAACGGGTTTCAGCAAGTTGATAATCCACCAAACTAAGACTCAATGTTCTTGACTTATTATATTCAAAGCTTGCTGACAATTGATTCACGAAGGTCACATCAACACCGATCAACGGCTTGAAAGATTCTGAAATGGATACATTCGGCACCAGGAAAAATGGAATATAACTATGGGTAGAAGTATCCAGGAATTGCGGATAAGAATAATGGAATGGATCATAAAAAAGTAGCGCTGAATTGAAACTATTCATGCTCAGGTTACTTTGATAGCCATGCCTGATGGTGAAATTTGTAAATATCTTGTCCAGCCCCTTTATTTTGCTCAGGCCCGAATAAGTAAGGTTCCAGTTGGGCTTTGGTATCAACCTCGCAAATGGGTTGGATTGAAGATTCGAATTGGAGTTCTTTAACAGGGTGATATGCGCAGGGTCCTTATCGGTGTATGCGGCAAGAAAGGCAGGAATGACCACATCCTGGGCATATCGGCCATAGCCGTAAAAATATTTTGGATCAGTTGGATCAGGTGTCTTTGGTGAATAAGGATTGAGATCTGTCAGCCTGCGGGAAAGAAGAATTCGGTTTGTCTCGAATTGTTTGAATGTTCCCGAAACAGTGTTAGGGTCAAACTTCCTAAACAGCGTTTGGTATGAAATGTAGGTAATATTGAAACTGCCCAGGGCGTAAGGATCCAACCTGGTTAAACCCACATTATCAAAAGCGCTGGTGTCTTTATACAATTCCGAATATTGCTTATCGTACGTTTTCTGCACTGTCAGGTCAATCGTCAGGTCCCGGATCGGGCTCAGTTGTGCGGTAATACTTATTTTTTGGCTATAGCGTTGCTGAATGAGTGAATTGAACAATGTATCATGCGTTAATAATCCTTTTGCGCCATAGCTGTTGATCATATTTGTATCCGGCTGAAATCCGAATATGTATCCCCATCCCGGCTCGCGACTTCTGAAATCTCGTCCAAAGTATTGTGTACTGTCAAGATAACCTGGTAAGGTAGTTCCCATGTCTTCATTTAATTGCACTCCAACCCGCTTAAGAGCAAGTACCATTCGCCCTAAAAATCTTGTAGCTTTTCCTGGCGCTGGTTGCCACTTTGGATTCCTTATCCATTTCATTTTATTAGTGGCAGTATCCTTTGGATTTGATTTGATCTGGATCCGCTTGGGTTCCTTTGATTTTAGAATCGGTCCCTGGTTTGTTATCAGCCGCAAAAATTTTGACTTGTTATATAATTGATCAAAATTAAAATCACCGTTTAAATTTCTTGTTTGTCCATTCATGAGCGTATTCCCAAGATTTGTTGCAAGCAGGGAAGCTACATCCCAATTATAACTTGCCGTAAAACTTGCCCGGATACTTGTCCAATCGAGCAAAGGAAATTTTTGAGTAGGAAGAACATAGGTCGCTGTAACATCCTGGCTGAAATGTGTTGTTCGCCCTCCTTTAAAGAAATTATTCCTGATCGTGTCTTTTTTCGCCTTTGTATCTATTCTTCCATCCGGCTCATCCACCCTGGCATTATTTACCGCTGTGTAGTCAATATGAATGGATCTTGTAAGGTCCCAGTTAACGATGTAATACCTGTCAAACAAAAAATATTTATCATAGGTCTCTGGTATTTGATATGGACCCGAATCAACATTGCGCGGACGGGTAGCTCCAAATTGCCTGAAAACATCAGCCTTAAAAGAAACTAAATTAGGCGCCGGGTTAAAATTAAAATCCCTGATCAAACTTAGCCAAGGTGATTTTGACTTTATTAAGCCCTTGAATGGCTCTACGGGTTTTATCCGCGGGGCATAGGTGTAGCCCAAAGCCCCTCTTGTTCTTCGCAATTGATCCAGCTCTATTAATGGATTGTGATGATCCATGCTGATATAAGAATAATTAAAGTCAAGATTAGAGATATCCCACGGTTTTGGTTTGCCTGGTCCCGTTCTGTTCTTTTTTACATTCGTTAGGGTAAATGTTTTTGTCGTAGTAATATCTTCTGCAGTGTTGCGTATGGAATCTTTTTGAAACTTGGAAGCCGCAGCGTCTAATTTTTGATTCAATTTTATATCCTGGTCGTAAGGATCATATTCCGGTGTACTTGAAGTCCGGTTAATACCTGCATATACCGGTACCTGGATCGCCGCTTTCTTTGGCAACAATTTTCCAAGATCAAGATTTGTCGCCACGTCAAATTGATAATCATTTTCACGGCTTCGTTCATTTACTCTTTGTTCCAGCGTTCCAAAACCTGTAGTTTTCATGCTACCTGCAAGGGATAAAGTTCCAAGATCTGCAAGATTCAGATCTACCCTTCCAATAGCAGCATAACCGCCCTTTTCATCAAGCCGCGACAGGCGAAGTTCATTGAACCAGGCTTCGGCACAAACTGTTTCCTGGCCTACATCCTCAATACCCATGAGCATACCCGTTACCTCCCCTAAATTGGGGTTTCCTAAAATTCCGTAGATACGCCCATTGGGAAGAACTTTTCGATAATAGGAACTTGGAGATGCTCCGGCCTTATTTCTTTCAATCTTTAAGTTTACAAGGTCCTGCAGATCAAAGTCGAGATTATTTTCCGCGGGCCATATCTTTAATGAATCCGTTTCACCCCAGCGCGTAACCTTAAGTGGAATTTTTACTTCATAATAATTTCCGGCAAAATCGTTAGCTATTCTAACAACGGCATTTACATCCCCATCATTAAAGTGAGTGCCGGGAGAATATGAATCTTCAACGTGAATAAACATTGACATCCTTCCATACTGCCTGAGATCAAGCGTCATAGTTTTAAAAACACCACGCGCTTTATTATTGAGAACATCTTTACTGAGTCCGCAAACTTTAAAACTAAGTGCCTGTTCGTTCAATAAAAGCTGAACATTATTGTTACTGAGTTCCTGTTGTCTTTCAATGCCCGGCGGGATCCGGTAAGGAATGGGTTCACGGGAATCATTTTCTTCAATGTTTACTGCGAGAACATTTGTTGCTACGGGGTCATTGGTTGGCAGGTTGATATAATTGCCTGTTGTATCCAGGTTAAAATTAAATTTGCGCCATTGATTCCTTACTAATTCCAATTTCCCGAAACGGCACACAACAGTGTCATCAAAATTGGTAAGGAACATTCGTATGAAACGAATGGATTTGAAATCAGGGATATTGCCCACCTTATCCTGGTAAGCGCTTACGGGAATTCTGAATAGAAACCATTTTTCGGTGCGGGTCGTTCCGTCAGGTAAATTCACCGTTGCATTTCTTTCATCCGTGATCAATGTATTATTGGTAGGATCCATTCCCGGCCTCAGGTCTACACGGTATTGAAAATATTCTTCCGTTTCGTTCATGGTGTTATCACGATTCAGATCTTCCTGGTCAGGATAAAGTGTTTCCGCATTTGTGAATTGTGAGTTGGTGTTGGCAACAGGCGAATTTCCCTGCGGGTTATTAAAATCTTTATACCTCGCAAGAATCCCATCCTTGTCGCCATATGCATCATCCCTGTAATTCTTGAAGTCATCATTTGAAGGATCTTTTATCGCCTTTTGATAAGCAGGAGAATTGACACCATACAAACTTGCAAGTCTTGCCAGGTAGTTAGAAAATTTTCTCTGTTCTGCAGTATCGGTTAAGCCATCGTATCCTACATCCTGGTAGGGTCTGTCTTCAGGATCATTACTAAAAGCGTTTGTTACCTGCAAAGGATTGCTTGGAACCTGTCCCCAAACTGTACTCGTATCAACAGGGGGTTGACTTTTTGGTGTTGGTAATCCGTTTTCGTATTGGCGTTTTCCGTCTTTTAAAATGTCTTCAGAAATATCTCCTAGATTAAAATATAACTGTCCTCCTGAACTTCCGGGTTTATTGATAAACGGATCCTGGAGCCAGAATTCGATGTATTCAATATTGCTTGTTTCAAAATCTGTTTGATCAATATTGCGCATGATGCCGCCAAATGCTTTCTTTGGATTTATCAAGCCTCCTGTACCTGGATCCAGGTCTGTTCTGAAATTGTAAGGGCCTTTCTCCTTGGGATAATAAGCTATATCAAATGTGGTAAGCACTCCCTGGCCAAGATTTGTTGTTTTCTCAGGGAAAATTTCCTGCTCCAATACCTGCCTGGATTCTGGTCTTGATAATTCAGTGAGGTTATTTCGCAAAGGATTATTTGAATTGCTCCTTTCCTGCAATACCGGCTCAATATTATACCATGCGATCTTTGCACGATTATAACCGCTCGAAAGATCATTGTTCAGCGAACCTTCAGGAAATTGATTGACGCCATTCTGATCAGGGGAATTTTGAGGTACAGAAGCAAGTGTCCAGTTTATGAGGGGAAAACGAAGGTCGATGCTGCTACGTGTGCCCTCAAAATCGTCAATATAACTTTGTCCACTGCTTCCTTTTCCAATCTGTTTTGGATGGCCGGGGATCAATTCGGCTACTTCACCATATGCAGTGATATTTGACATGGCTTTGGTAGAATAAAATGGAAGCTTATCGAGCCATTTTGATAACCGCGGAATGTCATTGCGATAGTCAAAGTCGGCGCCGATCATTGAGTTCTTGATAGGATCTTCGCCATAATTTGTTTTGGTAAAAAAGGGTCTTTCCCCAAGCCTAACCATAGTGGCCCCCAACGTTAAGTGCTTATCAACAAGATAATCAAGCCGAACGCCCATGTAATTTTTTTGCTGCAATCCGAAGGTGGCATTGTTCTCATACTGCACCTGCACCGGTAAACCAGTACTGATAATGGATGGGTTAATAATCTTTAATGTTCCAAGATCATAATTGATCTCATAATCAATATTTTCCTGTAATATTTGCCCTCCTGCAGATACTGTTACCGATCCTCTTGGAATATTATACCCTAACTGGTAGTCTGAATTGCTTGTCGATGTTGATTTCCCTTCAATTTTAAACCGGTTTAAGTTAGCATACGTTTGTGCTATGGCTTTGATGGTATCATATAATGGATAATAGAGGTATTTATCCCGATCAGCCTGGTTGGCGTATACATAATCCAGGTCATGACCGAAAGGTTCCAACACTGGAAATATGATGCGGCTTTGGGCGGAAATAACCGTGAACCCTTCTATATAATCAAAAAACCCATTGGGCTGAGGATCATTCTGATCATTTAACCGATCCAAATTAACGAGGGTAAGAATGGGTTGTCCTTTATATTGTTGCACAAGCGGATCGGGAGGTAAATACCTTTTTTCACCCAAACTCGGTTCCGCGTACAAAACATCTAACTTAAAGTCTTTCCTATCCAACTGTCCATAACCTACGGAATACACATTTTTCATCATCAGGTTCCAGATCGGTTGTCCTGGTCGTTGAGAGGTGGCTTTTAATAATTTAAGGAATAATACTTTTTGCGAATTCCCGGTGGAGTCTGGCGGGATGTCCTGCGAAAATTCTCCTACCTGGTGCACTTTACCATTATAAGTATATTGATAAGCAACCGCTAAAACTTCATCAGGTTGCAACTGTTGATTTAATGATATAAACCCGATCTGTGGATTGAAATAATAATCCGTTGGCTGAAGTTTTCTTGCAAAAGTCTTCTCAAAGTCCTGCACCGGTTGAAATCCCAGGCTGGTCAATACGCTTGTTACAGCGGTAGAGTTCCTGGTGGCGGGATTTTTTAAGACCGTGGTATTTAAATTATTTGCGGTATTGTCTGGTAAGGAGTTGCCACCGCCTTCTCCAAGATTTGCAAGAGCCACGATATCCCTGGTATCCGTGGTAGCTCCTGTACGATTGGTAACCCAAACCTCGATACGTTGAATTTGCACGGCAGAATTTACAACAGGTAAATTCTTCATGGCATCATTATAATGGTTATGGAAATATTGGGCTAAAAGGAAGTGACGGTTTTCTTCATATTGATCGGCAGTGAGTGTAAAATTCTGAGTGGCTGACCCGCCTTGCAAGCCCAGTGTCTGTCTAGTGGAACGCTGGTTGGCCAAAACTGCAGTGATGAATAGTTTTCCAAACTGTAATTGGGTTTTTATTCCAAACAATGATTGAGCTCCCGGAATTAACGTGCCTTTGGTGCTGAAGCTCACATTTCCCGCCTGGAATAATTTCAATATTTCATCATCCTGCCCGTGATAGTCCAGCTTTAATTGATTTTCATAATCAAAATTTGCCAGCGTGTTATAATTGATAGGCAGTTTTAATTTATCGCCGATATTAGCGTCTACCTGCAATTGCGAATTCATATTGAAATCAAATCCGCCATTTTTCCTGGCTCTCTCCGGCAAAGTTGGGTTCTTACTGTTTTGGCCCTGGTAGCCAGCAAGAATATCCACATACCCGGTCGGTTTTATATCAATTTTTCCATTCCCGGTTATCCGGTTCACCCAATTATTAAAGAATTTAAATTTAGGCTTGTACGTACGGCGATTCATATCGGCGAGTAAATTGGCCCTCTTATGAAAATAATCCTCTTCATCCTGCCTGCCCTGCATATCAATGAATTCCTGCATTGAGAAACTTACCGGGGTGCGATAAAATTGACTGCCAATCCTTTCCTCTATGTAATATTGTTTTGTTACAGGATCATAAACAATATTCTTTTTTATAAATGAGGTGTCCTGTAAATTGAAGGGATTACGATTTGGATAAGTGTAAGGATCCCCGGGGCGATCATAAATGGGATATCTCGTAGTATCTAAACTGTAAATATTGAAGAAATATCGGCCCGGTGTAGGATCAAAATAAAAACGCGCATTAGCTTGCAACGTGAGAGCTAACAAAATAGCACTGCCTACCAGCTTGCGGAGGATATAGATTGCCTTAAAATTCAATTTTCCTAACCAATTAGTAATGTAGAAATGAAATCTATAAGGTACGTAGTGCTTTTTTAATTAATGCTTCTAGTGGCAAATCTGGCTCATGCATTAAAGCTTTATGAATAGCCTGATCGGCGGCCTGGCGATTAATGCCCAAAGCCAGCAAGGCATTTAACGCATCTGAGTGCAAAGTATTGTGTTTCAAAGGGGCAATATTTGATTCGGAAATAGTTTTGGCAAGCTTGTCTTTTAGCTCGAGAACCAGCCTTTCCGCTGTCTTTCTTCCGATTCCTTTTATCCCTTCCAAAGTTCTTATTTCGCCCTGGACAATTGCCTTAGCAAGCTCATCTGGTTTCATATAGGAAAGCATCATCCTTGCGGTTGAGGCGCCAATCCCAGAAACATTAATAAGCAGCGAAAACATTTCCTTTTCCGCCATTTCAAAAAAACCATACAGTATGTGGGCATCCTCCCGGATAAGAAGGGAAGTATAAAGCTGCCCTTTATCAAGATTTTGAATTTTTGAATAGGTGTTCAGACTTATCTGCACTTCATAACCCACACCATTAACATCTATTAAAACAGAAGCCGGGCTTTTGTGGATAAAATCACCTTTTAATAACGCAATCATAGCTGCGAAAGTAAGAAAAGCAGGGAGCATATTTGGAAATTGAAAGGATGTTGAGGTACGATGTTCCCTCTTCTTTGACACATAGCGGCATATTTCATTATTGTATCTTCGTGCCGCAAAAAATAATTTCATGATTGAAAAATTATATGCTGCCATTACTGCCGTGGGAGGATTTGTTCCCGATGATAAATTGACGAATGCTGATCTTGAAAAAATGGTAGATACTAATGATGAATGGATCCGTTCAAGAACGGGCATTGCCGAAAGAAGAATATTGAAAGGAAAGGGATTGGGTACTTCAGACCTTGCAGCACCGGCTGTACTGGAACTATGTAAGAAAAGAGGAATTGATCCAATGGAAATTGACTGCCTCATTTGTGGCACAGTCACTCCTGATATGATGTTTCCTGCAACGGCCAATATTATTTGTGATAAGATCGGCGCAAAAAATGCCTGGGGTTTTGATCTTGAAGCAGCCTGTTCAGGGTTTTTGTACTCGCTAACAACCGGGGCTGCCCTAATTGAAAGTGGTCGTTATAAAAAAGTAGTAGTTGTAGGTGCGGATAAGATGAGTGCGATAGTAGACTATAGTGACAGGACAACATGCATCCTTTTTGGAGACGGCGCTGGAGCTGTACTACTTGAACCGAATACTGTGGGTTACGGAATTCTTGATAGCCTCCTAAAAAGTGATGGAAGTGGTTGCCATTATTTACACATGAAGGCCGGTGGTTCTTTAAAACCAGCAAGCATGGAAACCGTTGCCGCTAAAGAGCATTTTATCTACCAGGAAGGTCAGCCGGTTTTTAAATTTGCTGTAAAAGGAATGGCGGATGTCAGTGCTGAATTACTCGAACAAAATAATTTAACCGGAGATGATATTGCATGGCTGGTTCCACACCAGGCCAATAAGAGGATCATTGATGCTACGTCCAGCCGCATGGGTCTGGCACCGGAAAAAGTAATGTTGAACATTGAGCGCTTTGGAAATACCACGGCAGCTACGATTCCACTTTGTTTGTGGGAATGGGAAACCAAACTCAATAAAAATGATCTAATTGTTTTAGCCGCCTTTGGTGGAGGATTTACCTGGGGAGCAACCCTTGTAAAATGGGCCTACTAAAAAATATACTCTGTTTTGATTCTTACGCTACGGTTTCTAAGTGCGTAAGCCTTCAAACTTTCCACCCGCAATTCTTTCCCCTTATTCATTAGCTTTGAGAATACCGACAAATAAATCATAATGAATAAGGATTCTCTTTTCCCTTACCAGGATGTTTCAGGGTGGGGTTCCGTTGCAGTACATGGCGGTCACAAACAAGATCCAATGTACGCCCACCAGGTTCCGATCTATGCATCCAGCACTTATGTGTACGATACGGCGGAGCAAGGCATGCGAAGATTCAGTGGAAAAGAAGAAGGATACATTTATTCCCGCTGGGGAAATCCAACGATGACGGAGGCTGAAGAAAAGATTGCCGCTCTTGAGACTTTTAAGCTCACTGATAAAAATAATCCAGTTCCCGAGGCAAAAGGAATCCTTCATTCCTCAGGAATGGCAGCAATTTCTACACTCTTGCTTGCTACACTTAAACCTGGTGATAAGATCCTCACGCATTTTTCTTTATATGGCGGAACAGATGAGATGGTTCAAAAAATTTTGCCAACATTTAATATTACGGCGGAAATAATTGACCTGAGGGATTTGAATAAGGCTGAATCAGCAATGAAGGCAGGCGGCATTAAAATGTTATACCTGGAAACTCCGGCTAACCCAACTTTACAGTGTGTGGATATTGAATCGCTTTGCAAACTGGCAAAACAATACAATATTATCGTCGCCTGCGACAACACATTTGCCACTCCCTACCTGCAACAACCTTTTCGTTACGGAGCTGACTTTATCGTTCATTCAACTACAAAATTTTTAAATGGGCATGGAACGGCGATCGGAGGAATTCTTTTAGGAAAAGATATCGCGCTCATGAAAGGTCATGTTACCAAGGTGCATCGGCTTCTTGGCGGAAACGCAAATCCTTTTGATGCATTTTTATTAATACAGGGAATAAAAACGCTAGAATTAAGAATGGAAAGGCATTGTATCAATGCTATGGAAGTAGCAAATTATTTAGAGAGCCATTCGGGTGTGGCAAAGGTTAATTATACCGGCCTTGCATCTCATCCGGATCACAGGATCGCTATGAAACAAATGCGGCATCCAGGTGGTATGCTAAGTTTTGAATTAAAAAATGGTTTACAGGCAGGAATAAATTTCATGAATAAGTTGAAAATGTGCGTCAGGACAGTTTCTTTGGGAACCTGCGATACTTTACTTTCCCATCCTGCTTCGATGTCGCACGCCGGCATATCAAAAGAACAAAGGGATACATACGGAATATCGGATGGGTTAATCAGGATGAATGTTGGCATTGAAAATATTCAGGATATCCTGTCGGACCTGGAGCAGGCTCTGAATTAATTTAAAATTTAAAATCAACATGGACGTTTCGATCCGAACTGCAGTCGAAAAAGATTGCCCAAGATTACTTGAATTAATACAGGAGCTGGCAACGTATGAAAGAGCACCAGATGAAGTGACGGTAACACTGGAGCATTTCATAGAAAGTGGATTCGGTGAAAAACCAGTATGGTGGGCTCTTGTAGCCGAAACAGAGAACAATATCATCGGATTTGCGCTTTATTATGTCCGGTATTCAACCTGGAAAGGGCAAGCCATGTACCTTGAAGATATCCTAATCACAAATGAAATGAGGGGGAAAGGAGTCGGAAAATTATTATTTGATCGTTTGATAGAAGAAGCAAAAGAAAAAAAATTTAATCGTATCATCTGGCAGGTCCTGGACTGGAACTTGCCCGCCATAAATTTTTATAAAAAATACAATGCTGCTATTGATGCAAGCTGGTTAAACTGCACTCTTTATGTTTGAAGATTTTAGCGATGTAGGGAAATGAAAAATTAAAAATGAATAATGAAAAAAAATTCCCTTCGCCCGACTCTGAACTTGTATTAACTCGCAACTCGTAACCCGAAACTCTTAACTCTGAACTAATACATTTCACGCAAAGCAACATAAGGTGCGAAGGCGCAAAGGATGATTGATGGAAATGAAAAATTAAAAATGAATAATTTGTCCTCAAACTATAAACTCGAAACCTGCAATTTCAATTTCAATTTCTGATTTCTGATTTCTCGCAGCTCACGGCTCATAGCTCGAAGCTTTCTCTCGACTCTGAACTCGCAACTCTGAACTAATTTACCCCTTCCACGATCATGTCCTTATTAATCTTCAGTATCAACCCCTGTAAAACCTTCCCCGGTCCTGCCTCGGTAAACGAAGCCGCACCATCTTTGATCATTGCCAGTACACTCTGTGTCCATCGCACTGGGCTGGTTAGCTGATCGATCAGGTTCATCTTGATTTCTTCCCCTTCCATTACGGCTTTTGCAACCGTATTCTGATAAACGGGACAGAGAGGTGTATGAAATCTTGTTGTTTCAATTGCTTTTTGCAACTCTTCGCGTGCCGGTTGCATAAGCGGTGAGTGAAAAGCCCCCCCAACAGGGAGCGGAATGGCCCTTTTAGCACCGGCGGCTTTCATTCGTTCACATGCAATTTCAATTCCCTTTATAGAACCACTAATCACCAACTGGCCAGGACAATTGTAATTGGCTGCCACTACTACTTCGCCGGTTTCTTTTTGTACCTGGTCACATACGGATTCAACAATTTCATCTGCCAAACCCAGTACGGCTGCCATAGTTGAAGGATTCAATTCGCATGCTTTTTGCATAGCCTGCGCCCGTACGGAAACCAGGCTCAGAGCATCTTCAAAACTCACAGTGCCATTTACAACCAAAGCGGAAAACTCACCCAGCGAATGGCCCGCTACCATTTCAGGTTTTGCATTTTCAATACTCTTATAAGCAATAATAGAATGAAGAAAAACGGCAGGCTGTGTAACATTAGTTTGTTTCAGATCTTCTTCGGTGCCCCGAAACATGATATCTGAAATACGAAATCCTAAGATTTCATTTGCCTGTTCAAATAATTTTTTGGAGAAGGCGCTATCCTGGTAGTGTTCCAATCCCATTCCCGGAAATTGAGATCCTTGCCCGGGAAAAACGTACGCATGATTCATAAACTCTTTTCTTATAAAATAAAAACCCCGTAAAGAGTTTATTTAAAAAATCTTAACGGCAGGCAAAAGTAAATAATTTGATCCTTAGAATAGTTTTGCCGAGATCAATTTTAAAAACTCACTGCGGGTAGCGTTTTTCATGAACTCACCATCAAAGGCCGACGTTGTCGTTACCGAATTTTGCTTTTGAACCCCCCGCATCATCATGCACAAATGCTGCGCTTCAATAACAACAGCCACACCGAGGGGGCTTAGGGTGTCTTTTATTGCATGCAATATTTGTGTGGTCAATCGTTCCTGCACCTGCAACCTGCGTGAATACACGTCCACCACTCTTGCGATCTTGCTTAACCCGGTTATCGATCCGTTTGGGATGTATGCCACGTGCACCTTTCCAAAGAAAGGAAGAATATGGTGTTCGCACATACTGTACAATTCAATATCCTTTACAACGATCATCTCACTCATTTCTTCATGAAACTTGGCAGAATTAAGGATAGCTTTTGCATCAAGGCTATATCCCTGCATCATGAACTGCATGGCTTTTGCCAAACGTTCCGGAGTTTTTACAAGCCCTTCACGTTCGGGGTCCTCCCCAAGTAATGCCAACGCCTCCTTGTAATTTTTTATGAGCGCTGAGGTCACTTTTTCATCGTACTGTTCTGTTTTTTTGTAAGCCATAATTCATTGTATAATTTATTTTCCGGCAGCCGGTTTATAATTTCAGTTTTTATCCTCGAACCCCGGGATTAATCACCCAACTTAACTTACGGGGTACTCAACAAAATTCCGTGGTGTCTCATACAACCTTATCTGCAGGTCAAATTTGGTTTCAATATGAGGTCTTAAAAGCTTATAAATCACTACAACAATATTTTCAGCTGTTGGGTTCAGATCCTTGAATTCTTTTGTGTCCAGGTTCAGGTTCTTATGATCAAATTTCTCAAGAACCTCCTTCCCGATCAGCACGGATAAATATTTCAGGTCGATCACGTAACCTGTCTCTTTATCCGGCTCCCCCGTAACTTTTACCTCCATTTCATAGTTGTGCCCGTGGTAATTTGGCAAAGCACATTTGCCAAAAACTTTCTCATTCCTGCTGTCGTCCCATGCCGGGTTGAACAAGCGGTGGGCGGCATTAAAATGTTCCTTTCTAAAAACAGATACTCTTTCTCCCATAATCTGAAATTTAGTGGTTAATTCACCTAATTTTTTTACATCACGAGCAACAACCAGGTTCTGTCATTAACGAAAATGATCCGCTTAACCGGACAATGCTGATTTATTTCTCTCCAAAATATTCAACATAGATCCTCGGCGTTTCGTACAGCTTTATACAATGCAAATGCACTTCAGCAGGCAAATGCAGTTGAAGTTGATCCCAGATACCAACGACAAGGTTTTCGGAGCTGCACATTTTACCTTTCATAAAATCAACATCAAGATTCAGGTTTTTATGATCCAGTTTTTCAAGGACATGTTCTTTTATGATCAGGCTTAATTTTTTTACATCATACAAAAAACCCGTGTCCTTGTCAGGCTGACCTTTTACGGTAACGAACAGGTCGTAATTATGGCCGTGCCAATTTTCGTTGGCGCATTTTCCAAACACCTCATCATTTCGTTCCTTGCTCCAGGCCGGGTTGAAGAGCTTGTGTGCCGCATTAAAATGTTCCATCCTCGTGAGGTAAACCATACAGAAAAAATGAGTGGCAAAGTTAAGCTAAATGAAACCTTCATAAACAATCAATCAATAACTTTGCATCCTTTATTCTGAGTATGGATATTTTATTAATTGCCGCCACAACAAAGGAAATAGAGCCTTTTTTTGAATACTATAAAAGCTCAAAGCGCGGAAATATTGAGATGCTCGTCACGGGCATCGGCCTTACCTCGGCTACCTATCACCTTGCGAAGAAGGTTTATATAAAAAGGCCGCAACTGGTCATTCAAGCTGGCGTTGCCGGGTGTTTTGATAAAAAGTTGGCCCTGGGAACGGTTGTGGTGGTAAAAAAAGAAACCATTGCGGACCAGAGCGTGATTGAATTAAAGACTTTGAAAACCTTGTTTGACCTTGAGCTGGTACCAAAGGATCAATTTCCTTTTTCAAATGGTTGGTTGGAAAATAAAAGCGGGGTCCTTGAGAAAAGCAAACTGAAAAAAGTGATTGGTATTTCTGTAAACGAGATCACTACGTCCGCCGAAAAAGTAAAATTTTATACATCTGCTTTTAAGCCGGTGGTTGAATCTATGGAAGGCGCCGCTTTGCACTACACCTGTATCATGGAAAAAATTCCGTTCATTCAATTCCGGTCCATTTCAAATTATATCGGCGAAAGAGATAAAAAGAAATGGGATATGAAAAAATCGATCATTAACCTGAACAAGGAACTTATAAAATTTGTTGAGACTATACACTGATCTATGAAATGTACGCTTGGCTTCTCTCCCTGTCCTAATGACACTTTCATTTTTGATGCACTTGTCAATAAAAAGATTGACACAGAAGGATTTGATTTTGAAGTGATACTTGAGGACGTTGAAACACTTAACCAATGGGCTTTGGAGGGCAAACTTGATATAACAAAACTGAGCTTCCCGGCTTTTTTTCAATCATTGGAAAAATATGTGCTTCTCAATTCTGGCAGCGCATTGGGGAAAGGTGTAGGGCCCTTGTTAATCTCAAAATTGAAAATTGAGAGTCACGGGCCTGGTATTGAAAACGCTGTTATTGCTTTGCCCGGAATTAATACAACGGCAAACCTTCTTTTTAGTTTCGCCTACCCTGGAGCCACCAATAAGAAATTCATTGTTTTTTCAGGGATTGAAAATGCTGTGTTGGGTGGGGAAGCCGATTTGGGAGTAATCATCCATGAAAACCGTTTTACTTATCAGCAAAGGGGATTGAATAAAGTGATGGACCTTGGTGAATACTGGGAGGAAAAGATGAAGGTGCCGATACCTTTGGGGACCATTGCTGTGCGAAGAAAATTTGGACAAACAGATTCAGAAAAAATAAGCGGCCTGATCAAAAAGAGCCTGGAATATGCGTTTCAGAATTATCCCCTCGTGACGGATTATGTAAAAACCCATTCGCAGGAAATGAGCGAGGATGTGATGCTCCAGCATGTTGACCTCTATGTAAATAATTATTCACTTGACCTCGGAAGAGATGGTAAAGAAGCTATTGGAATTTTACATGAAGTATTTCAAAAAATGAATCCCGGCAAGTCTTCAAAAGAATCATTGTTTTTGTAGTTCGTCCAAATGGGAATAGATCTCCCTTGTAATGGCGCTCTTGTAAGATTGGTTCCCGAAACTTGCTACCCATTTTATTCCGCGGATGGCATTGGTTAAGAAAATCTCGTCTGCTTCTTCAAGGTCTTTTACAGTACATGGCTTCTGTTCAATGTTGTAATCAACTGCAGGCAATTTTTCTATCAGAAATCTTCTCATTACGCCTGCGATACAACCTTCACTCAGCGGCGGGGTAAAAATATTTTTTTCTTTTATCCAGAAGATGTTCGCGATAGAAGAATCGCAAATCCTTTCGTGCGTGTTCAGCAAAAGGCAGTCGTTCCATTTATGTTCTTTTGCATACCTGGCGGCCATAGCATAAGGCAAATGACTGGCGGATTTAAAATTGGAAAGGGTGTCGCAACTCTTTTTTATATCGGGGAAAACGTCAACTACCAATCCATTTTCATTCCATTCTGTAATTGAAGCGGGCAAGGTCCAGCATTCAATTGTGTATTCGATCTTTTCATCGCCATCATACAGGCCCCCACTTCCACCGGAAATGGAAAGGCGTACCCTGGCCATGTTTTCGCAATGATTCTTTTTACACAGATCAAGGATCTCTCTTTCAAGGTTTTCTTTGGTAAAAAATGCCGGGACCGGGTATTTTAAAATGGAAAAGCCGTTAAATAATCTGTCAAAATGAAACTCGCCTAATGAAATCTTATTCTTTATCACTTTCATGGTCTCGAATAATCCATCACCGTAGCGGAAAGAATGGTTATCAATTTTTATAAATGCATTTTTTGCTTCCAGGACTTTGCCATTTACATTTATACATTCCATGGCCTAAAAATAAAACAAAATGCCACCTCGACGGGTGGCATTAGTGGTCCATATTGATTATTTTAATGAGGTTGTTCTACAATTCCAGCTTTTACAGCATACATCACCAGGCCAGCCATAGATTTGGTGCCTGTTTTTGTTTTTAATTTATCACGAATGGCTTCCACCGTGCGGGGACTGAGGTCCACGATATCTGCGATCTCTTTTGTACTCTTTTCTTCACACATCAGCTTCAGGATAATGATTTCCTTTTCGGTCAGCTGCACATCGTGTGGCATGTTGGATTCAGAAACCCTTTTTGTGCGAAGACCATTCAGCAGCGCCTTATTAGTAAGGTCATTAAAAAAGAACTCTTGCTGGTAGCAGGTTTTTATCGCCTGGTAAATGGTTTCAGAATCAGAATCTTTGGTAAGATATGAGTTGGCCCCTATTTCCATCATGCGGCTGATCATAGAATGATCGTTGTGCATGGATAGCATAATTACTTTTACGTTCGGGTATAAACGCTTAACCTCGGGTAAAGTGGTCAATCCATCCATGATCGGCATCTGGATGTCAAGTAAAACCACATCAGGTTGAATATGCTTCAGGAGATTGAGCAATTGCATGCCATTTTCGGCTTCCGCTACCATTTGTATGTCCTTGCGGGCTGATAGAGAGGTCTTTACCCCTGTGCGGAAAAGAGCGTGATCATCTGCAATAGCTACTTTAATTACGGTGTTAGAGTCAAAATTCTTCATGAGGATATTTAATTAAACAAAAAACGAATAAATAGGTTTTTTTATTGTTGCTTTTGCGATGCAAATTGTAAAAAAACTGCTTAGCAATCTATAGTATATCTACGCGATTTCGTAATTGTGGAAAGTACCGCACACAATAAAAAAAGCAAACATACGTGCAAAAAAAGGAAAGTTTACGATAAATGCAGTAAAAACCATAACACGAAAATCGGTCATTACTGCGCTTGTTCACTCACCTGCATGGGCATACATTTGTATCAGAAAGTTGATTGATTACACGGAGAACTCGTCTTTATCCTTACCGTCCAATGTCCTAGATACCGTCCAGAAAGTTTTTTAAACCAATCCTTTGAAAGGCCGGCGACAGACCCATTATCGGTCAACTTTCTCTTTTTTCCCTCCAGGCCCGTTTTAAAATCCAAGTTCACACCCATCACGAATCGCCCTGTCCAGCCAATTTTATTAGAATTCCTTATCCTTTTTATTTTTAATCCTCACTCCTCCAAATTTTTTGCCGAATTCTCTGGCAATTATGTCCCCGCTTATCTGAGCTTACAGTTTTGGACAAAGAAGCCGATTCTTTCGAACCGGCTAATTGAATTGTTCATAGTTGATGCTAGTCAATGGACTCTAACAATCTCTGGTACAAATATGCACTTCAATAATTACCCTTAAATGGGAAAAAAACAATTTTTTCATGATGTTTTTCGGGAAAGGCTTTGAGATTAGTTAAGTAGCTTGATGGAAATAACTGCAGATATTGAAAGAGTTCTTAAGTAAGATGAATTTTGTAGATGCTAGTGGTCTCCTGCTATTTGTTCTTTGTTTAGCCCTGCTCCCTTCTATAGCAAAAAATTCTCTCGGGAAGAAGAAACCAGCTTATTTGAAATTAATTCCCGTTTATATTTTTTTAATTTTTGTCCAGGGAGTAATAGGAGAATTGGATCTTTTTTTACAACCATGGAAGAGAGGCAAGCACAGTGTCGTTAATACATCACTATTTATATTTATACAATTTGAATATTCAATTTTTGCTTTCCTTCTCTCAAGGTTTATCGAGCACCGTATCGTTAAAAGATTTCTTATTTTTTCATGTCCCTTGTTTATCACAATTGCGATCATGGTATGGTATTTTACCCCTCACATTTATAAAATATTTTCAACAACAACCATCATTGAGAGCTTAACATTGGTTCCATTTTGTCTATACTATTTCTTTCAATTATTACAAAAGCCTCCTTTATTTAAATTGACTGACGATCCATCTTTTTGGATCACTGCAGGAATATTATTTTTATTCACTATTATCACTCCTTTTTATATACTAGATGACTATTTAATTAACGACCGGGCGTTGGAAATAATTGACTATATAGGTTATTATGTAGTAGTGTTGTTATTTGCTAAAGCAAGTTTCATAAAACCGAAAAAAGTACAAATTCAGGCAGAAGTAAAATTCGGTTTAGATGCTAAAGATTTATGATAGGGGAAATATTTAAAAGATTGATGAACTTTTGGAGTAGAAGTCTCTTCATAGAACCTTTTTTGGTTCTTGCCCTTATTATAGGTTTTACTATAGGTGTTTTTAACGCACACAAAGAGAAGGAAAGAATTTATTTTCTGATATATTTCCTTTCTGGAATCTTACTATTTATTATAGGAACCATATTAGTCATTTCCAGGCTTTACCCTGTAAAAGAATCCATCGAAATTGGTGAAATCGATAACACCATATTTGAACTAATAGAGTTTATTGCTTTCTATCATTTCTTCAGGAAATGTTTAAGAATTCGAAGGATTAAACAAGTTCTAAAACTATTTCTGATTTTGCTATGCACGATCATTAGTTTCTTTTTAATTGGTCTAATTTTTTTCCCTTACTTAATTAGCAATATAGGAGAGTATTCATTATTTACAAATGTGGTTGAATTTTTTTTTCTTACCGTTTTATGCCTGGCTTATTTTTATGAATTATATTCTAGTGTCCCAGAAATGAATTTATTTAAACGTCCTTCCTTTCTTATAGTGACAAGTTGTTTTTTTTATACTGCTTTAATGATCCCATTTTTTATGATTGCTTCGGAAATGCTCCATTTTATCAGTCTGGTTTATTATATTCTCACCGCGTGCCATTACCTCACCTTTATTATTTTGATATTTGGAATTACTAAAGCCTTTCTATCCAAAACTCCCATTACTATATAATCCTGTTAGTCCTGGTCAGCACTCTTCTTATTTTGATGATGGCTACATTTATCCTGACCATCCTTTATTTGTATAGAAAAAAACAAATGGCGCATTTTAAAACGATTGAAGAATTAAAATTTGACCATGAAAAAAATCTCTTGCATACGCAGCTTGAAATGCAGGAACAAACTTTTCAACACATTTCCAGGGAGATCCATGATAATATCAGCCTTTTACTTACCCTTGCCAAACTAAATCTCAATACCCTTGACTGGGATCACCCAACAAAAGCAAAAAGTCAAATAGATTCCTCCCTGGAACAGATCAGTAAGGCCATAATTGATCTTAGTGATATTTCCAAGAGTCTTAGCACGGAGTTGATCATCAACCATGGATTAATCCAGGCATTGGAAAAAGAAATCGGCAAGATCAGGGAAGCCAGGTTATTTGAGTTAGATTACAAAATATCCGGAAACACCGTATTTATGGATTCACAAAAAGAGTTGGTCATTTTCAGGATCATACAGGAAGCCTTTAATAACATCATTAAACATGCAAAAGCGACATCAGTTACATTAAGTTTAGATTATGTCGTGGATCATATTGAAGTATTGGTAAAAGATAACGGGAAAGGGTTTTGCATAGACGCGGTGAATAAAACTAAAGAATCAGGAGCAGGGCTGGATAATATGCAAAAAAGAGCCACCATGTTCAATGGAACAACAAGAATTGATAGCAGTTTGAATTCAGGAACCTGCATTTTTATAACCATTCCTTATTGATCTATGGAAAAAGAAACTGTAAACATAAAAGTTGCGCTTGCCGATGATCATATTTTATTGAGAAATGCATTGGCATCCCTGATCGATAGTTTCGGAGATTGCAGGGTTATTCATCAATCTAATAATGGCAAGGAGTTGATAACTCATCTTAAAAATGGCGCCATACCTGACGTGATAATATTGGACCTTAATATGCCCGAAATGGATGGTTATGAATCCGCACAGATTGTCCAAAAAAGCTTTCCGGGCATACATGTTCTGATGCTCACCATGTACGATTCGGAATTATCCCTGATCAGGCTGCTTCAGGCAGGCGTAAAAGGATTTTTAAAAAAAGATATCCATCCTTCGGAGTTGAAATTTGCGATTCATTCCGTTATGAAGGCTGGTTATTATTATTCCAATCATACAACGGATAAGCTTGCCAATCTTTTTCGCAACAACCAGGAGAAGAAAAACTATTTGCAAAACACGATGCTTACAGAACAGGAGCTTGAATTTCTAAAGCTCACCTGTTCTGATATGACCTATAAAGAAATTGCGCAAAAAATGGCCCTCAATCCAAGGACAGTCGATAATTTAAGGGACCAGTTATTCATAAAACTTGATGTAAAAAGCAGGGTGGGCCTGGCCATGGTAGCTATAAAAAATGGAGTGGTTATTTTTTGATTTAACCCTTTTCAGCAACAAAATACGCTCTCGGCTCCCCAATCGTAAATTTCTTTTTCCCAGGAATGCTCCAAACCTCTTTCAACATAAAACCTGTTTCTTTCAACATTGCTTCAACCTCATTCAAAGAATAGATATAGTCAATTCCTTTTTTCAATTCAGTTTTTCCGTCCAGAGTAATAAATATCGATTCTGTTTCAATTCGTGATGGGGAGAAAAAATATTTACCCTCATATAACCATTTCAGATCTCCAATGTATTCCCAAAGTCTTTCTCTGAATTCTTTAATGGCAATTTCAGCGATCAATAGGGAATTGAAAATAAATTTCTGTCCCTGATTTAAAGACGAAGAGATTATTGAAAATAATCTTAAGGTCTCTGCATGATTAAAAAATGAAAGGCTGTTCCCCATGCAGATAGAAAGGTCATATTTTTCTATTGGTTGAAATTGAAGTACATCTTGCTGAAGTATTTTAATGGGTAAGTTTTCAGTTGCAGCAATTTGGTTCACTTCTTTAACATAGTCCGCCAGGTTATCTGCGCCTGTAACTTCCATTCCCTTTCTTGCTAATGCCAGTGCATGCCTTCCATATCCGCACATAAGATCTAGTACCTTACCGCCGGCCTTTAAATTTGAAGAGGTTACCAGAAAATCAACTTCTGCGTTGGTTAAACCTTCCGGTGTAAGGGCCCGCCATATTTCTTTATAATGTCCATCGAAATAGTTATCATTAATATTTGCCATCAGGAATGGAAATTGGAGGATTGGAATATTTATTCAAGCAATTTATTTCTCATGGCGTACATCACGAGACCGGCAATGGTCTTAGCACCTACTTTTTGTTTCATATTCTGCCGGATGGTTTCAATAGTCCGGGGACTCAGGAACACCTCTTTGGAGATCTCTTCGGTTGTCTTGTCCTCTGCGATCAACCTGAGTATTTTAATTTCCTTTTCTGAAAACTTGACCGGGTTTGGATAAAATTGCCGGATGGTTTTCTTATGCTGGAGCTTCAGGAGCACCGCTTTATTGACGAGGTCATTAAAATAAAAATCATCGTTCATACAGGTGATGATGGCCTGGTATATTTCTTCGGGGTCCGTGGTCTTGGTAAGGTAAGCATTGGCGCCCATTTCCATCATCTTGGTGATCATTTCCTGGTCATCATACATCGTCAACACCACGATCTTCACATCTTCGTACTCCTTCCTTATCATGCCAATGGCATTGATACCATCCACTTCAGGCATCCGGATGTCCATTAATAATACGTCGGGCTGTTTGATCTCGAGCTTGTGCATCAGGTCCTTTCCATCCTCGGCCTCCCAAAGTATCCGGAGGTATTCTTTGTCTTTCAGGGCCATTTTTATACCATCGCGGAATATTTTATGATCATCCGCAATGGCGACACGAATTTGTTGGGCAGTCATAATTTGGTTTTCCAATCAATTTAATGGGTGAATGATAGATTATAACGAAAATACTTCTTTTCAATTATCCGGGTATTACTATTTCTTTAATTGGTTCTCAAACGGTTAGTCTCAAAGGGGTAATTTTTTGAAACGTGTTATTGCTCTAAATAAGACGTAATATTACTAAGAATAATTCTAACCACCTACAAGGATTGCCGTAAATACTGAATTGTTAAAATCAGGCACTAATGCTCTTGTACAGCTCTTCCCTCCAATCTATATTTGATGCAAGTTGATTGACGGGGAATGACTTCCTTATACATCCAATGTCCTGAAACCGTCCAAAAAAACAATTTCAATGATCCTTTGAAAACCAATGGAAGTTCAATGTCAATCAACTTCTTTTTTTTAATGTGACCTGAACACATCATTCTTTATACACATCTGTTGATAAACCCCAGGAAAGTAAATTTTCCTGGGTTTTTTATTGATTTTACTATCGTAAATTTACGTGTATTTTATCGTATAATAACCCTTTTTACATGGTGTTAATACCTGTGGTTATTCCGATAAAACCCTATCCCATCAAGTATTTCATAGAAAAATCGGTTGCGCCCTAAATAAAACACCTATTGAGAACGGGGGGGCTTAGTGCAATTTTTACACAATAATTGATGCTAAACCTCTCTAAATTAATTAATTTATGAAAAAGATTATTGCAATTACCAGATCTCGTCCAGACGATAGTGGAGTTGGAAACTGGTGGGCAGAAGATTAAGCTAATAAGTTTTATTTCTTGAAAGGTTTTTCTATTTTTGGGACAAATGCCCCAAGCAATAGAAAGACTTTTTTTTTATATACTTACTTACTCCTTTTTGTTGCCAATTATATTCTTCTTTATTTTCTTTAAGAAGTTAAAATCCAATAAGGTAGCCATTGCGGTAGTAATATATTCTATTATAATTTTTCTCTTCTTATCTTTTGATGACTACTTAAATCACTATTATAGGCATTGGTATTCTACATTGTACACTGCTACAGAATATAGTTGCTTTGCTTTTGTTATTGGACAAATTATTCAGAAAAAAAAAATCAAGTTCTTAATTTTTTTTCTTTCTCTCCTTTTTATAATCTTCGAAATAATTTATCTATTCAAAATACGATTTAATGTAATTGATTCCGTGCCAATAGGTGTTGAAACAATTCTGATTTTATTATATGCCTTTTATTTATTCTTTGAGCAGTTCCAGAAAATTGAAACAACATATATGTATAATAATTATTGGTTCTGGTTTGTTATAGGGATCATATTCTATCTTTCAAGCTCATTTTTTTTTAACATTCTTGGAGACATTCACTTAGTAGCTTATTGGTATCTAACCTACATATTTGAAACTATTAAAAATTTATTATTTGTAGTTGGAATTATATTTCTTTCCAAACAGCAAGATCTTAATAAAAATTCAACAACAATACCATTTTTAGATGTAATCTAATTTCGTAGCAATTATGTTTTTTTTACAAGTCACCCCCCACTCTGATGTTTCTCTTGTACTCTTCCTGGGTACATTGGGGATGTTAGTGCTTGTTATCGGACTCATACTTTTTATCATTTTTCACCAGCGTAAAGTGATCCGCTACCAGCAAAGATTGCAGGCTCTCGAAATTGAGCAGCAGAAAATGATGCTGACAGCCTCCATCAAACTCCAGGAAGAAGAACGGCAGCGCCTTGCAGCCGATCTGCACGATGACGCAGGTCCTTTATTAGCCACTGCCCGTTTATACCTTAATGAAAACCTTGTAAACCAGGATAAAAGCACGCAGCTTCAATCCATCTACCAGGCAAGGCAGATCATTGACGATACCATCCAGCTGATCCGCAACATCAGCCATAGCCTCATGCCGCCCACCCTTAAAAACTTCGGCCTTGAATCCGCAGTGAATGATCTTTTTCAAAAGATCAGTGGCTCCGGCGCCATCAATGCCAGCAGCCGCTTTCATGATTACAGCGAAAGACTGAAACCGGAAAAAGAACTGGTGGTTTTCCGCATCATCCAGGAACTGATCAACAACATCTTAAAACACAGCAACTCCAGCTTTATACATCTTACGCAAAATGTGCACGGCGACAAATTCTACCTCCGTATTCATCACGACGGGCGAGGCATCGTTCAATCGGATTTTGAAAAGCTTACCAAGAGTAATATTGGCCTGGGCTTGAAAAATATCAGTAGCCGCTTGCGGGTTGTCCATGGTAATATTAATTTTGAAAAGGATATTTCGCAAACCTATTATAAGATCACCCTGGAACTTCCCAAGGAAGACCCCTATGCATCCTGACAATTTTTAATTGTTAACTTTACCCGAATATCTGAGATCTATGGGAATCATTAAAGTTGCCATCGCTGACGACCATAAAATATTTAGAAAAGGCGTAATCCTCTCCCTTCGCCCCTACACCAATATCAAATTTGTCCTTGAGGCTGATAATGGAGATGACCTTCTAGCCGGCATACCCGAAGCCCAGCCTGATGTGATCCTGATGGATCTGCGCATGCCCGGCAAAGATGGGATTGAAACTACAAAGGCTGTCAGCAAGCTATACCCAAACATCTACGTAGTGGTCCTCAGTATGTACGAAGATGAGCGTTTTGTCTACCACCTGATGGAAAACGGGGCTAATGGCTACCTGCTAAAAAATGCGGAGCCCATGGAAATTCGTCGCGCCATTATGGAAGTCCATGAAAAAGGATATTACCTGAATAATTTTGTAAACCGGATCCTGCTCAAGCGTTCCCACGCCCGGCAGAAAGTGATCCCTTCCCTAAACAGCGAGATCACCCTAAGCGATAAGGAAAAAGATGTACTCCATTATATCTGCATGGAATTTACCGCACAGGAAATAGCCCAGAAAATGGAAATAAGCCCGCGTACCGTTGAGGCCATTAAAGACAGGCTGATGGAGCGTTTTGGAAGTAAGAACACCGCAGGCCTCGTGTTCTTTGCAGTAAAAAATAACCTGATCGACTGATCCCTCGCTTAAAATCCTAAACCACCATCTCCGGAATTTCTCCTTCCACAATTAATTTTCCTTCCGTTTTATTTTTTATTTCGTCCACAGAAATACCCGGCGCTCTTTCCAAAAGCTTGAAACCATTGTCGGTTACCTCGAGTACCGCAATATCAGTGATCACTTTTTTTACGCATCTAACCCCGGTCAAAGGCAAAGTACAATGAGATAATAATTTTGATTCGCCCTTTGGATTGGTATGCATCATCGCCACAATGATATTTTTCGCACTGGCCACAAGGTCCATCGCTCCGCCCATTCCCTTTACCATTTTGCCGGGAATTTTCCAGTTAGAAATGTCTCCGCGCTCACTTACTTCCATAGCCCCCAGGACGGTGAGATCCACTTTGCCTGCCCGAATCATTCCAAAACTCATTGCAGAATCAAAAAAAGCAGAACCCGGAACAGTAGTAATCGTTTGTTTGCCGGCATTGATCAGGTCCGCATCCTCTTCGCCCTCAACAGGAAAAGGTCCGATCCCCAGTAAACCGTTCTCACTTTGCAAAACAACCTTTATACCCGGCGGAATATAGTTTGCCACAAGCGTCGGAATACCAATTCCCAGGTTTACATAAAAACCATCTTTCAGTTCTTTTGCTATTCGTTGAGCTATTTGTTCTTTTGTTAGCGCCATAAAATTTGATTACGCGTCAGGCCTTTTTGGTTATCGTTCGTTGTTCAATTCTTTTTTCATAATTGGTTCCTTCAAAAATCCTATGAACATAAATTCCCGGTGTATGGATCGTATCAGGATCCAGGTCACCAGTCAAAACCAGGTGCTCCACTTCAGCAATGGTTATTTTACCGGCCATTGCCATCATTGGATTAAAGTTCCTCGCTGTTTCCTTGTAGATCAAATTCCCTTCACTATCTCCCTTCCATGCTTTTACGATCGCAAAGTCAGCTTCAAAAGCATACTCCAATAAATATTCTTTCCCTTTAAAACTTCTTATTTCTTTTCCATCTGCAATCTCAGTTCCTACACCCGCAGGAGTAAAAATGGCTGGCATACCATATCCTGCCGCGAGGCAACGCGTTGCGAGTGTTCCTTGTGGTATTAGCTCCACTTGCAATTCACCACTTAATAATTGTCTTTCAAATTCTGCATTTTCCCCAACATAGGATGAGATCATCTTTGTTACTTGTTTTTTTTGCAGCATCAATCCAATTCCAAAATTGTCAACACCTGCGTTATTAGAAATACAGGTAAGTCCCTTCACACCTTTTTTTACCAGTGCAGAAATACAATTTTCAGGAATGCCACAAAGACCAAATCCACCAAGCATGATAACAGCCCCATCTGGTATATCCCGAATAGCTTCATCGGCATTTGATACAACTTTATTCATAACAATAAAATTAGGAAACTTGTCCTTATGGATTGGGAAGATTCTTATAATGCCTCGCCTTAATGATCGAGTCTTTATTTATTTTATTTAAAGGAAAAATGGTTGGCGTAGGATGAGATGCAGGTGCAATGAAGGCGCTGTTTTTCCTTTTGGCAAGAGAGTCAATAATAGGGCGGAATAAATCAGGCCTTGATGTATAATAATCAAGACTCTTTTTAAATTGTTCTTTCGTTATTTTATGAATACTAAATATCTCCGCATACAACTGCGTTGATTCATCTTTCTTACTCCTGGTGGAGTCTTTCTGCAAGTAATTTGCAACATATTGATCGGCACGGATCATATCCTCCATCACTTCCCTCATTTTATTTTCCGATAAAACGCCAGGAGGTTTTGCTTTCTGACCACAGGAAACTATCAACGTTGCCAGTAGTAATATGAAAAAAAATTTCATCGCAGGTCCTTATAGGCATTAACATTTGTAACATCAAGTTTCCCAAGTATGTCCTTTGCCCGTGCGCGCAGATCAGGGTTTGCCTTACTGAATACTTTGATCAATTCTGAGCTTTTGCCCTGGAAAAAAAACTGGATGAGCATCGAATTTGGGTTATCGGTATTGATCCTGTTCAGGTAATTGAGACTATTCATGATTCCGTTTCTACCCTCATCCTCTTTGTCATAAAAATTATCGAGCCCCGTACGATAGTAGGTGTAAATGGCATCATGCATCAATGCAAAGCGGCTATTATTGATATTTTCAGCAAGGAAATAGCGATTTCGCAATCCATCAAATTGCTTCCAGCCCGTTATGTCCTTTCCTTCCGGTGCATTGTTTACGATGTTCCATGCTTTTTGAAAATACACATCACCGCCACGAAGGGAATACGAATCATAATCCATTCCTAAAATGATATAAACATAATAAGCCAATGTTGCTGTAAGGTTGGCAGCTTCAGGATCGGATCCCTGGACCCGGTTCTCATTAAATTCAATAGGCTGAAATTCTACATAACGGAACGAAAGATTATCATCCTGGAAATTTATCAGCGGCGATTCATAGGTCGTATTGTAAACAGGTCTTGCCGCCTGTACCGTCAATGTTGCTTTATATGCATTGTCGCCAAGTTCTTTGTCTATATTGATCAGGAAACTGCAATTGATCTTTTCACCACTCTGGAAATTATCATTTGTCCATTTTCGATTGTTGATAAAATTATTAAGGACAGATTGCAATGTTTGAAAGACCTTCTTATCAACCTGTGAACTGATCTTGCTCGCCAGCACCGATATTCTTGCCTGCAGCTCCTGTGCCTGGATCGCAAACACGGACAGTGCAAAAATTATTGAAACAAAAATTTTCTTATGCATAGAACAATTTAATTATGGTATCCACAATATCCTTAGCCACTTCTGTCTTGGACTTTGTATCAAACTTGAATTTTTTACCGCCCTTTTCAAAAATAGTTATCTTATTCGTATCCTTTCCAAATCCGGCATCTTTGTCTTTCAATGAATTTAAAACTATGAGATCCGCATTTTTCTTTTTTAATTTCTCGCGAGCATTCTTTTCTTCATCAGTGGTCTCCAACGCAAATCCAACAAGCACCTGGCTTTTCTTTTTCTGTTCTCCCAGGGTTTTTAAAATATCAGGAGTTTGTTTTAATTCCAGCGAAATACTTTTTCCGTTCTTCTTAATTTTTTCTTTAGCTTTTTCCGCGGGAGTATAGTCCGCAACTGCCGCTGCCATTACTCCTATATCAGCACCCTTAAATGATTCCAGGCAGGCATCGTACATTTCTTCGGCGGTATTTATTCTTATCACTTTCAAACCTTCCACCGTCTCAATATTTCCAGGCCCACATATTAATGTCACTTCAGCACCCCTGTTATAAAGCTCTTTCGAAATAGCGATTCCCATCTTGCCACTTGAATAATTCCCGATAAACCTCACCGGGTCGATGGGCTCATAGGTAGGGCCCGCAGATACAAACGCTTTTTTACCCATCAATGTTTTGGTCAAAAAAAAATTAGCCTCTATAAATTCAATGATAGACTCAGGTTCTGCCATCCGACCATCGCCGTATAATCCGCTTGCCAATTCACCTTTCCCAACTGGAATGACCTTATTCCCAAAAGATTCAATTTTTCTTAAATTCTCCCTGGTCGATTCATGATGCCACATGTCTTCATCCATAGCTGGAGCCACCACCACCGGGCAAGTTGCCGATAGATAAACCGCCAGCAAGAGATTATCACAAAGGCCATGGGCCATCTTCGCTAATGTGTTGCAGCTAAGGGGGGCTATTACGATTACGTCAGCCCAACGACCCAGCATTACATGATTTGACCATGATTCTTCATCAAACAGATCAACCAGGACCGGGTTTTTTGAGAGAGTAGATAAAGTAAGTGTAGAAACAAAATCTTTAGCAGCTGGTGTCATGACCACCTTCACTTCTGCACCAGCTTTTACGAGGAGGCGTACCAGGTAAATGGATTTATATGCAGCAATACTGCCAGTAATTCCAAGTAGTATCTTTTTCCCCTTGATCATATTACAAAAGCAAGAATGGACGATAATTTGACCTGGTATCTTTTTGCCTTTTTATTTTTTACGATTACCGGAGGCACATCCCCCGCTTTCCAATCATAATCTATCACAAAGTAAAAACGTCCCGGTATATCGGGACGCTAAATAATTATAAAAATATTTTGAGCATCTAATTGTCTTAATTGAAAAGATCATCCTCCCCTTTGCGAAAATAGACCTTATCGTCAAGGAATTCCTGTGTTGCTAATAGTGCAGGATTTGGCATGCGTTCGTAAGCTCTTGAAATTTCAATTTGTTCTTTATTCTCATGAATTTCTTCCAGGCTGTCGGTATGGCTGGCGAATTCTTCCAGTTTGTTGTGTAATTCTTCCTTAAGAGAAATATTGATCTGGTTAGCTCTTTTTCCTACAATTGAAATAGACTCATATAAATTTCCGGTCTTGTCCTTAATATCACTAAGGCTCCTTGTTTCAACGATATTTACAGTTCCAGAGCTAAGTTGACGTCTTAATTTGCTCATTTGATAAATTTTTAATATTTGTTTGGGACAAAGTTAAATAATGTTCTACATCTTTCGCAAGCTTACTTTCGGGGAACCTATCCGTGAAATCATTGCATTCCTCGATTACTTTTTCGTATCGCTCCGCTCTTTTATCTTCTACGCTCATTTCAGCAAAGCGGTAATATGATTTTATGGTCATCAGCTTATACTGGTCTCCCATGTTTGACTCAGGATAATTATTCAATACCTCAGCAAAAGAAACGGCTGCCGCCCTGAATTGACCCAGGTCATAATAGAGCTGTGCAGCTTTAAAGTCTTTAGTCTCCAGCTTGTTATGGCAAATATCAATAATATCGTTAGCGTCTTTGACTCGCTTGGAACCGGGATGTGAGTTAATAAAACTCTGCATCATTCCAATTGTCTTTACAGTATTGGTTTGATCCAGTTCAGACTTGGGAGATTGTCTATAAAAACAATAAGCCCTCATATAATCCATTTCTTCAGCCCTTACACTGTTGGGAAAAAGCTCAAGATATGTTTTGAAGAAATTTTCCGAATTCACGTAATCCTTTTGATAATAAGTGCTATAAGCCATCTTATAATAGATATCCTCAAACTCTTTTCCGGTCTTGTAGTAAGGGACTATATCTTCGAAAAGCTGGTAGGCATAATTGTATTTCTTTTTGACATAATATTTTTCCGCCATACGCAGTTTGTACTCCGGATCCTTATTCTTCAGGATCTTACCTATGCCATGACAACTTCCCAAAAGAACAACAGCCAGCAAGATAAATGTGAATCTCATAAAGGAGGGCAAAATTAAGTGATTCATGCAAATCTGTTATAAAAAATATAGCCCTCCAAACCCAATAAGTTAAGGTTTTTGTAATCTGGATTTAAATTGTAAATCCGTGAAAAAACAAAAAACCCTCCACTGAGGAGGGTTTTTATCTATCAGCAAAACGTACACTTATTTAGTTTTTCTCAAATTCGGATGAGGAGCAGGAACCGTGTTAGGACCTTCTTCTCCGGATGCAGCACCACGTAAATCAACAGTATTGCAATCGCCGCCTTCTTGTCCGTATTGGAATATGAAGCGATCCGCACTGATACCTTCTTTTTCTACGAGGTAGTTAATTACTGCATTTACTCTATCCCAACTTAATTGTTGTTCAAGTTTTGTGGAATTGCAATAACCGATCACTACAACTTTACATTCAGGATTGTTACGCATGCGTGAACCAACTGTTGCAAGCAGGCTCATGGCATCTTTACTTAATGTAACTGACTTGCCAGTGAATGCACAGCTTGGAAGTGCTCCTAATTTGGTGTCACAATCATTATTAGTTCCCATTCTGTTCAGGTAAGGCGTAAAGCAACTTGAATCAGGGCATGGGCATTTACCAACTCCATCAGCATCTACCGGCTGGCAAATGGTTGGGGTGATTTTTTCTTTGTCTTTACAATCAGGAACTCCGTCGCCATCTGTATCCAGACTTACACCATGACTATCAACCGGGCAACCCTGGGGAGTTTGTTCCTGGTCGAATTGGTCTGTAACTCCATCACCATCTGCATCAGGCAAAATAGGTTTTGGCATGATCATTAGCTTAGGCTTACGGATCTCACTGTAAGCATAATCCAATGGATTGACCCACCATAGTGGTTCGATAGATTTTGCACCAAGGTTCACATTAAGACCTATACTTACAAAATTGTATGTATCATAGTCGCGGCTTTGGGCCACTGCGCCTGCATTGGCGTTACCAAAATTTTCCTGCCATTGTTGTCCATCAAGAAGGTCTGTTTTTGGTGCTGTGAATTTATCTTCTATCGCTAAATTGAAGCGGTTTGTCAGTTTGAATTGCATTCCTGCACCTGCTTCAAACGCAACTTTAAAAGGCCGGCTGCCCAGTTTTGGTTGAAGAGGATCTCTTTCTGCCCTTGTTTCATAACTATCATCTAATAAACTCTTCAAGGCTTTGATGGCATCTTTCCTGTTTGGATAAGTTTGACTTGAGATGCTACTGTAGTCATATGGAAGGCCATTTGCAGCCAACGCATTGTATTTTGCTGCGTATACCACACCCGCAATACCTGCAAATCCGTAGAAATTTATCCCCGTCTTGGATTTGTGAAAACGAATATTATTTAAGGTAAATACTCCATGAAGACCCAGGTCCTGGATATTGGTCTTATAATTATAGAATATGGTACTCTGAGGATAAACGCCACCGGGGGTACGATTAATTTCTTCCAGTACAGGGTTGCGCTTCCAACCTTCAGAGGCAGAGAAATTCAATCCCCTGGCATTTAACCAGTCATACTCAAGTCTCATTGAAAATACATAACCGAAAGCTTTTCTGATGTGGAGTCCAAGGCCGCCGCTAGGGATCCTTGCTCTAACGTCGCCTGAAATCGTTGAAAGGCCGCCTTTGATTCCAAGTTCCCATTGATTGCGTGGCTTTGCAGGGAAATTATAGGTGCCATTCAAAAACTCCGTATGCTGAGGCATTCTTTTGGTGGGAATGACAGATGAGTCTTCATAAGACCTTATCTGGGTTTGTGAAAATGCAGAAGAAATTAACAGGCAAAATAAACCTGCTAATAATGTGTACTTTTTGCTTGCCATAACTAAGAATTAAAATTTATTGAAAACAACAATGTCCTAATCGTATGCAAAAATATAAATCTGAGAAGTAAATATCAAATTTTAAAATTTTTGGCCGACACAGAGATTATTTTGCTTCGCGAAATGGGTCAGCGAACCCTAAATACTTTATCCATTTATCCCTTAGAAATGTAAATTGCTGTCTTTATTTATGAAGCTACCTGTTGACCTGATAGAAGAAGAATTGAAAACTTTCGAGGTAAAATTCAAAAATGCTGTAAGCAGCCAGGCGCCTATGCTTGACCGTATTATGAGGTATATCGTCAAGAGGAAAGGAAAGCAGCTCAGGCCGATGTTTGTATTCCTTTCCGCCAAGCTTTGTGGCCAGGTAAATGAGTCCACTTACCGGGCGGCTTCTCTTGTGGAAGTTCTTCACACCGCAACATTGATGCACGATGATGTAGTGGACGATTCAATGGAAAGAAGAGGTTTTTTTTCGGTATACGCTCTCTGGAAGGCCAAGGCAACGGTACTTATTGGTGATTATTTACTTGCCAAAGGGTTGTTGCTATCTCTTGATCACAACGATTATCAAGTCTTACATATTCTTTCCGATGCCGTAAGAAAAATGAGCGAGGGGGAGTTATTACAATTGGAAAAAGCCCGTAGCCTGAATCTGAAAGAAGACATTTATTACGATATCATCCGCAACAAAACCGCGTCCCTGGTAGCATCTGCATGTGGCGCGGGGGCCTGGTCTACCACTAACGACACGTCCATTACCGAAAGAATGAAATTATTTGGCGAAAATGCTGGGATGGCCTTTCAGATTAAAGACGATCTATTTGACTATAGCAACGACAATATTGGCAAACCTACCGGGAATGACATCAAAGAAAAAAAATTGACCCTTCCCCTGATCTACACCCTGAACAAAGTGGACAGTGGAACGAAAAGAAAAATCATTTACATTATTAAAAATGAAAATAAGAAAAAAGAAAAGGTGCGGTTTGTAATTGATAAGGTAATTGAAGCCGGGGGTATCAACTATGCCACACAAAAAATGAATGAATTCAAACAAAAATCCATAGAGATCTTACATGGTTTTCAAGAAAACGAATATCGGAATGGGCTTGAAAACCTTGTAAATTTTGTTACTGATAGAAAATATTAATTTGACAATTTATAAGTGAGTACACGATGGAGAAAAGATGGAACATATTGCAGGCGGACCCGGAAAAAGTACTTTCATTAGAACAATCACTCCATATTCACCCGGTGGTATGTAAAATCCTGGTGCAGCGAAATATTGAAACTTTTGATAAGGCAAAGAATTTTTTCCGCCCCCAGTTAACCGATCTACACAGCCCCTGGTTAATGAAAGATATGGATAAGGCAGTGGACAGAATAATATTGGCAATCGAAAAAAGAGAAAAGATCCTTGTATTTGGTGATTATGATGTTGATGGTACTACTTCAGTAGCGTGCATGTTCCAATTTCTTTGTAAGGTTCATTCCAATCTCGATTTTTATATTCCTCATCGGTATCGCGAAGGTTATGGAATAAGTAAGGCAGGAATTAATTTTGCCCGGGAAAATGATTTTTCCCTTATTATTTCCCTTGACTGCGGTATTAAATCTATTGACCTGGTTTCACAAGCAAAGGATCATGGAATTGATTTTATTATTTGTGATCATCATTTACCTGACCCCGAGCTACCTCCTGCCATAGCTATTTTAAATCCAAAACAAAAAGATTGCAAGTATCCTTATAAAGAATTATGCGGATGTGGCGTTGGGTTCAAACTGATCACAGCTTTGGTTGAAAAATTAAACCTGGACAAGGAAATAGCCTTTGAATACCTGGACCTGGTGGCTACCGCCATAGCAGCAGATATAGTTCCCATAACGGGTGAGAACCGGGTGCTCGCCTATTTCGGACTGAAAAAAGCAAATGAGCATCCTAATAATGGAATTAAGGCCTTGATGCATTTGAGCGGCCTAACAAAAAAACTGCAGATAAACAACCTTGTCTTCATGATTGCCCCGAGAGTAAATGCTGCGGGAAGAATGGACGATGCCCGGAAAGCTGTTCTCATGTTCGTTTCAGAAAAATATGAAGAGGCCTTGCATTATGCTGAGATGCTTCACAGCGATAATACAGACCGCAAAGAAGCTGACAGCAATATTACCGATGAGGCTTTGGCATTAATAAAAGGAGATGAGATCCTTCTAAAAGGCAACTCCACGGTGGTCTTTCAACCTCACTGGCATAAGGGGGTTGTGGGCATCGTTGCCTCAAGATTGATCGAGCACTATTATCGCCCGACAGTCGTGCTGACCCAATCGGGAGATTATGCGGCAGGAAGTGCCAGGAGTGTTCCTGGTTTCAATTTGTATGAGGCCATCCATGCCTGCAAAGAATATCTAATTGGTTATGGCGGCCATTTTGCTGCAGCGGGGATGACGCTCGAGCTGGATAAAATAGAGGCTTTTAAAAGCAAATTCGAAGCGATAGTATCAGCCAGCATCACACCTGAATTATTGATGCCTGAGATCCTGATCGACAGCGAAATATGTTTTAAAGACATCACCTGGTCATTATATAATATTATATCTCAAATGGAACCATTCGGGCCTGAGAACCTTCGGCCGCATTTTCTTGCAATGAATGTTCAAGATACCGGGTTCTCAAAGATCCTAAAAGAACAACACCTCCGTTTTGTATTGCGACAGGGTAATATAACCTTTACCGGAATTGGGTTTGGAATGGCTGATAAATTCCCGCTTCTCCAAACGAAAAAACCTGTAAACATTGTTTTTAAAATTGATGAAAACGAATGGAACGGTGAAAAAAGCCTTCAATTAAGAATGATCGACGTTCATCTCAGTGACCTCCCCGCTGCATCAGCATGAAAAGTTTGTGGAAATACATATCGCACTTTTGGTATGTTGCCATCAATTGGAATATCTGGATGGCTTTTTTTATGCTGTATGATAATATACGCGGTTCTATAAAGTATGGTACCGGCACTTTTGCCCCGGTTGATCTAAAAGATATGAAAATAGTAAGCGGAGATATAAAAGAATCTTCCCGCTATGAAGCCGTAAGTTTTTATATGCTTGAAAAACTTTTTAATGCTTTCCGGAAATTATCCTGGGAAAAGTCGATTGTTGACCTGGGTTGTGGAAAAGGAAGAATGATGATGGTAGCCGCTCATTTTGAGTTTGATCATATTACGGGTATTGATTTTGCCGCAAATCTTTGCGAAATAGCTAAGGTCAATGCGCAAAAAAAAGGAGTCCAGTTTCCTGGAGTAAAATGGGAGGTGCTCAATGAGGAAGTAAATGATTATGAAATCCAACCGACGGACGCTGTTTTCTTTATGTTCAATCCATTTAATGAGATCATTTTAAAAAAATTCTTGGAAAAACTGGATGATTCATGTGTCCGTTTTCCCCGGCAAATTTATTTTCTCTATGCCAGTCCTCAACACGACCAACTACTCCTGGATGATGGATACGCGATCGTGTATCAAAAACAAAAAATGTATTTGAAAAGCATTATTGCCGTAAGGGATAAAGAATTGGCTTGAAATCGAATTTAAGGGGAATTTAGACGCCCTTTAATCCTGGAAAAATAGGGTGGCACCTGGGGATCCATTATGTACCAAAAAAAGGCAAAAAACAGGTGGCAAAAAATCTCTGACCAGGCCTCACTCATTTGGTTTCAAACCCTTATCTTTGCGACCCCAAATCTGTTTTCGGCAGATTCTTCCCGGCAATTCGGGATGTCCATTGGGTAAAACCGATTTTTAAATTAAAAACGATTTAATGAACAATTACGAATTGATGGTGATTTTTACTCCTGTTCTCAGCGATGATGAATTTAAAGCTGAGCAAAAAAGATATGCCGCCATGGTTAAAGATAGTGGTGGGTCTATCGTTGCTGAAAATGCCTGGGGATTAAAATCACTTGCATACCCTATCCGGAAAAAAACTACCGGATTGTATTGGGTACTCGAATACATTGCGCCTCCACAGTTCAATGAAAAAATGAAAACGCAGATCCTGCGTGACGAAAACATTCTTCGTTATCTCGCTACTAAACTCGATAAATACGCCGTCGAGTATAATGGAAAAAAGAGAAGTGGTGTACCAACGGGAACCGAAAAAGTAGTGGGAGCTTAATTTATGGCAAAAGCAAACGAGATAAAATATCTAACCGCGATTAAAAGCGATAAGCGCATCAAGAAATATTGCCGTTTTAAGAAATATCATATTCGCTACATTGATTATAAAGATGTAGAGTTTCTTAAGAAATTCTTAAACGAGCAGGGAAAATTATTACCTCGCCGGCTTTCCGGGAACAGTCTCAAGTACCAGCGGAAAGTTTCTGATGCGGTAAAAAAGGCCCGCCAAATGGCATTGTTACCTTTTGTAGTTGATCTTTTAAAGTAACCTCACCCTAACTTCAACAATACCGTTGAAGGACAGTTTCGGAATGGAACTGGGGTGGTAAAACAAAAATCATGGAAGTTATATTGATTCAGGATGTTGATAATTTGGGTGGTGCGCATGAAGTAATAAAAGTGCGAAACGGCTATGCCCGTAATTTTCTTTTTCCCCGCAAACTAGCCATAGAAGCTAACCCGGGCAATATGAAGCAACTTGAGGAAAAAGCAAAACAGCAAAAGAAAAAAGAAGACGCTATGCTTGCACAAATAAATAGCGTGATCGATAAGCTGAATGAAGCTCCTTTAAAAATCGGAGCGAAATCCGGCACAAGTGGTAAAATATTCGGAAGCGTGACCAACTTACAATTGAGCCGGGCTATCCGGGATCAAAAAGGATATGAGATTGACCGCAAGAAAATTACTTTGCCTGATGAAGTAAAAGAATTAGGATCTTATAAGGCTCACATTGATTTTGGAAACGGCAAATCCACAGATGTTGAATTTGAAGTAGTATCTGAATAAACGGATTTATTGCATTCCCATAATTTCTCCCCGGAAAAAAATTTTCCTCTGCATGAACAGGCCATTTAATATGGGTTGAAAAGTGCTTAACACCCCAATTTTAAGAGCCGGAAACGTTGGGTCAGAAATAAAACGTTCAGAAATAGATATTTGCAAAAAGCCCCGCTAAAAAAAATCCCTTTTTTCATAATATAAATTAAATATCCTTATTTTCGTATTGATTTGGTGTTCTTTTCAGTTGTACAAGTCCTTGAACGTTTCTGTAAATGTTCATTGGTTCATTGTTTCACTGGTGGCACTTATTAGTTTTTTTTAAAATTATCTCACAAATGAACATTTACGTAGGAAACCTTAGTTGGGGTCTTAAAGATCAGGACCTGGCCAACTTATTTGCACCATTTGGCGAAGTAACTTCAGCCAAAATTGTTACCGACAAATTCACTCAACGTAGCAAAGGATTCGGATTCGTTGAAATGGCTAGCGATGAAGAAGCTCAGGCTGCCATTGCACAACTTAACGGAACTGAAGTTGAGGGACGCAGTCTTGTAGTTAACGAAAGCCGTCCTAAACAAGAAGGTGGCGGTGGCGGCGGCGGATTCAAAAAACGCGGTGGCTTTGGTGGTGGCGGCGGTGGCGGCTACAACAATGGTGGCGGCGGAGGCGGCGGCGGCTACAACAAAGGCGGT